>Ga0209737_10004129_pt1 | contig 10204 bp, 8 predicted proteins | sample TergutCu122P3_FD_187284 | JGI IMG/M metagenome (GOLD analysis project Ga0209737, IMG submission 187284) | Cubitermes ugandensis P3 segment gut microbial communities from Kakamega Forest, Kenya - Cu122 P3 (SPAdes) (version 2) | ecosystem: Host-associated > Arthropoda: Insects > Digestive system >...
ATTTTGAAAAGTTCGTCCTTATAATTTCAAACAAGTCTCGTATTTTCCACAGTCTATCATCTGTCCTGTCAACTCCATTCCTATCATTGTCCGTAAAATGCAGAAAGCGTAATATGTGAAAATATCTAGCACGTGCCATCGTTTGTCCATAGAATGGAGTGGAAAGTTGTTCCATTTTTGTCCAGTAATCCAGTCTGTGTTGAAATGTATGCCCCATCTGTAATGTCATAGCCAAAAACGCAAACATTTCTGCTTCTGTCACCTCATGTTGGGGAGGAGGTCCTTCGTCAGAACTGTCTAAGAATTGTTGGTAGTACCGATTCGTCTCCACAACCAACAGAGTAATAATTTCCGCGAAGAACAGCAGGAGAACGCTAAGTGGAGTGGACGCTGAAGTTATGTGCGCAGCTTCACTGCTTTTCCCCTTGGGGGCCCCAATAAAGGTATGCACTACATGCCTTCCGGGTTTAGGGGAAGTGTCCACTGAGAGGGTTGTGGCCGTCGACCTGCCACGTTATCAACATCTCCCTCATCTTCGGAGCTGCTGGTGGAATAATCTGGACTCGCAGGCTTCGAAATGGGCGAAGGTGGGCGTGGCTGCTGCTCGTCCTCTGTGTCAGTTGATATGTAATATGCCTCCTCGTCACTGTCCGAATCCATTACGTTTCGTATTTGATTCTGAGACAGCATACGAGCTCGTTTCACACGCGAAACCTCCCCTTCCATTTGGAAAATGTGCAGCACAACACAACAGCAACAACACAATCTCAACTAACAGAAATCTTGAATTTCTGCGAAATACGTAATGGAAATGTTTCCTTCCCCTCCCTAAGAACCGTTATTCAGCTTCCTGTAGTAATGCCATAAACTTTTATGACCCAAACAGTCCATTCCATTTACTAAATGCAAGACTAAACTAACCGAACAGTAAGTTTTCAGGACTTATGCATTCAGGGCTAATTAGGGTCCGTCTGGTAGCCAAAACAGTGCTTGTAACCAGGACTGTTTAGAACCGTGTTCAGTGTTGCGACATTGTGCTGTCAGATAGAAAGAGAGAACTCTCTCAGCGTTGCCAAACGAATTACGAGTTTTGTCGGCGTTGGGGGTACTAGCATTACGTGGAGGAGCGAGAATACTCGGGTTTAGCAGGATAAGGGTTAAATTACGCAGAATGCTTGGCCACCAAGCCACATCGAATGCTCCTCGGATGTCCAAGCTAACTACTGAAGTACAGTTCTTTTGTTTCAAGTTTTCTTCATTGATCACCTTGACTGCCATCGCTGCGTCCACAGTTCCTCTCTGAGGTATGAAGCCATACCGTTCAAACCAACACTGGAATGCACGTGATGCAGAATTCTATCTATCATTAACTTGTCCAGCACTTTGCCAGCTACACTAAGCAAACTGATGGGCCAGTATTTCAATGTGTCTCTATTTTCTTCTTTTTCCGGCTTTGTAATTGGGACTATGCTGGATTTTTTCCATTGTTTTGGAAAACAGCCTTCTTTAAGGCATTTATTGTACACCTCAGTCAGGAAGGATTGAAAGTTTCTGAAGACTTTTTTATCACAGATACTGTTTCTTCTCGAGAGAAGAGTTTATCATCTTCTGTGTCTATTGGCTCCTTTATCAGCTCTCTAACCTGCTTGTGAACTGCACTGTCATTTGTCTCGTCTTCAGGAACAAAATAATCTAACATATGCTTTGTTGTGCTTTCTGCATCCAAGGTGAAGGTCCCATCTGACTGTTGGAGAGTTGTTAAGCAGGTTGTACTTCTTAATTTCCCAGATGCGATTTTGTAAATTGCATTCCAAGGGTTGGACTCCTCAGTTGAGGAGCAGTACTTTTGCCAGGATTTAAATTTTTCTTCCCGCAGTTTCGTTTGGTATTGTCGTTTTCCCTCATTGTATTGGATTTTTCTCTCGCTCCTAAGGTCTTCATCGTTTAAAGTTCGTTGATATCGCCGTCATAAGGCGTTAACTTTTTTCTGTAGTATTTTTAATTCATCGTTCCACCATGGAACTGTTCTCCTTGTTTTTTGTTTTCTACCTTTGGATATTTGGAAAGCTGTGTTACATGCTGCTGTTATGCACGAGAAACAGTCATGTATTAGATCTTCAGTGTTGTATTGTTTTGCTTTTCCTTGTAATTCCTCATGTAGTTTATTTGCTTCCATCTTGTTAATGCAATTGAATGTAGAAATAAAGTTGTGTGTGTGCGCGCGTGTGCGTGCGTGTGTGGAATCTATAATTAAAGACACTGATATTGTCAGATGTGAAGATTTGAATCTTTTGGGATATGGTAGCTTGTTGATTCATAAAGTCACCAACATCTTCAAGGATAGTTGGAGCAGAAAAGTGAGCATATCATATATGTAAGGGCGATATGTGTAATGAACAATTAGGAGTGCTATTGCAATGAAGCCATGTTAATGTAATTATGTTCCAACTTCAAGTTATTCACTAAGTGCATATCTTACTTGTACATTGGCAGGTACTGAGCATTAGTGCTGCCAATATTAATAACAACAATAAATTGGAAAGATGTGTTATAATGTTCAAATACATACAGTTGAAAGTATAAGGTATTTATTTTTCTATTAGGAATAAACTTATTTTATTATTTGTGTCTTATTTTCTTTTCCATTGTTCTCAGATTCTGGAGACCTGGGAATGCATGGCTCTGAAGGAGGCAGTGTGCATTTGTTTGCATTCTTCCTAAGACAAATCTGCACACTAGCACCATAACATTTCCACACTGAACCATAGTTTGACGCTAAGTTGTAAGTAAATACTATAGGAGATCTGCATATAAGAAAATATAAAGCTGTAATATGTAAACTTAACCCATGAGCTTGTCAGATGCTCCATTTTTTTATACCATCATAGGAATTTGTGCCTCAGAACTCTCTTGCTGATACATTCTGGGATTTAAAGCTTTTCTAACCTTTGTGGCAACTAATGTTGTAAGCACTCACAATGTGTCTGCCAAGGGGAGTGTAGTATCTAGGATGTGAAGTTAAACCATTCATTTTCATCTAGTGCCCAGGTTAAAAGTGTGTGGAGCTATACTTGCAAGGCTGTCCTGTTACCACAGATGTCATACTGCTGCGAAGTTTGAAGATAATAATTATCTGGTGACAAATAAGAAACAAAATAAAAATTCAAATTATGGTGTTCTGTATGTGAAAACGTTATGTTTATGCTACATTGCTACTGCTGCTGTGAGTAATGAGAACTGTAGTAACAGGAACTGCAGTTTCCTTTCATTAGCTAGTGACACTTCAAGGACTACATGGTAATGAATGGAAGAACAACTGTAGTTCAGAACTTAATTTTGCAACCCAGAAAGTGGGGAAATGAATGGGAAGCAAAACAGCAGAGTTAAGTTACGGAATAGATGTGTAATGAATGCAGGACATCTAAGATCTGAGGCACTTCCTTGGAGGTGCTGAGGAAAACAGCAACCACCTTCAAACTGTAGTGAGTCAGTGGAAGAGAATCTGAGCCTAGGACCTCCCCTCTGCAGAACAAGTGTGCCAACTGTGATGTTTGGTGTTGTTAGTGTCAGAACTTGTGTCATGCACTTATTCAGATTATTCTCATTACATCTTGTTGCCATTTGGGTTAAAGAATTTTAAAAATTACCAGAAGTGTTACATGCAAGCTTTATTGCTGTTTTTTTCTTTTCCTCCATTATAATACATATTAAAGAATGTTGTTAATTGGCATGAGTAATAACAGTGTATCAGTATCTTGACAAATGTGGTAAATGCGGCAGATGTGAAGCATTTCAGAAATGGTGTAAAATACGTAAAGAACAAAGGTGTAGACCTCACAATTCCTTAATTGCATATGAGTTAAAACAGATCTCCCTTGCAATTTTTTCGTAGTTTTGCTTTACAATATATATTTCTTGGCTCTGCATCTGGAGAAGTGATATGGAAAGAGAAAGGAGATAGAGAATACATGCATGCACACTTGCATGCGCATACACACAAATACTTACGAGGTTCATTCCTTAAGTTATGGCAACAATTTTTTGGTGGGCGAAAAATGTGGCAAAATAGAAAATGGAGTGTAGATGTTAGAGAGCACATGGTATGCACTTGTAAATGTTACCATCCAATGGGACTATATGTTCAGTAGCCAGAGGTTGGAGGCAAGTGAACAGAAAGTCTTTTGAATAAAGGTTAATTTGTTTTGTTGTGTCACACACAGTGAATATGGAACAAAGAGTACAGCACATGCTGTTCATACAAACCTTCAGAGTAGTCCCAGAAGTTGTCTGCGGTTTATTGTCAGTGAAGAGAAAGGTAGCAAATGCCATCAACATCTTCTAATGTGCCACCTTGCAGTGAACTACTGTTAAAATGTCCCCTATATGTTTCTATGTTTGCAAATTGTTCTTGCACAATGTTTGTGAATTAGATCATAATCATGTGGACTGAGGTTAGGAAAATAATGAGGCTTTCCATCACCACTCAGAATACATTCTTACCAGTATCTGCTGAGTGGGCTGTAGCATTTTCATGTAGGATGATGGCATTTTCAGCCACTTATGGGCACTTCTGCCTAATTGCACAGTGTAGATGGTACTGCACATTTGACTTGTCATACTGTTCATTCACAGTTAGATCATTTGGAAGTGATGACACACAAGTACACCGTGGATGTCATAGGCCAAAATGATTATCAGCTTCATGGGTGATGGATTTTGTCAGACCTTGCATTCTTATGGTGAATGAAGATGATACTAGTCAGAGGATGGTCATTCAAGTGCTGATTCATGGGCCTATACCCTTTTTTCACCAGTTTCAGTTAAACAATTTAATATGTTGTCTCGTGCATATTTAAGTCATATCACGAAATTTGGAGCACAGTAGACCTAGAAATCCCTGTATGCTCAGCTAATTCGTTCATGGTCCATTGTGTCTCTTTTGACATGCACTGTTGAATTATGACCACAGAAGTGGCTGTGCAAATAGACACAGAACGTCCTCTGTAGTGTATCGGCAGTCCATCATTAGTCTTCCACCTTTGAATGACTCTACCAACCTTGCAACTTTTCAGTGTTGTAGGGCACAACCACCCAGTGCCTCATATAAATCTGCACAGCAAACTGTTTTAAGACCTCCACCATTGCACTGGTGTTGGTATGCAAAATCTGATGGTAAAATATACATGTACATGCCACGTGCTTTCAAACATTTGTTCACCATTTCCATGATTTGGCCAAAAAGTAGTTGTCATGACATACAGACTGACCCATGGGTGTGTGTGTGTGTGTGTGTGTGTGTGTGTGTGTGTGGTGTGTGTGTGTCCCTTTTGTTGATCAGTTGGTTTTTAATTTGACCTTATATATGGGTCACATAAATGGCAGTTATTTGTAGCAAATATGAGTTAATGTGTGACAATACGTAACATGCAAAATGTTTCCACATAATTTGTATGATGTCTATAGCAATGCTAACTTCACTGTTGGTGGTGATTAAAGGTGTTTAAATTCTAGTTTATAAACAAAAAATAGCAATAGTCATTTTACTCTTTCTGAAAGTTCTTAATCATTGGGAATTTAATGTATTATTAGAATTTTCTGTAATTTTGTTAAGAGAGGCCTTATCCATAACCTCTGCAGAGAGAGTACTGTGGTATGGACTGACAGAAAAATTTCATGGTATTAAGCCAGGGGTGTCCAAACTTTTTGACAAAGGGCTACAACCTTTACTGTGGACTGGTTCACATGCCACACATGTAAAATTCAAAGTGAGTGGTACTCATTCCTGCCTAAACTGAAAAATTATACATATGGTCCCGTTGTATTATAAAAATGTTATATTATTGTACTGCGTTAACTGCTTTAATAAGAGAAAGTACTATTATCTTGATTAAATGCCCTTTATCCAAAACAAAGAAACTTTATTTTACCTGTAATATCAAAATGTTAAAGTGAGATGTGGTGCTGCTTGTCATGAACAAGAGTCCCAATGCCAGGCATAATGGATGAAGTAGCAACATGATGTGAACTCTTTTGATTACTGTATGTGATTTCCAATCTTACCATGAACTTCACATATTTCATGCTGCAGAACATGTACTCACATATTGTTCTGCCAAGTAGTAAGTCATAAAAATAGTGTATTGTAAACACAAGCATATTTTCCATGATTTAATTGTGTGGGTGAACTGTTATCTCCCTGTTATTCTGTAATGCTTCCTCTCAACTTCGATGCGCCTGAACTTGGGGAGTTAGCTGTGCTGGACTTTCTCAGCATGCCGCATACTTTAGATGCTGATGCAGATGTGTGGGGTGAGCGAAGACTGCAGTCATACATACTGGAAGGCAAGTTGCCTCTCATAAGCACAGCTTGACCAGTTTTCAAGATGGTTGTAGAAATGTCATACCTTGAAAACTTTATCATGTTGTTATTCCTTTATTGTTTCTTACTATATTTTACATCATATTCATATAGTATTTTGTCTCCCATCATCATTTACAGTATTTTAAGACCGATTAAAATGGCAAAGACATAGTTATTAAAGACCTATTAGTTAATCCATTTTTTGTGCGCCTGCTACAAAAGGAAATTTCATGGAATTTTTGAATGTGTTGAAAATTCGTGGCCCACTTCTTGACAATCATCTGAATTCAGCCACTGTTATTTAATTTCAAATATAAATCTGTTCTTTACTTCATGAAATTTGATATTATTAAATTCAAATAATTCTAAAACCTTGTATTCAATACATATATTTTCTGTTTATTTATTTATTTATTTATTTATGTTACTGAGTTCTGTGAATATCATTCTGTTAAGTAATAACTAATACCTAGTTAGTTGACATTGGTAAAATGAGGTTTGTCGAGTACATTTTTAAAAATTCCTGTCAAAAATTAACCTAATGACAACAGGCAGCATACCCTTGTTTTATACTCAGCAGACACCACTGGTTGTAAATGCTGAGATACTTTTCGTATGAGACACAAATGTTATAAAAGTCCAACAAGGAAGAATTGTTGAACTTATCCTTCAAGTCAGACACACTAAAAAATCATCACACCCCATTTGCCGCTCCTCTGGAGCCTCATCTGTACTAATGGACAGTCAAGACAAAAGAAGATTGATAATTAAGTTGTTTATCCTGCAGTCATGGACCATGGTATAAGATTCTTCTCTTAGTTCCCATGTAACTGTGATACAGTTATTACAAATCCTGAAAATTACACTTCAGCAGAGTTGGAAAATGCATGAAATTCTTGTTTTTCTAATATGTGTGAAGGCCTTGACATTGCCAAACAAAGGAAAAATTAACTTTTCTAAACTTTGGAGATGTGTGTTTAATTCATTCAGGTAGGTGTTATATCCACTAAACAGGTAATTCACACATCCGTTCATCATTGTTAAATTTGGCAACTGGTATTTCCTTGTTTGTGTTTGAATGTTTGTGTTGCTTCTTTAAGATTGAATGTTTGTTTTGACATTTTCCAACAGCTGTGCTGATGGACTTCAGAGTAATAAACAACGCTTTGAATTCTGTTTCCAAGTTGTTTAAAAAATTTTGAAATTCCCTGTGGCTCAGTGCAAGTTAATAGTACCTATCAAATTTGCATTGTATGTATAAGTCAGTAGTTTACATGGATTCCCTCTTACTCAAGACAGTGCTGTTATTGTGTGTGTGTGTGTAAAAGTTACAAATGTGGCTGTGGTCCGCATAACACAACTATCAGGCCACAGGTGGAACCCTTGTATTAAGCAGTGAAAAGGAAAATGTTACTTATGTTAAAATACTTGTTGAGTGAATTATTTGTAGATAGTTTTGCCATCTGATCAAATCTGCACTTCATATTAGCACTTTTCTGTTAAACAGCTTTTAGAAAACTCATAAATTCTACATTTTGATATCTCCATACCAAATTTCACATGCCAGACCATAATGTTTCAGTAGTTATTGGCATCAAACATGAAGCTCAAGAAAAGTTTTTGCATGGCTGCCATGTTGTTTTACATTCTACCAGAAATAATACACTAAAAAGGTGCAGACTTTATTTCATTGCGCTAAAATTAAGTGTTGTTCTCGTGTCACCAATTCCATGCATATGCCATTTTATTATTATCGATCACAGGCAATTAAAATGTCTGATGGGATGGCCTCCAATGGCTTGAAGTTTACTAAGTTTCTTGGAAATCGGTCTGGTGGTGTGAGGGACAGCATGCACACACACACACACACACACACACATCACATCACATCACATCACGTTGATCCCATACGCCTGCTTTTTACTGTAAGAAAGGAACAGTAGGCATCACTCTTGTTGCATTTTCCTAATATTTCATATGGACAAGAGGGTCATTGTTATGGGGTAGTAAAACCCCTTCTACTTATATTTTGCCTCTGACCTCTCTCTGATAATAGATAAAATAATATTTTATACAATATATCTGCCAGTGCTTGCACTGAACATGAGTACCTGCTGCAAAGATTGGTAGGACAACTGGACTGTTCCATATTTAAGAAGTGGCAGTCTCTGCAATGCAATAATGTGATTATTAAACACAGTGCAAACAAATTAAGTAAGGTGGATGTGTGGAAAATACAAATCATAAATGGTGCTAAATAATTATTCAGTATGTCACATAAATATGGTTGCATATGCCTAATAACTGGTTTATTGTTTGTGTAAAGAAGACATTGCATTTTCTATGATCTTGAACAGTACCTGTTGAATATGTATTCCACATACTCTTATATACGTATGTGATATAATCATGCAAATACTGAATCCAGGATAGGTTTTTGGTGATAAAATTGTGCGGGAAATGATACTGTGTTCTGAAAACAATGCTGTGTCAAAAAAATGTGCTCCATGTTGGAATTTAACAGAAAATAATAGGTGTCCAAGAAGGTGGTGGCCTAAAACATTTATTGACATTTATGGTATTATTTGAACACTCTTGTACAACCATGTTTTGCCCTTTACAAGTAGTTGTATTTGTTTTCATCCCAACTTGTAGATTATTTTAAATAAACACTTGTGTGGTGCAAATAATTAGTCTCATAAAGTATGGCTGATCATTGTAAAGGACATTATAAAATTGGAAGCAGTTAGTGCTGCCAATATGTAAAAACAAGTAAGGGAATTTTATGTTATTCATCAATATTTTGGGTTGGGAAAAATAGAATGAAGTGGTTTGATATATGTCACACACATTGTTGACACTGAACATAATCTTCCTGCACATATATAGCATACTCTCACCATTTTTGAAGGTTATGTATTTCAGACCCCCCACTTATAATAAAACCATGTTACTTGAAGTGAATGCTTTATTGGAACAGGTGGGGTGATGAGAGCCAAAGACACATGAAACTTGATACTGATTAAGAAATATGAAAACAGTATTTTTGGTGTTTACAGGCTAATCTTAATATTCCTGGCAGAAAGCTCTCAGGGTGATTGAACAGTGCAGAATATATGGCAGGAGGGGTGGTAGATAACTTACAAGTAGTAAAGAAGCATGAGGTCTTAAATTGCCTTGCCGTTCTGTACGTGTCCTGTATAAAATTATGTGCATTAAAACACAAGGGAAACAGTGTGTTCAAGGAACTTCAAATTGTGTAGTTAGAGTACACTTCATTTTGTATATCTAGGTAGCTACTGAGACAGGAAGGCAGAAGTTAGCTGTGACGTACAGACCCTGCCCACAAGGTGGTCTGCTGTAATAAATTTTGTTGTCATACTCTTCACAGAATATTCATAACATTATAACTTCTTCTCACTGGTCTATCACATCCTCTCAGACATCTACAGTGGCAAATTGTTGGCCATAATGGTGGTAGGGCTCAGTGGCATACCCAGAAATTTTGTTTGGGAGGGGTTCAACAAATTCAGTTGAGGACAGAGGACAGAGAGAACGGGGATCTAGGGGCGGTAGCCCCCTAGTCAGGGGTTCTGGAGGCAGCTGTAATTTGGTACAAGAAATTTCATTTTATATAGTAAAATTTTCTTAATTTTTGGTACTTTAGACTATTTATGATGACAACCAATTTATTGTTAATGTAAAACAATTGCAAACCTAGGTAGTTTTAGAATTTTACTGCCTTTTTTCCGAACATCTTGGGGTGTTGGCGTCCTAAATTCAGCAATTTTTAAACTAATTAGGATGTTGGAATAGGAACACTAAACATTTTCCACTCAATTT
>Ga0209737_10004131_pt1 | contig 10202 bp, 8 predicted proteins | sample TergutCu122P3_FD_187284 | JGI IMG/M metagenome (GOLD analysis project Ga0209737, IMG submission 187284) | Cubitermes ugandensis P3 segment gut microbial communities from Kakamega Forest, Kenya - Cu122 P3 (SPAdes) (version 2) | ecosystem: Host-associated > Arthropoda: Insects > Digestive system >...
CTGCAATACGCGCGACGACACGGAGCTGGTGGTGGCGGTGCTCAACCGCAACGGCCTGGATGCGGAATTGCTCAACGGGGACTTGCCGCAAAAAGAGCGAGAGCGCGTCATGGCCAAAGTCAAAAGCGGGGAGCTTGCCTTCATGGTGGCCACGGACTTGGCTGCGCGCGGCATTGACATTTCGGATTTGGGGCATGTCATCAACTATTCGCTGCCGGAGGACCCGGCCGTCTATCTGCACCGCGTGGGGCGCACCGGAAGAATCGGCAAAAAAGGCGTCGCCATCAACCTGGTTTCGGGCAGAGAGCTTTCTTCTTATTCGGCACTGGAGAAGAAATACGGAATTCAGTTTGAAAAGCGGCAGATGCCCTCGCCGCAAGTTGCCCAGGAAATGTGGACAGAGCGCCATGTCCGGGAAATTAAGGAAGCGGCCTCTACCACCGTGTTTGAGGGCTTTTTGGGGCTTGCCGCAGGACTTAAACAGCGAAGCGATGCTGACGAGTTGGTTGCTTTCCTCATGCGTTATTTCTTCTGGCACCGGCGAAAAACCAAAGCCCAGGAAACCCGGGAGGAGCAAAAAGCCCAAACCCCCAGGCGCTCGGGGGAGGCTTCCAAAAGCAAAGAAGGCAGAGAAAGAAGAGACAGAAGAGAAGGCAGAGAAGGCCGTGAGGGAAGAGAAGGAAGAGAAGGCAAAAGCCGCTCCCGGAATGAGCGCCGCCCCCCGAGGGAGGAGGGGGCCTCCGCCCATAGGCCTTCTGGCCGCTTTGAAACGCCTTCGGAAAAAATGCCGGAAGGCGACGCCCCCCAGGCCGTTTCTGAAAATGAAAGCTTGGCGCAAAACCTTGGCGAAGTACAAAACGTACAAGCCCCCGGCGAATGGCCTGCCGCCTCCTCCTGGGAAGAAGGCTCCCGGCAGGAAGAGAAAGCCTTAGCCCCCAAAACCGCCCGCCACTTGTCCGACAGGGAGCTTTTTGAAGCCCTGCAGTCCGGCCAGCCGCTTCCCTGGATTGAAGACCCCACCGCCGGGCCCAGGCTGACGCGGGAGGAGCGGCACGCAGAGCGCAAAGAGCGGCATGGCGAGCGGCAAGAGCGACAAAGCGAGCGGCAGGGCGAGCAGGGGGAGCAAAGCGAAGAGCGCAGGAGCAGGCGTCCTTCCCGGAAGCGACGCTCCATAGAGCCTCCCCCCGAGGGGATGACGCGGCTGTGGATAAACCTGGGCTCCCAGGAGTACAGCTCGCAGGAGGCCCTCCGGGAGGAGCTTGCCAAGGCAAGCGGCCTGGCGCAGGCCCTGGAGTCCATTGACTTGCGTCCGAGTTTTTCTTTTGCGCTGGTTTCTGAAGAGAAGGCAGGGGAGCTGGAAGCCCTCACAGGGACGATGGTGGGGGCGAAGTCCCTCAAAATAGAGAAGGCCAAGTAGGGGGCGCCCCTAAATGGTCTTTTTGTCCTCTGGCGGCTGAAGCCTGCGGCACGGGCGGCGGGTCGCCGCCCCTACGTTTTTCGCACCACGTCGGCGACAGGTTGTAGGGGCAGGCCTCGCGCCTGCCCGGATGCATGGGGGCAACCGCAAGGGTTGCCCCTACATTTCCTGCACGGCGTTTGTATTGGGTTGTAGGGGCGGCTATGTCGAGCCCACCCACCTCCTGCAAGACACCAACGAAACTGCGAGACATTCCCAGCGCCCACCCACGTTCATTCAAAACACCAGCAAAACTGCGCGTTGGGACCTGCCGCCCGTCCCCCTGCGCCCTTCGTTCAGCTGAGCTCAAAAAGACCATTTAGGGGTAGCCTCTGAAACTGGAGGGGACAAACCACCCCTCCGGGTTTTGGGCCTTCCCCTGGTGGCGGATTTCGAAATAGACGGAGGCCTCCCCGCTTTTTTCTCCTGCGCTTCCCAGCCAGGCGCCCTTTGGCAGCTCCTCCCCCGCTTCGATGAATGTCTCCTGCAGGTGGGCCGCCAGGGTGTGAAAGCCCCCCGCGTGCTCTAGAATGACCAGCTTCCCCAGGCCCTGGAGTTTGCCGACGTAGGCCACCTTCCCGGGGGCGATGCTCCTTATCCAGCTGCCAGGTGCTACGCGAATGCGGATGCCAGCATGGTGCGTAGCCGTATGGCTTGTAGGGTGTACAACAGCCCCAAAAGGCTTCTCAATAAACCCGAAAGCGGGGGGGAAGAGTTGTCCTTTGAGGTGGGCCATGTCCACAACCTCCCGTGGAGGGGTAAGGGGCTGCGCCTGCAAAAAATCCGGCAGGGCCGTCAATGCGTTGCTTAAGGCCGGAATATGCAGGTGGAGTTTTTGTGCCAGCTCTTCCAGCCTGGCTTGGGTTTGCACAAGGCTTTCTTCCAGTTGCCCAAGCTGCTGCGCCTTGCGCAACAACTGCGAGCCCTCTTCGCTCAAATGTTGCCTCTGGCTTTCGCACCGCAAAAGCAGGGCGCGAAGCCTCCTGTGGGCCACGGCCCACGCGCCAAGGCCCTGGCCTGCGTGCATGGCTTTGGCGCCGTGCGCGCCCAGGCGGCTTATGCCGCGGGCGTAGGGGAGGCAGGCCTGTGCAAGCTGCGCCTTTTTGTGCTTGTGCTGTGTTTGTGCCCACAGGTTTTCTTCCTGGCGCTTGCTCCAATGCCGCTTGCGCGCCTCCTCCTGGGGCTGCAGGCTTTCCAGCCTGAGTTTGAGCTGCTCTGCTGCATGGAGCCGGGTTTCCAGGAGCGCTCTTGTCTCCCAGTAGGAGGCGTTGGCCACCTCCACAGGGGAGGCAAGGAGGGCCAAGAGGCTTAGGTACACCATGTTTTCCCCCGCAAGGCCCAGGAAAGATAGGCTCCTGCGCCTCCGTAGGCCGCCCCCAGGGCTGCAAAACCTTTCCACCCTGCCTCCATGTGTGCAAAGCCTAGGGCTTCCAAAGCCGCCTTCCCTACACAATAGGCACACAAGGCAGAAAGCAAAGCCCATACAATGCCCTGGGCAAGCCAAAGGGCCCGGGCTTTTGCGAGGCTTGCCCCCAGGGCCAAAAGTACCTTCAGGTGTTTGGCCTCCGCGCGCAGGCAAAGCAGTGACAGGGCCAGCAGGGCCGCTCCTGTGGAAAGGGCAAACAACACATGGGTTGTATGCCGGAGGGCGGCCAATGCCCAAGGAGGAGAAGGCAAGCCCCAGTAGGCCTCCTCTATGGAGGGCAAGGCCGCTACACGCTCCTTGGCCTGCTTTGTCAAAGCGGGAGAAAGCCCCTTCCAGTGCAGCTCCACCGCCCAGCCTGTGGCCTTGCTTTCTGGGGGCCGGGCTTCGCCTTCTTCTCCTTCCCAAAGGCCTGCCCCGCCTTCGGGGGGGAGGCCAAGCTTCTCCCAAAAGCGCTGAGCGTCCGCCTGCAACTGGGCCGGCGTCCTCAAGGTGCTTGCGTGTGCTTGGGGCAAGGTTTTGGCAAAGGCGCGAATGTCCGCCTCCTCAAAGCCGGGCTCAAACAAAAGCGTCAGCGTGGTGGAGCTCGTCTGCCCCTCCAGGTTTTGCAGCAAAGCCCACCCCCAAAGGAGCAGGGCCAGCGCCGCCGCCCAGGCCAGGCGCCACCCCTCTGTATGGCGCATGCAGCAGAAGAGTGTTTTTGTCCATGCCAATGCTCTACGCATGTTGGCTCTGTGCCTCTGTATGCAGAAAGCCGCCTTTCAATTGCAGGCGACGGGGGGTTCCGCAAAGCCTTTGCTGCCCGGTGGTTACAATGGTGGCCCCTGCCTCCTGGCATTGGCGCAAAACGCGCAACCATACCTGGAAGTCCTCCGCCTCCATGTTGTTCATACACTCGTCCACCAGCAGCATGCGCGGCCTTCGAATCAGCGCGCGCGCCAACAGAAGGCGCAACCTTTGCGCGTCAGGCAGCGCCTGGGGTTTTTGGTTCCACAGGTTTTCCAGCCCTACGGCGGCCAGGGCGTCCATGCAATGCCTGGGGCCTGGCGGTGGGGGCGTCCCGGCTACGTCTACGGCCAGGCGGAGGTTGTCTTTCAAATTCAAATTCGGAAAAAAACCGTCCGTAGGGTGAAGAAAAATCAACCTCCTTCGGCGCGCAAAGGTGCGGGCTTCAGGCAAAGTGCTGACGTCTACGCCGTCAACCGCCATCTGCCCTTTGCTGGGCTTCTCCCTTAGCCCCATCAGCCTCAGGAGGGTGGACTTCCCCGCCCCCGGGGGGCCTTCTATGGAGACAAACTCCCCCCAGTGTATGCTCAGGCTAATGTCCGAAAGCGCCCAAAGCGAGGAGGAGAATTGCTTGGAGACGCGCAACATTTGAATCATTTCTTTGGAAATAACGCCCAAGCCTTTTCTTCGCTTTGGAGGCACAGGCGCTTTTTCGAATGCTCAAAACAGAGGGCGGAGAAGGCGTTGTTGCGCGCTTGAGGTGGCAGTGGGGAAAAATTTCAAAAGACTCCAATCCTTTTTTTGTAGTCTCATGTAGTACTTCTTCTGTAGTTTTATGTAGTCAATTATCGGCAAGTCAGGAAGGTGGAGGCAAGGGCGTTTTTTTATGTACCAGGAGAAAAACAATGAAAGTTTTACCAAGTGCCGCACAAGTCCCCCCTATGGCCCCTTCGTCTGCAGGTGAAGCGAGCAGAGTTGAAGGCGCCCCAGTGCAAAACGCCGCAGGCAACGCGCCGGAAGCCAAAGACACTGGCGTATTGGACATATTCGACAAAAAGCCCAAAGTGGACTTGGGCCGCCCCATCAGCGAGCAAGTCGACGCCATCCACAGGCAACAGGAGTGCAGCCATCCCAGCCAGGGTGGTTTGCAAAAAGAGATGGCCAACGCCATTGAGGCTCGAAAAGGGCACCTCCAAAAGGCCGATGCGCTGGGCGAGCAAATTGCGCAGGCGCAGCGGGAACTGAACAAAACAACCCCCCTGCTGGACTGGAACAAGCGCACGGAAATTTCGGACAGAATAAAGAGCTTGAAGGGGGCTCAGCAGGCGCATGACTCCATGGCAGACAGCTACGGCAAAGACATTGCCCGCATGTCGGACATTCTCTATCCCAACAGCCCTGCCCTCTCCGAGCGGCTCTCACCGGAAGCGGCTGGGCGGAGGGAGGAATCAAAGCTAAAGTGGCTGAACACTATGTTTGGTGCGATAGTAGGGCCGTCTGCTGGACCCGCGTTGGCTTCGCGGTTTTTTGGGGCCTCTGAAGAAACCATCGCCAAGGGGATGGCGGTGGGGGTGGCCTCCGAGGTACTGGGGATGCCAGAGAGGCGCAAGCCCTAGACCGTTTCTAAGTTGAGTTTCCCGTCGCCCCTGCGAAAGCAGGGGTCCAGAAGTGCAGTCAAAAAACCATTGACGTTATTGCATTTAACCCCGCAGCTCTGGCCCCGAAGCTTTCGCGGGGGCGACGAGAAAAAAAGACTCAATCAACCCAAAAACGGCTGTTTACCAGAACAGGGAACGCGAAGGCGCGTGCGCAGAAAACAAAAACTGCCCGCGCTTTTGCGTACGCCGGATCTGCCCGGCGGTTTCAAGCACTTCCAGTGCGGCCAGCACTCCAGAAAGCATGGGCCAGATGAACAACGTCTCTGTGCGTGCAAACAAGCAACCCACCAATGCGCGCACAGTCATGGGTTTGGGCTGAAGCAACTTCAAAAGCCTTTGGCCGCGCTGCTCATAAAAATCCAACAGCGCATGGAGCAAAGCCTGATGGCCCATAAAGGCGGCGCCGTGTCCGGGGAGGATGGCGCCAAAGGGCATGGCGGCAAAGCGGCTGGCAGAGGCCATGTATTCGACGAGGGAGAGGAATTTGCCTTCTCCTTCGCCCCGGGACAAGTCCAGGAAGGGGGCCGGGGCCTTCTTCTCCAAAATGTGGTCATTCGAAAACAAGAAATTGGGCTCTTTGGCCCACAGGCATACAAGGCCTGCGCTGTGTCCTGGGGCGTGCAGAATTTCACCGGAAAATTTCGCAAACTCAAAGCGCTGCCCCTCTTCCAGGAATTCCAGGCGCCCTCGGGAAACGGGAGGCGCGAATACTTCGGCGCCTTTGAAGCTTTGCTTCATCTTCTCCAACTCTTCGGGGGAAACGCCCAGCTTGTGCATATAGTCTCCATGCGCATAGAGGACGGCCGTCCAGTCGGAGGGGGCGAGGATTTTGTCCACGTCGGCAGGGTGGATGTACACCCTGGCATTGGAGCGGGCAGCGAGGGCCTCGGCGGCGCCATAGTGGTCCACATGGGCATGAGAAACAAAAATGCGGCTGACTTTGTTCAAGTCAAGGCCCTTTTGGGCAGCAGCCTTTTGCAAATGCGCCAGAGCGGGCGCTGTCCCCAGCCCTGCGTCCCACAAGCTGAGGCTGCCGTCCGCATTGTCAATGGCATAGACGTTGGCCGGGCCGCCTGTGTCCTCAAAGGGCACGGGCACTTCCAGGCGTACAATGCCGAAGGCTTCCAGCAAGGCCTCATTCCAAGGTGTGGTTTTGCCTTCCCAAAAAGCTGTCATAGAAGCTGCGTCTCCTTTTGGAGTTTCCAGCAGTGTATGCCTTGGCCGTCACTTGAGGGCTTCAAAGGCTTGGAGCAATTCCGGCAGGGCTTTGTGCATGTCGGCCACCAGGCCATAGTCCGCCACCTGGAAAATGGGGGCTTGGGCGTCTTTGTTAATGGCGACAATAATTTTGGAGCCCTTCATGCCTGCCAAATGCTGAATGGCGCCGCTGATGCCGGCCGCAATATAGAGTTGGGGCGCGACGACTTTGCCGGTTTGGCCCACCTGCAAGTCGTTAGGTACCCAGCCGGCATCGCATGCCGCGCGGGAGGCCCCCACCGCGCCGCCCAGGCAGTCCGCCAGGGCCTCCACCTGGCTGAAGTCCCCCTTCGCCCCCCGGCCGCTGGAAACCACTATTTTTGCCTCTGTCAACTCCGGGCGTACACTCTTCAGCTGGGTGAAGGAAAGCACCTTCGAGGGGAAGGCCTCCGGCAATGTTGCTACAAATGCCTCCACCGCCCCCGCTTCGCCGGTTTTTTGGGCCGGCGCAAACTCCGTCGCCCTTACGGAAAAAACCTGTACGGGGGTTTCCACCCTCACCTTGGCCAATACGGAGCCTGCCCACATGGGGCGGGTCCATACCACTTTTCCTTCTTCCACCTCCAGGGCCATAATGTCTGAAACCATCGCCGCCTCCAGGCGCGCTGCCATACGCGGCAATATGTCGCGGCCTGCGGCTGTGGAGGCGCCGCCTACAAAAGCCGCGCCTATGCTTTGGGCCAGTTGCGCCAAGGCGGGCGCGCAGGCCTCTGCCAGGTTGTGGGCGAAACAGGCGTTGCTTAGGGCATGCACTTTGTCCACGCCATAGGCTTTTATTTCTTCGGCCACGGCCCCGGCCTGTGGGGCCAAAACGGCTGCGTGCAGCTGCGTGCCCAATGCCTGGGCCAAGGTTTTGCCCGCCGTCAGCGCATGCAAGGCCGCTTTTCGGAGCTGGCCGTCATGCTGCACTTCCGCAAAAATTAAAACCACTGACATTGTTGGCTCCTTCTTTTCAGAGGACTTTGGCCTCGTTGCGCAATTTGTCAACCAAGGAGGCCACGTCGGGCACCATGACGCCCGCTTTCCTGGGTTTAGGTTGAATGAGTTGTTGGATTTTGAGGTGGCTGCCGACACTCAGGCCCAAAGCGGCGCATGTCAGCTCGCGAATGGGTTTGGATTTGGCTTTCATAATGCCAGGCAGCGAGGCATAGCGCGGCTGGTTAAGGCGCAAATCCACCGTCACCACCGCGGGCAGTTTGCACTCTATTTGCAAAAGGCCGCCGTCTACCTCGCGCGTCACCACCGCATAAGCGCCGTCCGCCGAAAGCACAATGCCCGGTTGCTTGCTTTTTTCGGCCTCGGAATCCAAGGTGTCTTTCTTCGAGGCAAAAGTCGCCTGCGGCATTTGCGTATATTCGGCCAAATATTGGCCTACCTGGTTTTGGTCATCGTCAATGGCCTGCTTCCCCATCAGCACCAGGTCTGGCTTTTCGGCCTCCACCACTTTGGAGAGCACCTTCGCGATGCTGATCTGATCTAAGGCCTCCGTGTGGTTTATCCACAGGGCGGAAGTCGCCCCCATCGCCAGGGCGTGGCGTAGCTGCTCTTGCACCTCCTTCCCTCCTATGGAAATGGCCACCACTTCCCCGGTGTGTTTGGCTACCAGACGCAAGGCCTCTTCTACTGCAATCTCATCGAAGGGGTTGAGCTTAAACTTCAGGCCCTCCTGGGAAACCCCCCTCCCGTCCGGTGTTATGCGTATTTTGGATTCGGGGTCTTCAACCCGCTTTATGGTGACAAGTATCTTCATAAGCCATCCTTAAAACAGTCTTTGCTACGCAGGGAAAAACGCGTTCTATCAGGACTTGGTTTCAAGGCAACCCTATTCTGAAGGGCAGCCCATGCCGCGGGGAGGGCGGCTTACATCCTCTAAGGAGGGCAACAGCCTCCAAGGAGGGCAACAGGCGGCCGACTTTAGGACTTGGGGACTTTTGCCCAGTCCGAAAGGAAGCGCTCTATGCCCAGGTGCGTCAGCGGGTGCTCGGAGAGTTGTTTGAGGACAGCCAGGGGGATGGTGGCGACATGGGCCCCCGCGAGGGCGGAGTGGAGGACGTGGACGGGGTTGCGCACGGAGGCTACCAGCACCTGGGTTTCAAAGGCGTAGTTGTCAAAAATGGCCACGGTTTGGCGGATCATCTCCATGCCTTCTTGGCCTATGTCGTCCAGGCGGCCCACAAAAGGCGAGACAAAGGTAGCGCCCGCTTTCGCGCACAGCAAAGCCTGTACGGGAGAAAACACCAAGGTGACATTGGTTGAAATGCCCTTGTGCGCCAAGGCGCGCGTGGCCTTGAGGCCTTCAACGCCCATGGGAATTTTAACCACCACGTTGGGGTGCAGGGCCGACAGGGTTATGCCCTCTTTCACCATGTCTTCGGCCTGGGTAGAGACGCATTCTGCGCTGATGGGCCCATCCACAAGCCCGGCAATTTCGCGGATGACTTCTTCCAGGGGGCGGCCCACCTTCGCCAGCAGCGAGGGGTTGGTGGTAACGCCGTCAACGCAACCCATTTCCAGGGCAGCTTGGATTTCTTTTACATCGGCACTGTCAACGAAAAACCGCATGGGGTGCGCCTCCTGTTTCTGGTTTAGACCGGTTTAACTCATTCAACAGACCGGTTTCAATTTGACATGAGATCGAGGCGGGCGAGGATTCCGCGACGGGAACGCACTTGAGTGCGTGACCTGAGCGGAACCGGAGCCCAACGAAGAGATCATGTCAAAGTGGAAGCGGTCTAGCCCCCCATAACAGCTTTTGGGGTGGGGGCAAACCTCCTTGGAACAAACCTCCTGGAACAAACCACCCTGGAAGGGGCCGTCATTTTCCTCCCTCGCTTCCTCCCTCGCTTTGGGTTGTTAGCCAGGAAACCGCCAACTCCAGCCAGGCGTCCGGCTCTTTTGTCGGCAGTTTTTTGGGCTTTTCGGGCAAGCCCCCCGGCACTTTGCAATGCTTTGCCTGGTTGAGGGGACAGTCCGGCTCCACCCCCGCCCCGTCTATGGGGGCTCCTGTCAGCCGGAGAAAACGCGCCGACGTCAAATACATGGCCGAGCCGTCCGGCAAAAGCAGCCTCTCCTGTATGCTGCCTTTGCCATGGCTTGGCTCTCCCCACAGGAGGGCGCGCCCATTGTCCTTGAGGGCCGCCGCCAGCACCTCGGTGACAGAGGCGCTGTTTTGGTCTATCAACACCAACAAGGGGGTGCGGACAGCGCCCTGAAAGGCTCCAGGAGAGGGGGCCGTTTTCTCAAGCTTGGAGTGCGTCGCTAAAGGGCCCTGAATGTGGACAATCGGCGTTTGGGGCGGCAGAAAAAGGCTTGCCACGCCGAAGGCTTCCTGGAGAAGGCCGCCCAGGTTGCCCCTTAAGTCCAGTACAATGGCGGCGGGTTTGTTGTGCACAACGGCCGGAAGCTTTTGGGAAAGCTCTGCAAAAACACCCGGGGAGAAGCGGAAGAGGCGTACAACCCATACGGAGTCCACCCAGTAGGTTTCGAGGGGGGTGCTCCACAGGGAGACGCGCTGAAGGCGCAGGCGCAGGGGCTGCCAAACCCCCTCCCGCTTTATAACCAGCGTGGCCTGGCTGCCCACCGGCCCTGTCAGCTGACTTCTCACCTCTAAGGCCAAGCGCCCTTGCGTGGGCTGGTTGTCCACCGAAAGCAGGGTGTCCCCCTTGCGTATGCCGGCCTTCTG
>Ga0209737_10004132_pt1 | contig 10201 bp, 11 predicted proteins | sample TergutCu122P3_FD_187284 | JGI IMG/M metagenome (GOLD analysis project Ga0209737, IMG submission 187284) | Cubitermes ugandensis P3 segment gut microbial communities from Kakamega Forest, Kenya - Cu122 P3 (SPAdes) (version 2) | ecosystem: Host-associated > Arthropoda: Insects > Digestive system...
TGGCAAAAGAAGACCCAAACAATCGGGAGTTTATTGTTCCTGAAAAACTTAAAATGTTGCACCAAAACAAAGATTATGGTCGGTATGCAGAAAATGGCAAACTACACGCCTGTTTTTTAACGGATAACGATATCACCGGCGGCAACTCCGGCTCGCCCGTAATTAACGGAAAAGGAGAGTTAATTGGTTGTGCTTTCGATGGCAACTGGGAAGCAATGAGCGGCGATATCTTTTTTGAACCAGTTCTGCAACGATGTATCAATGTGGATATTAGATATGTGTTGTTTGTGATAGAGAAATTTGGGGACGCCAAACATATCGTTGATGAGATGACAATTGTAAACGAATAAGGAGAAAGATTTAAAATTTAAAATTTAAAATTTAAAATTTAAAGATTTAAGGTAACGTGTAATGATTGTAACGCGTAACGAAAAATAATTCAGAATGCAGAGAGAAATTTTTAAGGACAAGCCGGTTTATGCGCTTTCGGAGATTACGAAAAGTATAGAAAGCGTGATTGGAAAGAATTACAGCAAAGCGTATTACATTAAGGCAGAGATTTTAAAGTTGAACTATTATCCGCATTCGGGGCATTGCTATCCGGAATTGGTAGAAAAAGAGAACGGCAAGGTAAAGGCGCAGTTGCGGGGAATTATTTGGGCTACACAGTTTAGAAATATAAACGACCGGTTTATAACTGTAACCGGCGAGCCCCTGAAAGAGGATGTGTCTATTTTGTGTTTGGCAACGGTGGAGTACAACGGTCAATATGGGTTGAATCTTCAAATTCAGGATATTGAGCCCTCCTACACGCTGGGCGAAATGGCGCGGAACAGGATGGAAGTGATTGAAAGATTGAAAAAAGAGAAGATTTTTACCTTAAATAAAGAAAAAAAACTCCCACCTGTGCCCCAAAGAATTGCGGTTATCTCTGTGGAAACCAGCAAAGGATACCACGATTTTACCCTTACTTTAAAAGAGAATCATTGGAATTACCGGTTTCAATGTACGCTGTTTCCGTCTATTCTACAGGGAGATAAAGCCCTGATTTCGATGCCACATCAGTTTTCGGAAATTACCAAACGTAAACAGGAGTTCGACTGTGTGGTGGTGGTGCGGGGCGGCGGCGGCGACATCGGGATGAGCTGCTACGACGACTACCGCTTAGCCGCCGCGGTGGCTACCTGCCCCCTCCCTGTAATTACCGGAATTGGACACTCTACCAACGAAACCATTTCCGATATGGTAGCATTTGCCAACAAAATTACCCCCACCGAAGTTGCCTACTTTCTCATTCAGCAATTCCATAATTTTTCAGTACAGGTTGACAATTGTAAAGAAAAAGTAGTGAAAAACGTGCAACAATTGTTAAAAGAGAAAGAGTTTTACTTTTCAAAAATTCATCAACAATTGATGATGGTTATCGGAAAATTTAACCACAAAAAAGAGAAAGAGATTGAACAGATTAACCAACGTATTCAAAATAACGCACTTAACTATTTGTTAAAGCATCAAAACGCGCTGCAACAAATGCAAACAAAAATAGAAATGTTGCACCCCGATAATATTCTTAAAAGGGGATATAGCATCACGATGAAAAACGGAAAAGCACTACGCAGTTCCGAAGAAGTTTCCGCCGGAGAGGAGATAGTTACTAAACTTTATGCAGGGGAATTGGTAAGTGTGGTAACCTGAGCGTCGTTCTAAGAAATCATATTTCTTTTACACCCTACCAATTTGTTTGCACTATAGGGCGAAGCCCTTAAATATGACAGCCCAACTGCAACGCCTTGGGAAACGGAAATTACCCAGCGAAAAATGAGCCCTGAAAGGGCGTAATATGTTTATTTTCAATGGTATAATGCCCTTTCAGGGCGAATTGGATTGTGGCACATTTCCTACCCAACGCGATGCATTGGGCTTTCATATAACGTGGCTTTCAGCCACTAATTAAACGTAAAATGTTTAGTATCACGGGAAAGTGATATTATTTTTTATTTGAATAATTGACGTGCCCACTCCATCATAGCAAGCATTAATTGAATCCCAATTCATAATCTGCTTTTGTTTGTCACACAATAATACTATGGGTACGTAGTCAACGGATTTATAGCAATCAAATAAAGCATGAAAACTTCTGTTTAATCTCCATCTATCAAGTCCACCTATACTTCCGGATAATAAGTAAACAGGATACTCGTAATTATTCTCTTCAAGAAAACCTATTAAATTACCTGAATTTGCACAGCAAATAGACACAATTCCAATATTTTCAGGTTTCTCTTCTAAGAAAGGTGCCAAATATTCTATTAATTGACTTTTACTTGCCGTACACCATTCAGTCCAAGCATAAATTAATGTGTATTCATTATGCTGAATAATACTATCAATTTCACTCTTCTCATAGTCATAAATATAGATTGAGTATGGATGATTCGATTGTGCGCTTCTAAATGGTGTTAGTGAGCATCCCAACAAATGTATAAATGTGATTATAAAGACTACTAATTTTTTCATGCTTTTGATATCGTTCTTGCCTATTTATTATTTAATAATAACATATTTTACCTCTTCACCTCTTTCAGAATCTGTTTTAACTGAGTAATTTCATTGTATGACAATTAGATAACTCGTGGTATTGCCTCTATTAATTTTTTGGTAAACGCTGATTGCGGGTTGTTGTAAATCTCTTCCGCATCGTTCAATTCCACAATTTGCCCCTGCTGCATTACCGCAATTCTGTCCGACATATACCTTACCACCGACAAATCGTGAGAGATAAACAGATAGGTAAGATTGAACTCTTTTTTCAGGTCGTTAAGCAGATTCAACACCTGGGTTTGCACAGATAAATCCAACGCTGAAACCGACTCATCGCAAACAATAAAAGTTGGGTTTACCGTTAAAGCACGGGCGATGGCAATACGCTGGCGCTGACCTCCCGAAAACTCGTGGGGGTAACGGTGTAAATGCGATTCGTCAAGACCAACACGCTCTAATAATTCTATGGCGCGCTGTTTTCTTTCTTTATCGCTATGTAAAATCCGGTGCACTTTCATCGGCTCAATTAACATTTGGCCAATCGTTAATCGTTGATTTAAAGAAGAGTAGGGGTCTTGTAAAATAATTTGAATCTCCTGTCTTAACTTTCGTAACTCCTTTCCTTTCACAAAATTCAAGTCTTTTCCCTTGTAAAAAATCTGACCTGAATCTGCTTCAACGAGTTTCAATAAGGTTCTGCCCAGCGTAGTTTTTCCGCATCCTGATTCCCCCACCAATCCCAATGTCTCCCCTTCATAAATATCTAAATTAATGGAATTTAACGCCTGAAAATATTGTTGTTTTTCAAACAGGTGTTTTTTTCGGATTTCAAAATATTTGGAAAGGTTTACAATGCGGAAAATAATCCGATTGGAGCCACCGTTCTGCTCTTCTGCTACTAAGGGAACCTTTTGAAAATAAGGGTTCAATGTATTAAATTTTAAATCTTTAAATCTTAAATTGTTAACATCCTCCTTTCTTCCTCCATCCAATCTTCTTCTACACTCCAGCAATCTTTTCGTATAGGGGTGCTGGGGGTTTTTAAAGACAGATTTTACCTCTCCCTGTTCCACAATTTTTCCCTGATACATTACCAATACTCTGTGGGCGATTTGTGCTACGACGCTGAGATCGTGGGAAATAAGGAGGAGGCACATTCCGTATTTTTGCTGTATCTGCTGCAGTAACTCAAGGATACTTTTTTGTACGGTAACATCCAAGGCGGTGGTGGGTTCATCGGCAATTAAAATATCGGGGTTGCAACTCATTGCCATCGCAATCATTACGCGTTGTTTTTGCCCGCCGGATAGTTCGTGGGGGTATTTGTGAAAAACCTTTTCAGGCTCGGGAAGTTGCACGTCATTAAAAAGTTCAACGGTTTTTTTGTGGGCTTCTTTTTTTGTCAAACCCGTATGCAACAAAATCGCCTCTGTAACTTGATAACCGCACTTAATAACAGGGTTTAGCGAGGTCATCGGCTCTTGAAAAACCATAGCTATCCTATTCCCTCTTATGTGACGCAAATCATTTTCTGTTGTTTGAACTAAATCTGCTACTAAGGGCACCTTTTGAAAATAAGGGTTCAATGTATTCTCCTCTTCTCCTCTTCTCCTCTTCTCCTCTTCTCCAAATAATATCTCCCCCCCCGTAATTTTTGCATTTTTCTCCGAGAGTAGCCGCATTATAGACAGGGCGGTTACCGATTTTCCCGAGCCGGATTCCCCAACAATACCCAACGTTTCTCCTTTTTGTAATGAAAAAGAAACCGATGACAAAATGGAATTCCACTCATCATCTTGTTTTAGTTCTAAAGAATAGTCGTTTACTTCTAACAAATTCATCGTGCAAAGTAATGATATTCTTTTAAACGGAGGATTTTTTTCTGTTTTTAAAGAAAATTTGATACTTTTGCCGTCCGTTTTACAGAAATTGAATATTCTGTAATTTTGAGAGTAGAAAACATAAGAACAATATCAAATAACAAACATTATGGCTAAGAAAAAAGTAGCAGAAAATCAACCGGTTGTAGAATATGTTGAAAACATTACCCATCTTCCGGAATCTATTCCCCAAGAAGGTATTGAAGAGATTACCATCGCTAAAAAACTTCTTTCGTTGTATAATTTACAGCAAATTTGTTCCCAAATTGACAAAATTCGCGTGGTGCGCGGCGAACTTCCCAATGAAGTACGTGATATGGAAGATGCGCTGATAGGAATGCAAACCCGTATTGAAAAACATAAAGAGGAGTTGGAAGAACTGAAACAGAAAATTGTTGCCCAGGATGTGAAAATGAAAGAAGCAACGGGTTTGATTAAACGTTATGAAGACCAACAAAATAATGTTAGAAATAACCGCGAATTTGAATCTTTGTCAAAAGAAATTGATTATCAAAAACTTGAAATTCAGGTAGCTGAAAAACATAAAACAAAATATACTGCGGATGTTACGGTAAAAACCGAAGATATCGCTGTTTTTGAAGAAAAAAGAAAAGAGATAGAAGAGATTCTGAATCAAAAGAAGAGTGAACTCGCCGATATTATTGCCGATACCGAAAAAGAGGAAAAAGAGTTGATTGAAAAAGCCGAAAAACTTAAGAAAAACGTGGACCACCGCCTCTTGAATGCTTTTGAACGTATTCGTAACAACGCCCGCAACGGTTTGGCAATCGTACTGATTGAACGCGACGCTTGCGGCGGTTGCTTCAGCACCATTCCGCCACAACGCCAATTGGATATTCGCCTGCATAAAAAAATCATTGTTTGCGAAGCCTGTGGTAGAATATTTATTGACAAACAGTTAGTAGAAAGCCAAAATCCTTCTGCTTCTTAAATCATAATTTAGATGGAATTAACGTGGGTTTCCATCATTGTTCTTATTTGCTCCGGTATTATTGTTGGTTTTATTAACACCCTCGCCGGTGGAGGTACGGTTATTTCGTTATCTGTTTTTATGTATTTCGGAATGCCCCCCTTGGTTGCCAACGGCACAAACCGCATCGCCATAGTGTTTCAAAATGCTGCCGCTGTTGCACATTTTCACAAAAACAAACTTATTGACTGGAAAAAAATAGTGCCTTTAGCCATTCCCATTGTGTTGGGAAGCCTTACCGGCGCCGCCATTACAGGGTATATCTCTAACCGTTGGTTTCTCTATATCTTTGCGGCTGTGGTTATTCTGTTTGGAATCTCTATGATTTTCAACCCCGACAGATATATTCACGAAAGAACAGATTTGATAAATCGTAAAACAACATCGTTACAATATGTTATCTATTTCTTTCTAGGAATTTACGGTGGGTTTGTACACGTGGGAATCGGGTATTTTCTGCTCGCCGTATTGGTACTAAGCAATGGGTATAATTTGTTAAACGCCAATATTATAAAAAACGTTTTAGTACTTTGTTACGTACCTTTTTCGCTCTTAATTTTCGCCATACATGGAAATGTTTGCTGGAGTTTTGGGCTTATTCACGCGGTTGGTAATATTATCGGCGCTAATTTGGCGGCGCGTTTGGCTATAAAAAAGGGAGCCTCGTTCATCAGATATATTGTTATTGTGCTCATTGTGGTGGTCATTTTTCAAATCTTCGGGAAGTTTCTTAATCAAACATAAAATGCTCTCTGTTTCAAATCTTTCTTATCGCTATCATACGGATTTCGTGCTGCAAAATGTCTCTTTTGAGTTGCAGAAAGGGGATTTTTGCGCTATAATCGGTCCCAACGGGTCTGGAAAAACCACGTTACTGAGGTTGGTCTCCGGGGCAATAAAGAAACAGGGGGGTGAAATTCTTATATCGGGTAACAAAATTGAAGATTATCATATCAATGCGTTAGCAAAAATAGTCTCTGTTGTACCCCAACGAACAGAATCGGTGTATCATTTTTCGGTTTTTGATATGGTAATGTTTGGCAGACATCCGTATCAAACGCGCTGGAACTACTATAATCCTGAAGATGAAGAGATTGTGATAGAAGCGTTACGGAAAACCAATCTGCTTTCATTAAAAGAACGTATGACCTCGCAATTAAGCGGCGGCGAATTTCAGCGCACGTTGATTGCCCGCGCCATTGCCCAGCAGGCGCCGCTAATGTTGTTGGACGAGCCTCTTGCAAATCTGGATATTCCCCACCAGTTTGAAATATTGGAAATCCTGTCGGAACTGAATACTGCCAAACAAACTACAATTTTGATGATTATTCACGATGTTTCGTTGGCAGTTCAAACCATTCCCAACAGTTTGTTACTAAAAAACGGCTGCGTTACTTATTTTGGAAACACAAAAAACATTGTCAGTCAAAATTTAATTTCTGAACTTTTTGATTTGGATGAGCGTTTTGAAGTAAATCAACACGGAGGGGTAATAAGGCATTGATTGGGTATAAAATATTCCAAAAAACTGCTACTTTTGCCGAAAATTAATAATTATGAACAATATCATTCAATTACACGACAAAAAGTTTGTGAAATATATCTCTTCTCACGTAATAGACAAGGCTGTAGCGCGGATTGCTGAAGAACTGAACAAAGATTATACCGATGAGCCGCCGCTTATTTTGGTAACCTTAAACGGCGCCATTGTGTTTGCTGCCGATTTACTGAAGCAACTTCAATTCTCTTCCGTTTTGTCGTGCATTAAACTAAGCTCCTACCAGGGCACGCAGTCCACCAATACTATGAAAACATTGATTGGATTGAATGAAGATGTGCAGGGAAAACGTGTGCTGATTATTGAAGATATTGTAGATACGGGCAAAACGTATCAAACGTTGGTTGAGTTACTTAATGAAAAGGGCGCGAAAGAGATACGTATTGCCACCCTCACTATGAAACCCGATGCCTACAAATTGGATTTGCCGGTACATTACGTGGGTATTAACATTCCCGATAAATTTGTGGTAGGGCGCGGGCTCGACTACGACGGTCTGGGTAGGAATTTAAACGATATTTACCAACTGGGGTAAAAAAAATAAGACTTGTTTCATTACGATGAATGTTGAATTATTTGTTTAAAAGTTTCAATATCAACAATTTTTACATACGGAAAATTTATTTCTTTGAGTATATTAAAGTGTTTATCGTTGGTAACAATATAGTCGGCACCTGCATTTAGGGCACAGTCTGCAAATTTGTTATCTTCAGGGTCGGTAATAATTAGATTCCATTTAAAATATGGTGTGACGGGTATAAAGTTGGTTGCATTTGTGATCGTATTGATTACGCTTTCGCAGATTTCCACGGAGTAAAAACTTGCCAACAACTCTCCATATTCTTCCAATATTTCAGTAGAACAACACAAGAAAAATTTGTTTTTACTAAATGCTTCCCACAGCCAATAATACGGTGAATTTTCGAAAATGGCAGGCAGTAAGCAATTTGTATCTAATACAATTTTCATTTGGTTGTTTTTCTATTGTGTCCATACATGATTTCTTTCATTTTTGCGGCATCAAACTGGTTGTTTTCCCAAAAAGTACGGGTTTGTAATTTCAATTTATCCTGATAATAATTAAAAAGCACGGATTTCATTTCTTTCAATCCTTCTTCCCGTTTGTTAAACGTAAACAACTGCAACAAATGTTGTTGAATCTCATTTAAAGGCGATTGTGTAATTAAGGTGGTTTCCATATATCTTTCTTTAAAAACAATCTACAAAAGTATATTTTTTGGAATAACGAAAACTGCTACTAGGTGTTTTTATTGTTATATTAGGTAAAAATTAGGTTTTCTATTAGCCTTAGCTCACTGCTTTACCAACTTCTGCACACAAACCCCACCCCCAAACCCTACCCGAACAAAGTAAATGCCGGGTTGTAAGACCGTAAGACCGTAAGAATGGAAACAAGTATCTTTCTTCCATAAACATCAAAAATTTCCACATTATTAATTGTCAATTGTCAATTGTCAATTCCCCTGTTGTTGAATTCGGATACAAAATAATCTCCCTTCTCCTTTCTCCTTTACTCCTAATTCTAGCACATCGGGTATTTGTTTATGGGAATCTATTATAAATATCTTTTCTGTGTGCAAAATATGCAAAAATAATCGAACTGTTTTCAAAAAACAAGCCAATCCTATAATCGCCAATCTTAATCCGGTAAGCACTATGATGACCTTTCATTTTTTTTAGATTGCCAATATCTTGCAATGTATTTGCCAATATCACATTTTGTACTGCTTGGACTAAACGAGATTTTAATGCCTCATCGCGAAGGTCATCAATTTGTTTGGAAAAAGTTTTTGTAAATTCTATTTCCATAATCTGTACTTACTACATTATGCCCAGTTTTGATAACACCTCATTTTTATCTGCAAATCCTTCTTTACGAGCTTTTTGCATAAAACTCAGCAATTTAAAATCTTCGATTTCTTCCTGCTCTTCTTGATTGATAGAAAACACATCAATATTTAACTCACGCGCAAGAGCGGTTATTAGCCTTAAATCTAATGGCGTATTTGTGTTTAAAACGACTGCTTCCATATATCTTTAATTTTTTAATTAAGGCTGCAAAGTTACAATTTTATTTGGAAAAATCAATAAAAACCTACAAAGTCTTTCGTTTCAGGTATTCCTTTTCGCAATGTACGGTACTCCCCGATTTTTCAGACAGACCCGAAATTACTGCTTTACCAACTTCTTCACACTCCCCCCACCCTCAAAACCTACCCGAACAAAATAAATGCCGGGTTGTAAGACCGTAAGACCGTAAGACCGTAAGAGAAATGGAACAGAAACAAAAAAGAGTTGTTAATCAGCACGATGAATCCGGAGTGGAAAGAGATAGTTAATGAATGTGGATTTGTTCGAGATTCCTCACTACGTTCGGAATGACCTGCTATAGCGCACTAAAGGAGGGCGCGGCGGAAAACACTTACCATTTGCTCTTTACTACCCGCCGCGCCCGACTTCTCTCTCCCCATTAGCGCGGCATCGTCATCCCGAATGAAGCATTAGCGGAATGAGGGAACTCGAACAACACGTAGTGCTCTTTCTTGGACAACTCGCGTAGCGAATGAGGAAACTCGAACAAATCCCCCTCACTGCTTCACCAATTTCTTCACACTACCCCCACCCTCAAAAAACACACGAACAAAATAAACTCCATTATTTAGATTAGAAACATTGACAGTTGCCGTGTTGCCCTCAATGGATTGAGAAACAACCGTTTGTCCCAAAAAGTTAATGATTTCTACCGAATGAAAAGAGGTTGCAGATGAAATGGTAACTTGATTTGTGGCAGGATTGGGAATAATAGTGAAATTGGGTTGTAAATATTCATCTATCCCCACTTCTATTTCTATTTTTACGTGGTTTGAACTGTCCGCCACACATCCCATCTCATAATGCGCAACCACATAATACTCATACTCGCCCACCAACAGGTTTTCATCCAAAAAAGTAGTACCCTTCGTAACCCCCACCAATTCATACTCCGTGTTTTTAACCACCCCGTCCGCTTCGCGTCCACCCCTCCAATACATTGGAGGGGAATTATCTTTCTCCTTTTTACCTTCTTCCTTCCTATACACCCAATACTCCACCACCGGCAAACTACTCTCCGGCTCTGTCCACGTTAATAAAATGGACTGCTCATTTATTTTTTCTGAAACCAAATCATTTACCGGCTCGCAGGTTTTGCCGTAGTTTTTGTGTAAATCG
>Ga0209737_10004134_pt1 | contig 10200 bp, 12 predicted proteins | sample TergutCu122P3_FD_187284 | JGI IMG/M metagenome (GOLD analysis project Ga0209737, IMG submission 187284) | Cubitermes ugandensis P3 segment gut microbial communities from Kakamega Forest, Kenya - Cu122 P3 (SPAdes) (version 2) | ecosystem: Host-associated > Arthropoda: Insects > Digestive system...
GATGTATAATGTAACTAAAGCACCAGGATTTTCAATGCTTCCAGAAAAACATGGAGAAAATTATTATTATCACTATCATGTAAATGGTAATAAAGGCAATCCTCATATATGGTTTTACTAACTGAATATATAATGGTTATATGATAATTGTGGAGGTGTTATATGAGATTAGTTGTACAATTCGATATAGATGCAGATATAATTGAAGTTCCAGAGGAAATTATTAGTAAAATTGATTTTTACCGAGAAGAATTTTTAAAATGGTTGTTTGATAAAAATAATAATCATAATTATTGGAAGTATAAAAATGGTGAAAAATTTGCTTGTTCATATCGTTCAGAAGCTTTTTGTGAATTTTTAAATAAATATCATTTAGGTAAAAATAAAGCTGAAATAATTCAAACACGTATCACTCAATATGATAAAGAAATGCCAGTTATACTTTTTTGAAAAACTTAGAGTAATAAGAACTTTGTGCTAATAAAGATTAGAACGGTTGATATTAATTTATCAGCCGTTTAACTTTTAATCCTCTCATCCGCGCTGCTAGCCCTCCTGCGTCGTGCTTGCTCATGCCTATTTAAGTAAGAGCAAGACAAACATATATCGCAAGGCATTCGCTCAAATTAGCCCTTTCAAGCATTTCTAAAGTTCAAATTACATCTGGGCTAATTTGGCAGCGCTAGCGAGAAAAAGGACAGAAACAAGAGAAAGACATAAGAACGGCCGTATTAGTAAGCACTAAAAAGGAAACAAGAAAAAGACATCAAAACAAACAATAGCAAGTATAGGATTTCTTACTCCACCAAAATGGTCAATCGTGCAGGAATAACCACTCCTGCCCATTTCGGCGGAGCAAGAAATCCTTTTTAGTATATGTTTAAAGCAGATTAAATTCTTCTTCTTCATTTATGTATTGAATTAAATCAAAATCTAATCCTCTAAAAACAAAACTAACATAATCTCCTTCTGGTTCAGGAAAAATCAAATTATGCTGTACAAGTATACACTTGCTTTCTACTTTACAGTAATGAAACCCCATTGGATTATCAAAATCATTGATAGACTTATAGACATTCATAATAAATTTAGCCATATCAAGGCTCAATTTTGACCATTCTTTAATTTCATCTAAATAATTATCCCAAGTACTCTCCTTACCACCTACAAATACTTTGTTTTCTTTGCTTTCAATGTTATATTCATTAACAGTACTTAAATTATGAGAAACTTCATTTCTCATTTTGATAAAAGTATCAAACCCTTTAAAGTTTTCTATTTTTTTACTCTTAGCAATATCTACTATTATTTCAAATCGGTCCATCAAAGTCATTCTATCTCTCATATACTTTTTTATTTTTTCACAATTATCATAATTATTATTAAAAAAATATGGTTTTATAATATGAAATAAAAGAAAATTTTCATAAAATGCTACTGTTTCAATAACACAACTATTATTATGACGTATTATTTTTTGCCTTCTTTCAAAAAGCCTCATAATTTTATTCATTTCAGCTTCATTTACCATAATATCACCTAAACTCATTGTACCTTTCTTATATAGTTAGTCTATTTGCCTCATTATACTACAATTAAAAATATTTTGTCGATAGTATGAGAGATTAAATTCGGTACAAATTTAATCTGCTTTAAACATATACTAAAAAGGATTTCTTGCTCCGCCGAAATGGGCAGGAGTGGTTATTCCTGCACGATTGACCATTTTATTGAAATCTAAAATAATATGGTCAAAAGTGAAAAGTTATAGTATAACAAGACAATTCTATCAAAATGACAAATTTGCAATTTTGCGTAAAAAAGAGTATAATAAGGTTATACCATATCATTTTAAAGGAGTGCTATCACGATGAAAATTTTTGACAACCAAAGGCGTAATCCAACCATCTATGAGACCAATGGTGTAGCACCACCAGCAGGAAGCGTCTTCTTGGGCAATCAGACATTCGTCGAGGTTGACGGCTTCACGTGTAGGATTTTCTGTGATGAAACATACGTTAATACAGAATATCCTTCATTGCAGTTCAACAGAGCGATTTTCGATGCCCTATTTGCGACAGAAGGCACGACAATTACGGATTTCCTGTGTGCCGCAAACAATGTTTGCTTTGTAAGCTACAACCATGACCTTGTACGCAATATCGCTGGGAACATGAACAAATCTACAAGAATGCAACACATGACCAATTACGCTGATTTCCGGGAAGTGCACTTTCTTACTGACTACTAACTAATAGTTCAGCAGTCAGCAACAAGTGAGGCAGTAAGTTTCACAGAAACGGTTTCTCTTAGCAATAAGGGAGACCATTTCTAATTTACATTGGTATAACAAATCCATGTTCTGATAGTCAAATTATAATTTGTTCAATTAAATACTATGTTATAAAGATAATCTGAAATGGTTATCTTTTATTTTTCACAAATTTTAAGTTGAGGTTATATATGTAATTAAATAATTAAAATTCGAGGGAACGCCGTATGATGGGAAACTATCACGTACGGTGTGGAGCAAGGGAAAATGCGGAGATAACATCAAAGCATTACCTATTGCTATGCCAACAGGGACGGTTCTAAATGGCATAGAAAAAAACTTTACAATAATTGGATAATGTGCAATAATTGAAAAAACAAGGGGGCAAACAGAAAAGAAGGAAGTGATTTAACTTGCTCCGAATAGCGAGAAAAGGTGTAGAAACAACATTTTTCCATGTGATAGTACAAGGAATATCAAGAGAATATATATTTAAAGATAAACCAGAAATAGAAACATATTTGTATTTAATAAAAAAATATTGTCAAACTCATAATGTAACAATAATTGCATATTGTATTATGAATAACCATGCACACTTTCTGTTATATACGGAGAAAATTAGTGAGTTGTCAAAAACGATGCAAAGAACGAATGTAGTATATGGAAGATACTATAACAAGAAAAATAAAAGAGTAGGATATGTTTTTAGAGATAGATTTTTAAGTGAAGCAATTAAAACAGAAATTCAATTATTAAATTGCATAGCGTACATACATAACAATCCAATAAAAGCAGATATTGTCAGAAAACTAAATGAATATAGATATTCTAGTTATAATGATTATATAAAAGGACAAGGTATAGCAACAAAAAACACTATAAAAATAGTATTTGGAACAGAGAGAGGGTATATAGAGCAGTTTGAAACTATACATATAGATAATGAAGAAGAAGACTTTATAGAAGCTTTTGTGAACATAGAAGATAAGAATAATGAAATAATTGACAATTATTTATCAAGAAACAAAACTACTGTAGAAGAAATAAAAGAAAATGAAGAAAAGTTGAAAAGCTTTTTGTTGGAAATTAGGGACAAAAAGGGAGTATCGAACAGAAAGATTGCACAAGTGTTACAAATTGGGAGAGAGAAGTTAAGGAAAATGTAAATGCCAATCAGAACCGTCCCTGTTGGCATGTGGTCTTATGAAAGGCCGCATATAAACTATTTACATACTCAAGAACAAATAGACGCTGCTAATTATTGGGATACTTGTTTTTAATAGTGAGGTGAAAGAGAAATGGAACGTATGAATAAAATATTTGAATTTATGTTATGGGGTATAGTGTTAATAATTATAGTTGCCTTATTGTCGAGCTGTAACAGCAACCCAACAAAAAATATTTCTGAACCACAAGATTTTGTTGTACCAGATTGGACTACAGACTATATATCTATTGTTGAAGAATACAGAAAATTTGTCGATTATATAATTAATGAAGATTTCGAAAGTGCTATTGATAATAATATTTTTAGCACACCTGATAGTAGCTTATCATATAATTGGAGTTGTATGATAGGTGAAACAAACATCTGGTATTATCGAGATTTTCCTAAGGCAGAAGGTGCTTTTGGATATGCATTAGAGGACTTGAATGGAAATGGCAATAATGAACTAATATTATTGCTACGCGATTATACTGTTCTTGCTATTTTCTCGATGACAAATGAAAATCCAAAATTAATAGATGCATTTTGGCCAAGACACAAATGTGCCATATATGATACAGGATTATTATATACTTTAAGTAGTAGTGGCGCTGATAGTTGGTATTATAAAATACAGCAAATATCACAGGATGGTAGTAATCTTTTAGATTTAGAGGAATATGGAAGCAAAGTCGATGGTGAACATCAAAATTATTATAAAGTAATTGACGGAAAAACACATGATATTAGTAAAGCAGAATTTGATGAATTTCAAGAAAAGTTTCCATCTCTTTTAGATACTACCGCCAGTGAAATCACTAAAAATTCGGGAATTAAATTTATTCCATTATTTGATGAATGACATGATTAAACCATTTATACGCTGCAACGGGCTCCACTGTCGCCCTAGCAAGTTCCCACTAAAACAGGAACAAGACATAAATATATACACAGGTCACTTGCCCCAACTGAGCCGTTAGGCTCAGTTGGCAGCGTTATCGTAGCAAGTGTTCAAGTATAGAGATACAGGAAAGAGAGTTCCTCTTTTCTCAAAGTGCAGCTGGCTGTGTGAGCCTTGCTGTACTTTTCGTCAGAGGTCTAAAAGTATTGTATTGTTAAATCCTGCCCTACGGGCAGGATTTAACTGAGAGAATAGACAAAGTTTTCTACTGATGATATAATTATGTTGGTGATAAATTTGAAAATAGATGATTATTTAAGTAGCAAGGCACATATAAGATATAAACAAATACTAAATGAATTGGATAAACCAATTAAATTTTTTATATGTCCACAGAATGAAATACAAGCATATGGCCTTTGTGGCAATTATCAAGATGAGGGTGTCTATAAAGTATTTGTTGCTGAGGAAATTAAGAAACAAGATGATATAGACCATAATTTTTTGCACGAATGTTTACATTTAAAACAAATTAAAAAGGGCATCCCAGAAATACTACCGAGAAAGGACGATATAAACAAAGAAGTTTGGACATCTTTTGGTATAGAATTAAGTTCTGCATTTTTGGATGTTCCAGTAGAAAAGACTTTGAAAAAATGGGGTTTTACTAATGAAAAAATAAGGCAAGAAAGACTAAATAATTTAATAGCTAAACTAGAAAAATATGAAAAAACATATAATTGTAATCATCACTTTTTCGAATGCATTATATCTATACAGTGTGCTTTAAACATTGTCACTTATGATAAAAAGCAAATTATAAATATTAATCAACTAATTAAGAAGTATGATAACATAATATCTAAAACAAAAGAAATTGTTAAAATAATGGAATCCACAGATTTTACAAATTCTGCTTCAATAGCAAGCGGTATGGTTAAAGTAATCAACTTTTTAGCTCTTTCAACTAAAATAAAAGTTGTATCCTATAAATAGGTAGCACATTAAATTCTCTCAGTTAAATCCTGCCCGTAGGGCAGGATTTAACAATACAATATTTTTAGACCTCTAACGAAAAGTGCAGCAAGGCTCACACAGCCAGCTGCACTTTGAGGAGATAGGACTGTTTTATTTCGCCAATTTTCATATATAAGTTTAGCCGAAAAGACCTGCTTTTTTCCATCCACAGCTTTCTAAATATGCACGGATTGGTTTTTTTACTAAAGAGGTATCAAATTTAAATCCAATAAATCCGGTTTCACCAGTTTTGTTATCTGAACCTACTCCGAATGAGAAAGATTTTTGATTTGTTTTTCCTGAAAAGCTTTGCTGTGAAGTGCCAAAACTAAGTTTTCCATTATTCATGCTAACGTTAGATGACTTATTTACTGTATGGTCAATTTCTTTCCATTTTCCGTTGTCACTTAATGTAACACTGAAAGAATATTCTTTTGTTTCGTCATTTAATTCATTTGGTGCAAAGAAAGTTGCATCCATCCATTTCCAATGGGCAACAATTGTATCACCCTCAACAGTCACTTCCCATGGCTGATCTGGTTTGTTTAATGCCTCTAGGGCACCTTCTAATACTTTTTGTTTTTCTAACATAATATACCTCCATAAGTTTAAATATAATCATAGTTTAACATTGTTATATTGTAAAATCAATAATTTATATAAATTTTGGTGCGAGCAGCGGGACTTGAACCCGCACACGTTACCGCACACGCCCCTCAAACGTGCCTGTCTGCCAGTTCCAGCATGCTCGCAAAAATAAATCTATTTTTTCTTAAGGCAAAATGTAGTCCAAATTAGAAGTGCAATAAATTCCAAAAGATAAAATGCCCCTATAACTGTATATAAAACAGAAAGAGTATAAGCACCCATAATCCAGGAAGCAACCTGATTGCCAACTAATCCAGCAATGGCCCATGCACTTAATGTTAGACCATGAACTGTTGATAACTGTTTCATACCATAGTTCTGATGTAATATATTAGGAATACATGCAAACCCACATCCAAAGAAAAATTGTACTACAAATATCATAATAACTGTTTCTGTGTGGGCAAAGGACCTGCCTGCTGCTATAAAACAGACTAGAAGAGAAGCGACAGCCATTAAATAGTAAGGAATATGTTTGCGTTTAAGCCTATCTTGCCAAGAGGCCATTGATAATCTTCCTAGCATGTTTGCAGTGGCATTGAGAGTACAGAATAATATTACCTGTGATATTCCAATAATGCCATAAATCTGTTTTTCCTGGCTAATTAGAGCAAGACCACATGCTATATTTAAAAAGAATACTATCCAAAGGAATATAAATTTTTTAGTAAATATGATTTCTGTGATTTTAGATTCAGCTTTGTTTTTAAACTCTTCCTGGTCTTCAACTACTTCTGGCCTAAAAATAAGAAGGGTTGCTGCAAGTAAAGATATTCCATAAATAATAGCAAGAACAAAAAATACAGTATATATAGGAACTCTATCTAAAAATAATCCCATTAGTGGGTTTCCAAGAACTCCTGCAAAGGCAAATCCTGCGATTGACAATCCTGCTGCAAAGCCTTTGTTATTTTTTAACCAAAGCATTAATGTTTTTACAGGGGTAATATAACCTAAGCCAAGCCCAATACCTTGAATAACTCCATAACCAATGATAGTGACAAAGGCATTTTTAAACTGGATACCAAAGCCAGTAACTATAAGCCCCACAGTAAATGTTATAAACGTTATAAAACTTGCTTTTTTAACATTCTTTTCAACAAGACGACCACCAAATGCAGCAGACATTCCTAAAAAGAATATAGCAAGAGAGAAACACCATTCTACAACTGAGCGGTCAAAACCTGCATATTCGATTATTCCTTCCTTTAACAGAGTCCAGCAGTATACCGAACCTATAGAAAAGTTAATCAAAAACATTGGTAGGATTCCATTTAAATATTTATTTTTCTTCATCATTCTTCCTTTATATTAATATGTTTAAAAATAATCTAATAATCCGCGCAAGTAATGGTACATCAAGCTTTTAAAAGTTCACCATCAAAACTACATAGGTATTATATAATGTATGAAATTAAAAAGCAATAAATATTTTGTATAAGTATTGACTTTTTGGGCTTTTCTTATGTAAAATATATAAATGGGCGTATAATTCAAACATAAGGGGGAAAAAGAATGACTTTTATCGAGGAAATAAAAGAAAAGGCAAGAAGAGATATTAAAAGAATAGTATTGCCAGAAGCAACAGATATAAGGACTTTAGAGGCAGTAGATAAAATATGTAAAGAAGAATTTTGCGAAATTATACTAGTAGGAAATGAGCAGGAAATCTTAAGATTGGCTAATGAAAAAAAGTTAGACATATCAAAAGCTAAAATTATAGATCCAGAAAACTCAGCAAAATTTAAGGAATATGTAAATAATTTTTATGAATTGAGAAAACATAAGGGTATGACTATTGAAGAAGCTGAAAAGCTAATGCTAGATCCTGTATATTATGCGACAATGATGGTAAAGATGGGAGAAGGAGATGGAGTAGTATCAGGAGCGACACATTCTACAGCAGATACATTAAGGCCAGCACTTCAGATTATAAAGACAAAGCCAGATGTAAAAATCGTCTCAACTTTTTCTATTATAGTAGTACCGGATTGTGAATATGGAGATAATGGAGTATTTTTATTTTCAGACAGCGGACTAAATCAGAATCCGAATTGCGAAGAGTTAGCAGAAATAGCAATATCATCTGCAGACAGTTATAAAGCTTTAATAGGAAAAGAACCTATAGTTGCGATGCTTTCATATTCTACATATGGCAGTGCAAAAGCTCCTGAAGTAGATAAAATGGTTGAAGCAACGAAATTAGTTCAAGAAAAAAGACCAGATATACTTATAGATGGGGAATTACAATTAGATGCAGCAATAGTTCCAAGTGTTGGGCTTAGTAAAGCTCCACGGAAGTAAGGTTGCAGGTAGGGCAAATATATTAATATTTCCAGATTTAAATTCAGGCAATATAGGATATAAATTAGTAGAAAGACTAGCGCGTGCAGAAGCTTATGGACCAATATGTCAGGGAATGGCAAAACCAGTAAATGATTTGTCAAGAGGATGTAAAAGCGATGATATCGTGGGATCTGTTGCATTAACTGCTATACAAGCTGGACAATAAGGAGGATAAAAAGAAATGAAAATTTTAGTAGTAAACTGTGGGAGTTCTTCATTAAAATATCAGTTGATTGATATGGATGACTATAAAGTATTGGCTAATGGAAAATGTGATAAAATAGGAGTAAAATCAATAAATATGCCATTTATTGAATATAAAGGTGTAGGAGAAAAAGTTATTCAAGAATTAGATTTACCAAACCATACTGTAGCATTTGAAGAAGTTGTTAGATATTTAACAGATAGTGAAATAGGAGTAATAAAAGATTTAGGTGAGATTGATGCTATAGGACATAGATTTGTGCATGGAGGATCAGAATTTACTAAATCTGTGATTGTAACAGATGATGTGTTAGAAGTATGTAAAAAATATATAGAATATGCACCAATACACAACCCAGCAAATTTACAGGGAATAGAGGCATGCAGAAAAATAATGCCAGAAATTCCACAAGCACTGGTATTTGATACAGCATTTCATACAACAATACCTGAACATGCAGCGCTTTATGCAATACCATACGAATATTATGAGAAATATGGAATAAAGAAATATGGGTTTCACGGAACATCACATAAGTATATAACAGAGTCTGCAGCAAAGAAATTAGGAAAAGACATTTCGGAGCTAAATATAATATCATGCCATTTAGGTAATGGTTCTAGTGTTGCTGCGGTAAAAGGAGGAAAAAGTGTTGATACATCAATGGGATTGACTCCATTAGAGGGACTCATAATGGGAACCAGATCAGGAGATTTGGACCCAGCTGTTTTGGAATTTGTAATGAAAAAAGAAGGCATTACGATAGAAGAAATGATAAATATATTAAATAAAAAATCAGGAATGCTTGGAATATCAGGAATAACAGGGGATGTAAGAGATTTAAAACAACTAGTTTCTGAAGGAAACGAAAGAGCAAAGCTAGCACTGGATATGTTTGCATATAAAGTTAGAAAAACTATTGGTTCATACATGGTAGTATTGGGGCATGTAGATGCCATTATATTCACAGGAGGTATAGGAGAATACAATCCACAATTGGTAGAACAGATTGTATCAGGATTAGAAGAGTTCGGAATAGAATATAACAATCCAGATTCAAAAATAAAAGTGATGGTAATACCAACAAATGAAGAGTTGAAAATAGCAGAAGAGACAATGGAACTTGTTAAATAAAATGAAAAAATTGAAAGAAGAGATTAATTCTCTTCTTTTTTTGGCAATGTATCTTTATACTTTTCTATAGCTCTTACCACCTGAAGTCTTCGTTGTTCACCCAACTCCTTATCTATAGAATAGATACTTGGTGCATTAGGTAGGCCTGCAAGATAAGTGGCTTCATAGAAAGTTAGTTCACTAGGCTCCTTATCAAAATAACCATGACTTGCCTGAGATATTCCGTAATAACCTTTACCATAATATATAATATTTACATAAGCTTCTAGAATTTCTTCTTTTTCATATTCTTTTTCAATGTTGAAAGCAAGAAAAATTTCAGCAAGTTTTCTAATGGCTTGCTTTTCCTGTGTAAAATACAAGATTCTGCCTAATTGCTGGGTTATAGTACTTGCACCATAATTGAAAGATTGAATACGGACATTTACAAATATTGCGCGAGAAGAAGCCACAGCATCAAAACCAGA
>Ga0209737_10004135_pt1 | contig 10199 bp, 5 predicted proteins | sample TergutCu122P3_FD_187284 | JGI IMG/M metagenome (GOLD analysis project Ga0209737, IMG submission 187284) | Cubitermes ugandensis P3 segment gut microbial communities from Kakamega Forest, Kenya - Cu122 P3 (SPAdes) (version 2) | ecosystem: Host-associated > Arthropoda: Insects > Digestive system >...
CTCATTTTATTTATTAACATTAGATCTAATAGTGAGTTTGTGCTATTAGTTATCCTAGTTGGAGAATGGACTGTATTAACAAGATTATATCTTTGCAGTAATCCTACTAAGTCTTTTTGATTGCTGTTCTCATGGAGTATACGTTGTGTTAGGTCCATTTCTCCTCCCCTTACATATCCTATTTTCTACATAGTTAAAATGATAAGAGCCGCTATGAGAAAAAGGAATGACATTTATATACTTAGTCCTTCCTTTTGCTAGTTGGATTGTAGGAGTTAATGCTCACCTTCGATTCCTACTACGTGTGTGTTCCAAGTCACTCTACCAATATTTAACGGCGTACGTCCTATATTAATAAGCATGCAATTACACTAATACACTATCAACGCCAGTTAATATTCACCTAAAGCGAATATAAATTACAATGTAATGAATACTTACATACGCACAAAGCTCCAACTCCACGTGGTTTACTGGTTAACCTCAATCGACAGATACTACCAACATATCATGTCTAGAAGATTAATTTCCCGGTAACCATAACAAGAATATGTTACGAAATTTGTATTTTAAGAATGTAGTGAGATAACATTACACCGACTGATAGTTGTGTATTGGTTCTCTCGTTCGTTCATTCTTTCAATCATTCATTTCGTACTCTTGTCTTACGACAAGACCATAGCCTGCTGAACCGAGTTCTCTCCAACTTCCAGTATCTTGTAGTTTTTTCGTTTCATACAGTAGTGGCTTACGTCTTCTTCCTCGTCTTCCAGTCCCTACCATCATTCCTTCAAAAACAAGTTTGAGAAGTCAATTCCTATGCAAGATGTGACCAATCTGGGTATTGTATGTAGGATATTCCTTTCCTCCGACTCTAAGTAACACTTCTTCATTTTTCACACGGTCGGTTCAACTGAACTTCTTAATCCTTCTCCAGCACCACATTTCAATACTTTCAAGGTACGAAGTGTCCAAGTATCAGTATCCAACAAAAGTATGCTCCAAATGTAGAATTTCACAGTTTTTCCTTAAATTGTAGTCTAATTTGCTGGCGAACAGAGATTTTTTCTCCATGATGTTCCTTTGACATAGCAATCCTGGATTTAATTTCATGTGTACATCTTGCATCATTTGTTGTCCTGATAAGTCGTGTATATACGCAGCCGATTTTATTTTTTACTACCAAAATATCAGACTGAGGTATTAAACAAACCATGTACATATTATTTATATACTGTGGAAGATGAGATACAACTAAAATAGCCCTTCATGCCTGACGGCTAAATTTACCTACTAATGTACGTTCTACCAAATCAGCTGATCGCGTGTTCCATTGTTTTCAACGTGCCTTCAAATTCCATGAGATAAGGGCTCGGGTGAGTAGTCATGATGTGCAATTTTATCCTTCTACTATCTTAATTGAAAATGCGTAATGAAAAATTAACCCTAATAGCCCACAACTGTGATTGAACTGTGGATTATGACTGACAAGCAAATAAGTTCATTTCTCTCGTATTTACAAGCCCATTTTTTCGAATCTACATGAAACAGAACCTTTTTAAGACATTGTAGAAATATGTTAGGGATATTTATAATATGACGTAGGTTTAAGCGCGTATATAATTAACTTGCATGTTGATAAAATATTACAGAATTTAGAAATGAACCATTTTACAGAACAGGGCACTATTAAACCCTCAGTGCACAGAGAAGGTCGTTATTGAATTTCTTTTTTTATAGTGGACATTCCGTTGTGTTTAAAGTAAATGATAAAATAAAATTATGTATGTACTCAGTCTAACACAAAAATATATTTATTAATGGCTACTATTTTCGGCCATCATCAGGCCATTTCACAAAAACTTAAAATAGCTGGAAAATATAGTGCAAAATCGTCAATTTATATGGGATCCTATTTACATATATATTAATATATTTATTAGCAGCTTTAAAACTATTAACAGCCTTAAAATGTGCTCTGTATAGTATGATGTGTCAAGTTGTTAATAAATAATCATTGAAGGACTTTATATCTTACATTAATGTAAACTTATATAAATATATAATTATAATCTGGTAATAGAAAACTGTAAGCTATCAATACTACAACATTTACGTATGATGCAGCATATGGGTTATAGTTATTTTATGTGAAGATAATTGCCAAATGACTTTGTTCTATCTCCTTATTTCTTTCCCAGTGACATCAGATGCCCAATATGGAATGTGAAGAAGACAGGTCAGATGATGCTTACTTTACAAGTGATACTCCACTAGAAGTGAGCAGTAACTGGTATTACCTCCCAGACCCCATTCTTCTACATATATTTCAGTACCTCTCTGCAAGAGAGCTGCTAGATGTTGGCCTGACATGCAGGTCTTGGTTACGTGTTAGTTATGATGAGTACTTATGGAAAGATCTTGTTTATCACAATTTCAAAATTGATCGTTCTGTGAAGATTGCACCAGGTATGTACTATTTAATACATTTTAAAACCATAGTATGAGAGAAAATTTTGCTGTGTTGACATCATCCTGTCTACTTGTTCCCCAGTGATTCTGTCAGTAGGCATACAGTTCTGCTAATGTCCATTCAATTTCTCAATTATCTCATTCTTCTGGGGAACATGATCTCTTCCTTATATAAAGGATCACATTTCCTAGTGACGAGAGTTGTGACTTTTCTGTTAATATACAATTATTGTACATACCAACATTCTCTTAAGGCAGAAAAGGGTATGTTTGGAATCACATTATTTTGCAGTCCAGGCTAGACAGAATGTTATTGGTTCAATAGTCCATGCATTGGTAAAATTGATCTGTCCAAGGTTTCATTTCTCCCGTATTGTGTATCGTGCACCTGTATTAAAATTCTGAAAACTGAATTACATTATTTAGATATTTACTTGCCCAGGATACAGTGGACCAGAGCCATACCGGTCGCCTGACTGGGCTCTGGTTCTTGCCCAAACTGGCCCAAGGGCTGAATACTAATAATACATAATAAATAATAATGAGTGAACTCAAGTTATGTAATGTGGCATCCTGCTGTTGGCGATTCAGCTGTTCTGGGTTTTTGGACTTAATTGCAGGTTATTAATTCTACATGTTTCAAAGGAACGTAATTACCCCATCTTCAAATGTCAAGGAATCCTAAATGATGAAGGCAAACAATAACCATGCTACTCTTCACAATAACCCAAAGTACCTTAATCCTAAAGAGCAGTGCTGTGGAAATCTCAGTCTCATGTTCTAGTGTTGTTTCAATCCCCAAGGCAAGACATCGTGGTTGGCTGAATACAAGCGACTCTCTTACCACACACCTGTCATCCAGACTGAAATCCTGAGGGAACATTCACATCAGGTTCTTCATGTCAGCTTTGCTCATAATGGACAGATGTTTGCAACCTGCTCAAAAGATGGATATGTTCTGGTAACTTAAAGCACTGTTTGGTAACTGCATTCATATTTCACTGAAGAAGGTGTCTCTAGAGGCACTGATTATTGTTTCCCTACTAACATGTTGCAGGTATGGGACTCCAGTTATCCTGCCACTATTAAGTACTATCATGACATGAAGACATTTAGTTGGAAGTACACCCAGTTCTCACAGTTCAACCAATCTGACACATTGCTGCTAGTGTCCGGAGTTCACTTCGGCACACCTCACAGCACTTCGGGAGAAATAGCTGTCTTCAGTTTGCAAGGTAGCCCAACTGTATAGCACAAAATCAGAGTTTTTGGGTTGTAAATGGGGCCAGGATTTGGCCTCTGGGATGTGATGTGGTATAGCACATCAGGGGGTGGGTAAGCTTTGAGATTCTGACAGCAGGATTGATGGAGTTTCAAGTCTTGTGGAATGTTACACCTTTAGATTGTGCCTCTGTCTTTGGTATTGAACACTACATGCCTCTGAAGTGTCAAACTTATTACAACTGAACATGACACAACATCTCAGAAGACATGAATCTTCATTCTCAGGGGGAACCTGCTGCCTTCTTCTTCAGGAGTTGATGAAATGTCAAATCTCACAAAGTTAGCACTTGCTACAATGTTGGGAGTCATATCTTGCCTTATGCTTATGGAATTCACCCAAGTACACTGTAATAGTGCTTTCTCCAACTGAAGATTGGTCACTACCCTCTGCTTTTGCACAGCAGCAGTAAATGAACCTTTGTAAAGTTCAGTGGTTATTGTACATGCCATCTGCTTTAACATTGAAAGGCTCTGTTTCACCCACAAATTGTATTTACACGTTTTGTATGATTCTAAGAATAAGTAGTGGTTATTTGCCTAAACAGCTATGACTGGTGAATCTTGGTAAATGAGATGGTTTTTCTGGGAGGTAGGAAATTAAACTTTAAATGCTATTTAGACCAATTTCAGGCTTCAAAGGGTGAGACACATGTTACGAGGCAGGCAATGTGACACTTGTACAAGAGTTCCACTATAATGTCCCTGAGCACAGTAACCTTCACAGGATGATCTGGCAGGGGAGGGCAATGTGATAGAGCCGCCATGCTCAGCTACATGATAAAGGGACCCTCTGTATACAGGTGTCACAATAAATGACAATGTATATAGCAAGTGTCATAGTGACTGATAATGTCTTACATTTTCTTCAGCTGGTTTCAACTTGCAATGCCGAGTGATGAATAAGCCATATGACATCTTTGGAACATGGTACAGTGATCGCCACCTGCTTTCTGGTGATCTCCATTGGCTAGCACATCTTGTCAGCACCTCCATTTTGTGGCTCAATAAAGCATCACAGGAATCAGAATCAGAACTTGTACCAATCATGGATCAACTGTACAGGTTTTATAACTCTAATGCCAGTTCGATCCGGGCTGTCATGGTTGCAAACTGTCTAGCTCCATCACCACAAGAATCAGCAGCCACATCTTCTGACGCAAGAGCCCAAGCACGCAAGGGAATGCATAAAACTGAAAGGGGAAATCCCCCGTCCCACAGAGAGATCAATACTCCGTCAAAATCAGGTCATGTGTTACCAAGTTCTTCAGGATACCCTGAGGATGAAGAGCCACCAGAAGTACTGCACCAAGTGTCATCTAGACTGCAGTATGCACATTTTGTGATATGAGGAGAGTCACTCCTCATTCAGTGCACCTAATATGTAACTGAAAAGTACAGTTTGAAGAGGATTCATGTTGTCTGGGATATGCCACTGTATCACTGGCTGTGTAGTTCCCAGTTTTTCAAAGGATTCTAATGCCTTTTTCTTCAGGGTCAAGCAGTCCAAGAAGAGCTGCTGCCATGGGTAGACAGGGCATATTACATATGTACATTACCCATGCTTTCCTTTTGCATCCCTCATCCCCACTGCCTCTAAAGTACGGTTATTGCTCTTGGACTGCATGACATATCGAAAACTCCACACTTGATGATGCAGTTCCACATCCCAGAAGACTTGTTTCCTCATCAACATTACTTAAGAATAAGATCAGTCACAACACATCAATTTATTGTCAATATGTAAGCTGGCAACTAGTGTCAACTTACAAAGTCAACATCAGGCCATACTGAACCATATTAGCGTAGGTATATTAAGTGGCAGTGCACATATATAATATACTTGTGCTAATATGGTTCAGTATGGCCTGATGATGACTTTGTAAGTTGACAATAGTTGCCAGCTTACATATTGACAATAAATTGATGTGTTTTGACTGATCTTATTCTTAAGTAATTAATATAACACATCAGGATGGCTCCAATCAAAATCTCATCAACATTGCTGTGAGAGCCTCATATCTGGTCTTGTTTGAAGTAAAAATTATAAGAATAAGAACTGTAAAGGGAGACGGACATGTTTCTGATCACACAGTTCAAATTAAGCAAGAAAGTCTTCCTCAGCAATCAGCTGTGGAAATGCAGGGGCTCATGTGAGAGACACAACTGGCTGTTGTACTATTGAGTTGTCTCCCCTATGCCATAGCAGACTTCAGGCTGAAATTTAAGTCTAATAAGCCCTATAAATTCACCTTATTTACATACAGAACTAAAAGTGACAGTTACTGGGGATGTTACAGGCGTTGCCAAATTATGCTGCAGTTTAAAAAGTGTAACACAAAAAATGTTGAAAGTAAAATCTTTAACTGGGGAAAGTCTGCTCAAAACGTGTGCTAAATGAGGGCTGTCTGTGTAACTGTAAAGTGTAATATGCAAGTTTCATGACATTTTGCAAGTTTTAGATAAGTTCTCTGATCTGTAAAAGGGCTGTGTGTGACTTATGCTTCTCTCCAGTATTCTGATCAACAAGTTCACAACTTAGTATTTTGCTGTAGGGTTCTGATGATGTATACCATCTGAACTCAAAGATTTTTTTAACTTTTTCCATTGCACGTACTGAAATATAATATAGTACATTTTGGGGGACAGGTTTGATCCCCCATCATCAGGCTTATTCCACAGGAACTGTCATTACATGATGGATTATTTACACTGTAATTAAACTTGGAACATCATCAAATTAGTAAATACTACATATTCTGAAGTGCTACAGTTTATTGTGAGGAAACAGTTATAGAGACCAGTCATGTACTTTGTGTATTTGATGTATTGTGAAACTGGCATAACCATATATTCCCAACTGTTTTTGGAATATGTGGTATTTAGTAATTTGACATTACTCTGAGTTTAATCACAGTGTAAACAATCATCACGTAGTGACATGTTTTGGAAGAAGCCTGAAGACAGGGACTGAACCTGTCCCTGACACATAGTGTGTCAATACACACAATTTAAAAAGTCCATAAAATCTCTGAGTTCAAATATCAGATCTTTAGTTTTACAAGGGGGATCTACATGGAGAGGGATACTCTGGAAAATGGGGAAATAGGTGGGAGCATGCCACTGCTGGTTCTGGTAACACGTCCGTTTATCTTAACTTGTCAGGATTTGTAATTCCAGGGAGTCTGTAGAGTACAAGGTCAGACCTACCTGCGCTGCTGTAGTATAATAAAAGAATTAGTTCTGAACTTCTGCTGACTGCCTTTTCACACTTTGGCAGCACTATATGCGGGTGACAGACATGTAATCCAGGACTGCAATAAGTTGAACATCTAGAATTTGCTCCTAACTGAAATAGTCAAATGCTTGTACAGAGCTAACAAATTATAAATGTTTGTGTGTCTGTCTCTCTGCTTGAAATTACACGATGTTAGAGATCTGTTACATTTTGTATAGCCTGTAGGACACATCTGTAAGTGTACTTAAAATAATCCAACATAAATGATTGTAATACTTTATGTAACAGCACATATTTACCAATATGTCTTACTTTTCAGGTGCAGCACACTTGAGGGTGCATTCTTAAACTGGCGTCGTCTAGGTGACGGAATGGATTATGCATGTCCAATTAAGTACAATGCTGAGTACCGCCAAGTGGAAACGCAAGGGAAGGCACAAAGTACTACAGGCAGTGACACTGAAGACAGTGCAGGTATATGAAATTGAATGACTGAGGTTAGATTCCTGGCAGGAGTGATGTTTATTTCTGCATTCGCCGCCACATCCGGGATAACTGTGCTCACTCAAACCAACTGAGTGTCACTTTATTGAGCGATCCTGTATAGCATCAGGTGACACACTGATTAATGAATGAATCGGAAATTATGTGAAAGGAAGCAGTTGTGGCGTATTTTTTTTGTACCAGCCTGTAGTTTTCATGGAGGAGCTTGGAAAATGACAAAAATTCTGTCAGGATGGCTGGTCTGGGGGTTGAGATGTGAACTCAGGAACTCCTTAATACAAAATGAGTACACCTGAGGAGTCAAGTCTTCTGGGATGTGACATCATGTTATTGGATGAGTGGCTCCTGACATTTCAGAGAAATCAAGGTGGCTGTCATCTTCAAGGGTCGGCAGTGTAAGAAGACAGCTTGATACTGCACACAGATGAAACATCACGAACTACACAACTGATGGCATAGTATTACATCCCAGAAGCCTCAATTCCTTAGCAACACAGCCATGAGAACCTCAAATCTTGCAGAAGCGTGACATATTTGGCCACAGTGTTTTGTACCGGGGTCCTGTTGCTTGAAACGCTTGGTACTGGGGTAACTCTTCTACTGACAGGATAAGGGAACTTCTGAAATAGTGTGCATAAGATATGTATTTATACCTTTCAGATGATGCTGACATTGAAAATGCAGATGAAGTGAGTTCTGGCATATCAGAGGCATCAATGGAGACTGAAGAATGTGCAAGTGAGAGTGATGATCTGTCTGATCATGTTGAGAAGTATCTTATATTCACCACTGGTTCAAAGACATATACTCCACATCAGATAGGGTTCAAACGTATCAAGTCTGTGTCTTTCCCCCGTAAGCTCAATCCAGGGCCGTCCCTGCGTGAACGTCTGGCTGAAAGACAGAGAGAAAAACAGAATGCTTCCCTCCCACGTCCAGAGCCCAACTGGTTGGTATATGAAGAAGTTGCTGACAGGTTTGACAAAGTTGATCATCTTATCGATCTTCACGGACACATCATAGGCATGGGGCTCTCTCCTGATCACAGGTGTGGCAACTGTTCATGTACATTTGGCAATGTTATTTGGTGTTAGTATCATTTTCACTTGGCTGATTTCCAAATTGCTCATTCCCATATCCTTGTGCAATGACAGTCACACTGCATGCTACTAACAGGTTCAGCATCATCTGCCCTCTGGCCAGTGATGGTGGCAGAAAGGGCTAGACACTGGTGTGGCTGTAGCCTACAATGCTTTCTAAAGTGCAACTCTCAAAGCTCATCTAATTGGCCACCACCTGTACAATGCACTGCAGAGTGGTAGTAGAAATAATATTCTGGAAGTGGTCTAAAGTGGAGTACAGTGAAGGTACATTTGTGTCTCTGTGCACACATCTCTGGTGGCAAGTGGTTAGCTGCCTGGAGTAGTTATTTCAGTCTTGGTAACCACTGAATAAGGGCTTGTACAAAAAAAAAGTACCATAAAATTACTAACAGGAAGGGGGCAGATTGTCAAATATTCAGTGTACCATATGATTGTTTTGGTTTACAAATTAATTTGAAGATTTTTATTTTTTAGACTGACAGTTGCACCAGCAAGTGTATCATGTGCACACTGTGTTCCCAAAACAGGTACCTGTATGTAAACAGTCGTCCCTGGCCAAGAGGTTATGTGATAAATAATCCCCTTGAGCCGCCACCCATTGCACAGGAGATTGACATTCACGTAATTGATCTGGTTACGCTCAAAGAAGTAGGAACAATGTTGCGGGCCCACAAGGCGTACACTCCCAACAACGAGTGTTTCTTCATTTTCCTAGATGTATGCAATGAGTATGTTGCAAGGTGAGTTCTGCACAGTATACCTTAAAAGTGACTTATGATAAGTCCTTTCAAAATACCAACTTAGTGCACAATTCCTTCAATCTTCAACAGTATATATGTTACACTACACTCCTCAACATGTTTCGAGCAGCACGCTGCTCGAAACATGTTGAGGAGTGTAGTGTAACACACATATTGTTGAAGATTGAAGGAATTGTGCACTAAGTTGGTATTTTGAAAGGTCTATACTATGATGCACGGTCAGAAAAACATCAAATTATGATAAGTGTTCTAGTGACCACAGATATGACAGTGCAAGAATATAAAAAAAGCCATGTTCCTGTAATGATCTAATTAGTACATGCTCTTCCTCACATGTATTTATCTGTCTGAATGACAAGTCTTCAGCATGTAGCATTCTGAGGGTTCAGATATTCTGGCATATGATGCTGTACCCTTTGGTGAATGGTTCCTGACATTTCCAACAAAAAGAGTGTCTTCATCTGCAGGGTCAGGCAGTCCAAGGACTGTGAAGGCACTGTCTGTGGAACACATCATGAACCACTCATCCAATGATAGTGTCATATTCCATTCAGAAACACTCCCGTACGAACCTCAAAACTTGCCGAATACTCCAGCCTCCTCTTCCCATATTTGTAGCTTATTAGTTCACCACATCTCTCAGTCTGTATGGATCAAACAACCTGAGAATGGCTGAACAGACGTTAATAAAATCTAATGTTGGAAGTGTCAATAACATTCATCATCACTGTAATTTGAATAACAATAATGGACACTTTACATGGAAATGTTTTTTTGCATGTACAGAAAGTGTAACTCACTATATATATATATGTTGTAGCACAAAACAAGTTAAAGAAA
>Ga0209737_10004136_pt1 | contig 10198 bp, 7 predicted proteins | sample TergutCu122P3_FD_187284 | JGI IMG/M metagenome (GOLD analysis project Ga0209737, IMG submission 187284) | Cubitermes ugandensis P3 segment gut microbial communities from Kakamega Forest, Kenya - Cu122 P3 (SPAdes) (version 2) | ecosystem: Host-associated > Arthropoda: Insects > Digestive system >...
GTTTTTTAACATTATGTGCATCAGTTGGTAATAAAAAGGTTTCAACATTGTTTGATGCACGGTGTAACCATGATGTTTCTTTTTATTCAACTATCATGAGGGTTTACTTGGTATGTCATAAAGATTACAAGACCATTACATGCGCAATGTTAAAATTGAAATATAAAGTGGCAATTGTATATAAAATACTAAAAACATATAATGACAGTGTAATGTTAGCCACTCACTGATAGAACTTATTAATGATATAGTAGATTGTGTCTTCTAAATCAAAGCAGTGTGTACATGTGGAGAATGAGTACAGTCCAACAGCACCTTGGAAAATGTGATAAGATGGGTGCAGTGCTTCATGATAAAGTGGAATTGAAACTCCTGCCTGTTGTCAGTTAATAGGCCATTATGTTTCCTTTGCAGTGTATGGACTGTCTCCATATCTTACTGTATGGAATTTTACTACAATTGTATGTTTTTAGGTACATTTGAAAAATTCTGCAATGTGACCATTAGTGTTGTCATGTCATGTCTGTCTGTCTGTCTGTCCACATGCAACAACAACAACTCCCATTGAACAGATTTTAATGAAATTTGATATTTGACTATTTTTTGTAAGTCTGTTGAGAATTCAAGTTTCATCAGAATCTGACAAAAATAATGGGCAATTTATATGAAAACCTAAGTACATATGTGATAATATCATGCTGAATTCTTCTTAGAATGAGAAATGCTGCAGACAGAAGTTGTAGAGGAAGTTAAAATGCACGTTATTTTCAAAAACTCTTTTTTGAAAATCATTTCATTTATGAGACAGTGTGAAAAAATGCCGTAGAGCTGGAGAGGCCACAGTTGACAATATGACACAGTGCACATGCTTTGCATGCTGGATAACTAAGGCTACAAACACACATTCAGAATATGTAATACTTATTGCCTTTCCACGTTAACTGTGGTTATACAAACACACCTCAGTGTTACTTTATATGTAAATTGCCTGTCTTGTAATCTTGTAATATTGTATATACCATTATAATTGTATATTCAGACTTTAACACTGAGCATGTAATATTCTTGTGATCTTTAGGATGAATTGATCCCTGATGGTGGTCGAATGAACCGTAACATGTCACATTGAATATACTGCATGAATTAATAAAGTGTGTGTTGTTAGTTTATTTTCCTGTTGCACTGATATACACAGTAAATATTTATTAAAGAATTGATTTTGTTACTGATGGGGCTTTGTCTGTGGTTGATGAAAATATTGGCCATGTAGGACATTTAAAAAACAAAATGGAAGAATTTAAGGGACTGACTGCTTCCTGTAGTCTCCACTGTATTCTTCATCAAGAAACATTGTGTGCAAAGAGTTTGAATCATGTAATGGGCAGTTGTGAAAACTGTGATTTTTGTTTTGTGCAGGTGACTTTAACCATCGTGAATTTGTAGTAGTGCTGGAAGAAAAGAGAGTGATTAGGGTGAAATAAGGTGTAGTGACCACGGGTCTGTCGTATCTGCACCGAAGTCACTATTAGTAACAACCACCGAAATGTTACTTCAATTCGCTGCCACCAATCCGTCTTTGGAAATACTAGAGTGGTAAAACGGATAAACCACTATGTCGAAATGTATACTGTTCCTTACACCGCGGTTATCTGTCAAATATCCAGGGCGTATGATCAGATAGTAAATACCAATGTCAATTAAAAAATCAATTTATTATAAAAGTTAATAAATAATTAAATTAAGGAAATAACTAAAGTTGAAATGCCGTAACAAACCAGAGTGTTTGCCTTCACTCAATATGACCCAATGTAACAGTTTGGAATTTCAAGTTACTAACTCAAAAGAACCGAAACTGCTCACTTGCATATAAAAAGTATCCAATTATAAATTCTCAAATTATTCAGCGCACTTACCTTGTATAACAAAAAATACGATGTAGTCTGAGAGCATGGCACTGCTCGTACGGATCACTATGCCAAGAGCCTAGTTGTAAAACACAATTTCGTTGTAGCCTTCTATCAAGTGAGTCTTGTCCTAATTTCATTCCCTTGGGTTATATTGAGTGAATCGGCTTACACTTGCATTTTTCTGCTGATTGCAGTATGTAGTAACTGGCACTCAACAGCTGGGTACGTCATCGTTTCATAACATGTAGCAAGGTGTTGATTTCCGTCTTACATGCGTTAACATTTTCACAACTTGTGTAACAATACAAACTCTCTATACACCTAGTAAAATGCTGAGCTTGCTGACCTACTAAACTCGTTAACAAATCTCTTGTAATCGGTGTTAAGCAAGCTTCGATTTTGAATCCAAATTTGTATTCATTACAAAGGTATCATGCTGATTTACAGTGGTTAAGTCAGGGGTCTGTTTAGAGGCTTTTATTTATTTGATTATATATATATTGCATGAGAGCACATTACACATGGAAAAGAAAGGCAGAAATAATTGAGGAAATTAGTGAAGAAGGATGAATAAATTATTGAGCTATTCTTGTGGTTGTGACTGATAATTTGTATTTTCTTATCAGAGAGCTTAAAGATAAAGGTAAGCTTATTTCCCAGATGTATGACACTATGAAGGCCTTCAACTCCAAGTTTTGATGGTGGTGGGACCAAAACTGCATAATGCTGTTTACTATTCATGCCTGACATTTCTCAACACTATTTATCTTTAGCATAATCAACCATATTCCCAGCCCATTCTTTTGCTTTGGAAGAGTTTAACAAATTATCCTGGGACTTCAGAATTATGGATGTAGAATTGTTGTTGTTTGCTTTAGCTTTAAAGGCAGACACTGAAAAGGCTTTAAAAAACAAAAGAGCATCATTAATTAGCAGTGTGATAACTAATTTTAGCTAGAAGTGTTCTGAAACAAAAATTGCAAATCTTTTATTTCTACTTGCCAAAAGAAAATTTTCCTGTGCTGAGATCCTTTTTGTCAAGAATGATAGTGCTGTTCGGCAGTACTTATGCATTTGAACAATTTTTTCTCTTGTGAACAATAATAAGATGAAAAGGCAAGCTCGTTTGACAGATGAACACTTGAAATCTGTCATGACTGTGGTTTCCAGTATAATCTCACTGAGGACAGAAATCGTTTCCCAGTCCAAATGATGCCAAGTCTCCAGTCAGGCTACACAGAAGCTGAGGTAAGATTTGCCCAGTTGGTATTCTGGTGGTTTTGTAGCATAAAATCCAAAAGATTTTCCCTAATAATGTGTTGAGGCATTGTGGTACTGAATATGTGAATGTAAAGGGACAGGTAATGTAACAACATGCATTGGTGAAGAGATAGCTGCACATTATCATTTGAGTGAAATAAAATGTTGAATGATGATGATGATGATGATGATGATGATGATGAGTATTCTTGATGCTGTGTTCATTTAAACAAGACTGTTAACATTCTGCTGTCGAAAATGGTGTGCAGCCTGTCATAGTTTTATAATGCTTGAACTTACGTGCATTTCATTTGAGTTTGAGACCCCAATTTTAAGCAATTAAGATCTGTGGCTGTTATCAATAATTTTTCCTGACAAAGGGCTGCAGGAGGAAACTGTTTGTATTAATGCATCATAGATGAGTTATTTACTGCATGCCATATTCTGGTAGCTCTGTACGGACTGGCTAAAGCACAGTAAATATTACCAACTGGGAAAGGATTAAAATACAGATTTGTTGTAGGGGAAAACATTTTAAGCAGGAAACTGTAAGGCAGTTGTGACATTAAAACATTTGTACAGGAGTTTCATGGTAACCATGTCATTTTTAAAATGCTTTTTGCATATGATAAGAGAAGCATTTTGTCTTATTTAAGGTGGCTGACCGAGATATTATTCGTACACCTCAAGAGGCAGAGAGAAATGCTGCAATAAAGAATGCTATGAGAGGAACGTGTGTAGAAAAATTAGTAGAATCATGGTACCATATTCTTGTGAGTATTTTAGTGTACTGTTATCTTCCAAAGGTGAAGGTGTGCCTGGGCATGCCATCAAGGCATATGGGGGGAGTGAAGGTTTAGCTCCACTCATTCTTAAATTGGGTACTAGATGTCAATGACTGGTCAGTGTCATGCCCCATCTGCTTTCTGCACCCGTGTTACCCATCAGATAGGAGGTTGGCTGGTCCCCAGAACCAGTCTTGATGCTTGGAGAAGCGAAATATGTCCTGCCTATACCAGGAAGTGACCACAGTTCTGTGGACATACAGCCCGTAGCACAGTCATTGTACTTGTAGTTCTTTTCCTGCCCTTACCTGTTGAGATTATGTCATCTTGTAACAGGAATAATTTTGGTAATGTCTGCAGCATGTTGTATTGAGATATCAGTCGTAACATCAACCCCAAAGTTCGAAGTAAGACCATTTTTAGCACTGTATTATCAAGGTTACTGTCTCCTGGGATGTGATGCTGTGTAGTGTGGTAAATAGGTACCAGTGTTGTAAAGCTACGCACTACCTGTGTACCAGATCACATGGCATCACATACCACAAGGCAGTAATTTTCTTGGTTGTCAAAAGAGATTCTTAAATATTGTCGAGTCCAATTCTCATGACTGTCCTGTTCCCAGGTGTGTACAGTAAAACCCTGATATTATGTTTTTGTGGGGCCCACCTAAGAGTGGTGTGAAATTCATGCAATGAGACTTATGCACAGCAAAAAAATGTGGGTTGCTGTGTAACAGAATACTTCCATTTAAAATATGGGCTTTCAAAAATTTTACAGTATGAGTAGAACATGGTAACTTACATGTAAATTGGAAACAGTTTACAATATGATTACAGTGCCCTTGTTTTGTAAAAACAGGCTGGCTGCCACTTTGACCTACATTGAGTTATGTGTAGCAAGTTACTGAACTGTTGGTCCTCTGTGGTATGTAAATAGGTGACACATGCATTTTCAAGAATAGCCAAGAGAGGTGGGGGATATCCTGTCCCTCAAAGCATTCGCTTGTAAAACTGATGTTTTGTTGGTCGTCCCCTCGTTACAAAATAGGGAAGACAGTGTTTTCTTACACACAACACTGTGATGATAGCTGGATACCCACATTAAGCACCTTTATATGTGTTAAAATGAAAGCGGCAAAAAAGGGGGGAAGGTTGCTAGTAAGAAGTAAAGATAATAACCTAGTGATATATTTTGATATATCATGCAGCAAGAGCAGGTTCCAGTTCCTCCAGAGGTGAGTATGTCAGTGATTTCGGTTGCTCAGAGAAAGTCACAGACTGGATGCTACTCCTATCACATCACTTCAAGATTTTTACAGATGTGTTAATGTAGACGCTGAAAGTCCCACTCCTGATGCCAGATCAACATGTGTTCCAGTATGTGCTTCAGCTTCCACTCAAAGATCCAGTTTATTGCTTACTGTAAATTGTTTCTGCTTTATTTTGTCTTTGTTTCACCCTTTCCTATGAAATTATGCTTAGTCCGCAATATAATTTGGTGTACAAAACTCATATACAGTTCGAGACTAAAGGTGCACAGTGGCACTTCCTCATACAATTGATTGCTATTAACTGCAGTTGAATTAAAATTTGACACCAGTTTCCATCAAACCTACTATATTGTATTCAAGAACTGCCTTAAATACTTCAACAGTTAGTTCAGGGAGATTTCACTGAGATGTCACTAACTGCTCTTTGCCACCGCCAATACAAATTGTGAGAGGAAAACTATGAAACATAAAATCAGGGAATTTCTGTATTCAGGACTAGGAAACTGGAGTGTAACTTTTGGGGAAACAAAATTGGCAATGTACAATCTGGGAAAATATAACGTTCTTATGGGCATCTGGCAGGGACCATGCAAAAAGTGTGTAAAATCCATGAAAACATGAATGGCAGAAACATAGTATCAGGTGTTTACTGTATAGGCCTAATGCTAATAAGTGACCGTCACTGACAGGATGTCAAGTGCTGGTAGGTACAGCAGTGTGGGAGAACTAAATGAACATGAGATCCTAGTTTTAAGACACTGAGCCTTATGTACATTTCTACACAGTACATATAATAATAGTTTATACATAAGTAACTGAGTACAGCTTTTTTGAATTTGTGTTAACAATATGGAGTTTTTGAGAAACCACAGTAGTATTTGGTGTACTTGGCTGGTTCCAGATCTTCCTTTAACCACGTGTTTTTCAAAATGACACCTAGAGTCATAGGCTTATCAGCTCTAGTTCATACCACATTCCTCTGTTCCACTAATTGCTCTTCTTGGCATTTTGAAAACACAGTGAGCTTATTAATATTCAAGCAATTTTTTTGTATTTGCAGAAAACTTATGAAACAAGCAACCCAGAACTAGTAAATCAATGTTTAGAAGTTATTGGAGCGTATGTAGCGTGGATTGATATAGCTCTGGTGGCCAATGACCGTTTCATCGAGTTATTGCTGTCGTTACTACATAGGATTGAGTCACGGGAGGCTGCTACTGATTGCTTGCATGACATCATCAGCAAGGGGATGGAGCCACTGGACAAGCTACAGCTTATTGAAACTTTGGTTCCTGTCCTGCAGAGTTCTGGCATACTGAAACCTCTTGAGGTGAAAATTTATGTGATAAGTTTGTTTTTTATGTTCTGTTGACCATGCATCTCAATACGTCTCTGTAATAAAAACCAACTTAATGCACTGTTTTTCCTTAGTTTAGTTTGTCAATCAACCTTTACATGTTTCGAGCATATTTTTAGCCCATCATCAGGAGGTATACTGTGTGTGTGTGTGTGTATATATATATATATACACACACACACACACACACATACACACAACAATTGGTATGTGTTGTGCTGAAAAGAGGGTTGTTTAAATACTTGAGCAAATCTGCATATCATTATAATGTGTAAAATATACAGGGTACACACAAGAGAATGGTGCAGTTTCAAAAGTAAACAAGAAATTTATTTCTCACCTTACACGAGCACAATGTACACCATCAGCAGCGGCAACTGTCTAAGTTTCTCATGTGTTAATCACATTCCTTCAATGTGTGCACCCTGGGTCACATGACACACATCCACATGGTAATCAAATTCATCCCAGACTGGGTGTAGCATGTCCGCTGTAATGGTCTGCAATGCATGCGTTATCCGATCACGAAGTTCCTTGAGGGACATGGGCAATGGTGGTACGTAAAAGCTGTCTTTAACGAACCCCCAAAGAAAGAAATCGCATGGTGTTCAGTTTTCCAACATATCTAGAAATGAGTCACCAGTCACAGTTGCTTCAGTGAAGAAAAATGGGCTGTGCACTTTCTCGTGGGACATGGCACAGAAAACGTTTACTTTTGGAGAGCCATGCTAGTGCTCTATCTGTGCATGTGGTTGCTCAGTTCCCCCTGTGTACTGTTTGTGTGTAAATGTGTACTGTACTACTGCCACCGGGTGTCAACCCAATTGCAGTTAATAAATATATCATATCATATCATATGGACATTGTGCCCGTTCACCTTGCCAGTGATATGGAATGTGGCTTCATCGCAAAAGATGAGTCTTTCTGTGAAATCATTTTCCTCCATTTTCAACAGCATCTCCTCGCGAAAGTCACGCCTTTTCACTTTGTCTGCTGGTGTAAGGGCCTGCACCAATCGCATCTTGTACGGTTTGAAACATAGCCGCTTACGCAACACCTTCCACACCATTATTTTTGACATGTCCAATTCCCTGCTTGCTCTAGCCACTGACTTACGGGGACTTCGCTGAAACGCCTCACACACTCTTTCAATGTCATCAGACACACGAGGTCGACCAGGACTCTTGCCTTTACACAAGCATCCAGTTTCAACAAACTGTCGGTACCACCTAGTTATGTTATTCCTGTGTGGTGCGTCTTTTCTAAACCGTGCACGAAACTCACGTTGCACTGTAATCACAGATCTGGACACCTCAAAACGGAGCACACAGAAAGCCTTCTCCTGCTGTGACGCCATCTTTGAAACTGGGCCCTGTGGCCCTGCAGTAAGCATGAGAAGCGAACTGCTGGTAGCACATGCGAAACTTGGACAGTTGCAGCCGCTGACAGTGTACGTTGTACCCGTGTAAGGTGAGAAATAAATTTCTTGTTAACTTTTGAAACATCACCATTCTTTTGTGTATACCCTATGTGTTGTTGTTATTTACATTTGTTAAAAGCGTATTTATATGAGCTCAGTAAGTTTCTGTGTAAATAGTACCTGGCCAACAGACAGTCAACTGAAAAGATACGTCCACCAAATACTTTATGCATGAACCTATTGCATTTTCTGAAATATTTGTACTTAACCAGTAACTTTTAATTTATTTACAACAATGTTTTACACGTTTAACTAAAATGGTACATTTACCAAACTATTTATGTAAGAACTTATTGAGCTCATATAAATAAGCTTTTAACAAATGTAAATAACAACAATAAATACTTTACACATTTTTTTTTTTGTTTCTAATGGCAGGTACATTGATTATCATTGACCTGTGCGACCAATAAAAGTAAAAAAAATAAAAAAATAAAATAAATAAATCAAATTACACAATAAATGCTACATTAAAAGAGGAAAAATATAAAGAAAAAAACATTCAAAGTAAATATAAAAGTTCCAACAATAAGCAGCATTCACAAAAATAGCAATAGAGAAGGAAGGAAGTCAGTTTTCCATCATTTTTGTCCTGGCCTCCCAGTATTGCTCACATTCTGTCCTGTTAGATCATGTGGTACAGTGTCCTAGATGGTTTCGGTCCATGGGTTCGTGGAGGGTGCACAGCATGCAATAGGGGTTGGGGCGGATTCCAATGTGGTGAAGATGTGTACCCGAGCAATCATGCCCAACACAATCGAAATTCTGTAACTGCCTTTTTTCTTGGCCAGTTTGGTATTTTGGCTAATCCTTGCTTCCGTGGTTTTTGGGTTAACTTTGTTGCTATTTCATGTCTGTATATGCTTCAGAACACCTGCTTTAAATGTAGTTTAATAGAATGGTAGGATGTTTCTCTGATATGTGTTTTTGTAATTTTGGCACCCTTTTGGCCAGTGCGTCAGCATGTTCATTCCCTGCGATTTGACAGTGTCCTGGTATCCACTGCACTGCTATTTGTTTATGTTTTGCCTTAAGTTGTTGTATTAGGACCTGGCAGTCTTTGGCTTCTGTTATCACAGTTTCTGTTGATCCTGCAGATAATATTGCAGCCTCTGAGTCAGAAAAGATACGAGCTCTTTCAAATTTGTTCTGGTGTAAGTTCAGCAGACGTAGTGCAGTGCATATGGCTTCAGTTTCTCCATCAAAGGCAGTTGAATGTTGTCCCAGTGGCATATAGCAAGAGAAAAGTTCACAGTAAATACTAGCACCAGCGTTTATGTATCCGTCTATTTGACAGCCATCTGTAAAAATGTGCAACCACTTATCTTGAGGGTACCTGGTGTTCATTGTTCCCAAGGCCAGGTGCCTGAGTGTTTCTGTTCCTACTTCTCCCTTTATTATGCTTTGTTGCAGGTGTAGGTAACACTCAACTTGTTCGACATCGGCTGGGTTTCGCCGTTGGTACAATGGTTGGGGCTTGCTTTTAATCTCAAATTTTGTTTTTATTTCTGTTACTTTCTGGATAAATCCCTTCTGCATCTCTAGATTTCTTGGCTTGTTTTCGTATGTTTTCCAGTATTGATCTCCTGGGATTCTGAGCAATTTCTCATGTAAGCAGCACTGCCTTTTCCTTTATTAATTCCTGTATTGGTTTATTGTCTATTATGAAGGTCATCACATCAATGGTAGTTGTTGTCACTGCACCGGTTATCAGCCTTCGGGCCTGGTTTTGAGCATGCTCCAGCACTTTAAGTGTAGTTGGTTGAGCAATGACTAGGTATTCACAGCTGTATGTTATTACAAGGAAAATGTATTTTTGGTACGTAAAGTTTAAGGTTGACCGAGCACATCCCCACTTACTTCCTGCTAGGCGTTTCAAAACATTTATGCGCATGGAGACTCACAAGGCTATTTTATTCATGTGGTTTTTCCAATTTAACTTGTTGTCGAAGGTCACACCAAGGTACTTGAATTTATAATTTTACATGTCATAAGGATATGTGGATACACTCACATGTCATAAGGATATGTGGATACACTCACATGTCATAAGGATATGTGGATACACTCACATGTCATAAGGATATGTGGATACACTCACATGTCATAAGGATATGTGGATACACTCACATGTCATAA
>Ga0209737_10004137_pt1 | contig 10197 bp, 5 predicted proteins | sample TergutCu122P3_FD_187284 | JGI IMG/M metagenome (GOLD analysis project Ga0209737, IMG submission 187284) | Cubitermes ugandensis P3 segment gut microbial communities from Kakamega Forest, Kenya - Cu122 P3 (SPAdes) (version 2) | ecosystem: Host-associated > Arthropoda: Insects > Digestive system >...
GCCATATTCACAAGATCTGTTCATTGATCCCTGTCCTTAGCCATACAGATTCAGTCCACAGTCTCATACTCATCTTTTAGTAAAATCCATATCAATATTACATTCCTATCAAATCCTACGTGTCCAAAATAACCTCTTTTTTTTTAAAGAGTTCATATTAAAATTTTGTAGGGTCTTTCTATTTTGTTTATCACATGCTGCATGCTCCTTTTACTCCTCCCTCTCTCATTTGACGCTCATAAAGAATCTTCGGTAAAAAGTAAAACTTATGAAGTTATAAATTACGTAATTTTCTATAGTCTCTTGTTATTTCGTCCCTCTGAAGTTAAAATATTCCCATCAGCACTCTGTTGTCACATACCGTCCATCTGTGTTGTTCCCGTAGTTTCAGAGGTCAGGGTTCATATTGTGTGATTTGAGTATCAAACTGCAGGAAAATATGAACATTTTCTGGGATGCGATGTCGTGCAGACTGGTAGGCGAGTGCCGATATTATAAAGCAACCTGCTACCTGTCAAAGACATCTTCCAGCCAAACACACATACGGGAGAACAGTAAATTTCTAATTTATAAAAAAAAAAGAGTAGATCAATTCTTGTAAACACTGTGTCGAATCATGGGCTTCCCTAAAAGAGGGACTTCTTTGGCATCAGAGCAACTACGAGCTTCCCAACACGAAGCCTGCTCCATATAATTTGTTAGCCAATACTCGAAATACATGTCAGCAGTACACAAGCCAATTCCACAAATATGTTCAACAGAGTGTATCTGCTAGAGGTTGGTAGCAATTTATGCTTCACCGCACCAAACATCTCGAAGAAGAATGGTGAAAACCCCCGTGGGTCCCCACAAGCCCCTCCGCCATTCGGTTAGTCGAAGGGGAGAAAGTTTCTTATTGAATACATGAAAAAGAAGTGAGAATATAAAACACTTTACTGCACTAATGACTGGTACGTAACGTCCAGGTAACTACCAAAAAAGATATGATACTGACCCTTACCATCACTGCATTATGACCATCAATACTGGCAGGTGAAGACGCGGCAAGGACGATAGATCCGCAAGACCGAATATAGCAGAAATATCTTTCCGTAGCAGGTAGAACACAGAAATGTAGATTCAAGTCTTCTGGAACGTTATATTGCGTCGACTGGTAGATAAATAAACGGTAACTCCTTTAACAGTCGACACCGCTTCAGATCCCAGAAGGCTCGAAGCTGGCACAGAAATGCAGTTTTCCTTTTATTCACTAAAGTAGGCAGTTCAAAGTTTGATCTTATGACGTGTTCGAAATTGTTTACTTGAAAAAGTATGCGGGGGGGGGAGGGGGTGCTTGAGGTTTTCACTGTGGTGGCTATGGAGATTAGAGTCCTCTGGGATATGACGCCATGCAGTCTGGTAACAATTTTCAGAATTTTCGGAGGAACGTAACTTCACAATATATCAAAGGGGCAGTATGTACTTCAGAAAAAAAAATTATACCAAACGACACGGAGTGAAGTCCCAAAACCAGTAATCCTGAAGAAAGCTCAATTGGGACATTGTGATCAAAATTATATACATATATATGTATGTTTGTATGTATGCGTATGTACGAGTATAAATCTGTATTGAATACGATGAAAGATTTAAGGGGTTCGAAGTCCTCGCCAAGTAGTTTTCTTTCAAAAACATCGTAAGAGAAACGTAAGAGTAAAAAAGGAAAAAAAAATGTTCCAAGTACTAAATTAAGCACCACATAAAGAAGACGTTTGTGGAGTGGAAGTATAGAGCCAAGGAGTGGAGGTAGACCTCCACGAGTTCTTGACGTCGGTACTGCATAGAACTGAGTGTTCTTCGGTCCCCACTGGATAGGAGACTGTGTGGTCCCCACAGCCTCTCTGAACGCCGGGAATCGAACTAGAATTCAGGTCTGTTCGAACATGTATTGTAGTCACTATTCTAACCTAGTTATAGAGCGATGGATGAGGAACTGTTATGTCCTTGCACTACAGCTGCAGGAATGGTGTGTTGTGGGTCGGCAGGCTCATTACAATATGCCTTATGCAGTTCCCGCACAATGCTCGCATTCTCTGTATAGTAGGGGCAGACAGAATTTCGACGGAGGTAGAAAACCGTCCCTATAGGCCGCTTCACACCCACAAACTGACAGTAGGTTCCGCCAAGTAAAGAAAAAGGTGCGTTCACCCTAGAACGTGCCACGAGGGCCGAGGGCTCAGAGAGTGACTAGAAGTACAGCTCTACCCTTTCTTCAACCTCGACGCTAGATGGAGGTTGGTGGTCAACGCCACGCCCCGGCCTCTTTAACACCTGGAAACACACGGTACCCATTGTATAGAAGGCTGGGTGGGACCCAGGGCCGGTATGGACGGGTGCGGAAAATCTCGTTCTAATTGGATTCGATTCCCAGACCGCCCAGCCCGTAGCGAGTCGCTATACTGACTGAGCTATCCCGACCCACAGGTTCCGCCAAATATTTCTAATATTGGGAGCGTGCCGTTGAGAAGGCCTGGTGCTGCAAGACTCTCGACGTACAGGAAGAGCGTATTGTTTTGAAACTGTACGAAATCAGGGCGCTTGTGCAATATGATCTCGTAATTTGTGTTACCTACTAATTATTAGGACGATTTATTCAGAGGAGATAAGACGGGTGGAACGTGTAACACGCATAATCATAATGGAAAATGTAAGGTCTGTCCGGAAAATCTGCACGGGGCTGACCACTTGACAGTCACGGACCAAAATGGGAAGATAATACTAATATAAATCTTAAAATAGATGGTGCGGGACGTCGCAAACTGGGTTCCTGTATGCGTTATTTCAGGCTTCCGCTGTGAAGCAGATGAGAAATGGCTCTGCTGGGTTATTACAAAGCGAGTTGTGGTAGATGGTACCGATAGGTTGTACCGAAACGTCGTTAAGAAATTACTACGACTTGCTGCATAATAACGCAGAAGAGCGCAGTTCTCTTCTAGATTCGTTTACTTCAAGATGGAATGCAGCTGTGGACTCTTGTGATTGCTAATGACTGCAGGTGTTCTATAAAATGCGGTGAATTGCTATAGAATATACTTATTAGCTTCTGTAAAAGGGCTCTCTCCGAGTGAGGTAGTTTGCAAAAATATTTTCACTGCAGAGTAGGAAGTTCTGAAGGACACCGAGATGTGTGGCGTGAAAACGTAAGCCTGAAGTTCGTGTGTACCGCGCTCGAAATGCTGCCATAAAAGGGCCAACTTTCTCTACAAAGAGGGTTCCTCTCACGAGGTCCCCTGTGTACCTAACTGTACCGTCTTCCATCAACATGAGAAACAGGCAGACAGCCTGTCGCCAAACCGAGGTGCCAAGCTGTCTGGCTGCACAGACCTGAAGCATCGTCACAGTCAGAATTTCAAAACTTCCGAGTTACATCAACTGTTTCATATAGTGAAAACTGGTATAGGCCTAACTTGAATGTTCGAAATCTGGATTTTATCCAAAAAATAAATTAATTAAAACCCTGTCTCACACAGAACACGATTCGACTCTATTGCAAAAAGCAACATGTTAAAACACGTCGGTTAAGTAACAGGCTGTTTTTGTGAGAGTCATACCATACACACAAATGCAACGTGTGGGTGAAGCTCAGTTTGTAACGTTAAAGAATGTGGTGAACATAGCTACCAACGTACTTTAACATGTTAATGAATTGACTAATCACGTATTAATACCTGTGACCTGCTATTTGATTTCGAAACGCCTTCTCATTTATAGGAGTCTTGGTTTATCTAGTGCTGATCTTAAACCTTTGAGCCACCCCAAAAGACAGAGAGAGAAAAAAAGTGTATTCTTCTTTTAAAAAAAATCATCATTGAGTGCTACATGCACCACTCTTTCCAACGTCCTTGCTTTGATCATCATTTTATTGAGGTAAAATATGTTATGCTCTCCCCTATAAAATCTTTCCCCTCCTCCAATTAGTTCGTCTGCCCTGCCTTCGAACATTTCCTGCACTTACTGATCTCAAACCACTTCCGCCTATGTTCTTTTCCTAGCACGAGTAACCAAGATCCACACCCATACAAAACGACATACATACTAAAATGGCAGTTTTATTGAGGCATTAATACTCACAGTTTTACTAAAAAACACAGTGAGAAGAAGTACTGTTTAAATTTTTAGGTTTATTACGTTACATTTAGTGTTATTTAGACTGAACATGGTTAGCAACCAGTGTCCCATTATTGTTCCTTATAAGTTTTTACAATGTGCAACTAGATGGTTAACAGAAGACGAAGCCAGAATGGTGCTCCGAAATGCTGGTACCGCCCTACCATAATACGTCAATATGAATGTTCAAAATAATCAAAATATAAAATCTCACATAAATACGTACAGCAACACAAGGCAGTTGTCTCCTGATATTTGCCAGCACTGTTTCGTCCTAAAATAACAGCGAAGAAGCGTACATTCTAAGAGAACATAAAGCATCTGATGGAATTACACTTTTATTTTACGAGGACACAAAAGACATCCCTCTGGAATTCTACCTGACTCATCTCTATTCTGTGCTGATGAAGACGGTCAACACTACCTCGTGTAATGGATTTATATCCAGATGTTTCCTTACAGTGAATGCTGTTTAAAAAGCAGAGATTCTTGTACCGATAACCGAAGAATGTTAATGGCTTTATATGTCTCTTAAACGGTGATGTATCAGGCATAAAATTTACGCCCGTCTGCAGAAATTTTTCTGTGAGGATGTGTTGGGGTTCTTTGACGATGCGTCAGAACGTTTAAACTGGTTTTGTATCAAGGATTTTCACAACCGAACTTCAGGGCCGCTTAAATTCCATGTATCAGAGTCCAGCTGCAGAAGCTGACGGTTGCTCGACTATTTTCACAACCACATAAAACAAGTGACATATTCACGGCGGTGAATATATGGATTATATTTTCTAAGCATGAAGACTTGTCGTCTGGTAGGTTTTGACCGACGTTTCGAGAAACTCGCCGATTCCGGCTGCCACCTTGAGACTAAATGACGTCAGAATAAGGAACGCCAGAGAGTAAAGTTAAAATTACAACAATGAAATTTCAATCACTGTGTTTTTAGGTACTAAATACAGGATCAAATCTTGGGTATGGCCACAATTTAGGAACACTATAAATTTCTTAATATCAAATTAGATGTGACTAGTGTGCTATAAGCGGAATTTTAAAGAAAATGATAAACCAAAGTACTGATATGCGTCGCTTAACGACGGGGATACGTTCTGAGAAATGCGTCGTTAGGCGATTGCGTCGTTGTGCGGACGTGTACTTACACAAATCTAACTAGTATAGCCTACTACATACCTGGGCTATTTGTTATAGCCTATTGCTCCAAGACTACAAACCTGTACAGCATGTTGCTGTACTGAATACTGTAGGCAATTGTAACACAATGGTATTATAATATAATACAATATAATATAATATAATATAATATTACATTACATTATATTATATTATAATATTACACGTATAATCTTATGGGACCACCGTCCTATATGCGGTCCGTCGTTGACCGAAACATCATTATACGGCGCATACTTGTTAACGCAATCAATGAGGAAGAATCATTTCTGAGGTATTTTGGCAACAGAATACAGAAATTTAAGAATGAAATTAAACTGACTTTTCAAACCACATTCGTAAGTAGCGTCGCATTTAACATTAAAAAGTCTTCAAATTATATAAAGATTTTGTTTAAGTGTGTAGTAAGAATTTCACAATATACAGAATTTTCTGTTCCTAAAAAACCCTTAAATGGTTGGTTTCTAAAATACAGACGGTGTTGTGTGTGAAGTAGCAAGTGAATATTTTTACATGTTTAGGTCAATTTCAGACTTCGGAAGTGAAGTGTTTGCAATTTGAACAAAACATACTCAACGATTTCCCTTATTTGCCGAATTAAAGTTCAACACAAAAAAAAAATTAAAAACTTCAGTTTGGCCTTATACGGTTCATACGTTAGGGATTAATTTGATATCCCCCCCCAAGTAATTCACAGCATTAGCAGAAATATCGTGTCATGTTTTTGAACATTTTATGTGATGTGATTTAATAATCGATTAGGGAAATTCTGTAAGAGCAAAATATATTCGTCTGTGTTTACGCAATACTTGAGCAATATTACATTTGCCCTAATTCTGTATCGGCAAACCGACCCGAAATGTAGGACTGCACCTTGAACAACCTTCACTTTAAAAAAATCCATATACCCTAAAAGTATACTGACAATAAAGTTAATAGATGGTGTCCACTAAATAGTTTAAGTGGCTGAGAAATTATGAACGCAGTGGAAACATTTTATTTTCCTGTTTTCATGACTAACAATAAATTAAAGAATTCTACTCTTCTACAGAGTTTTATTTAACAAAATATATTTTAATGCGATTTTAAATTGTTGCTGCACCTTCTCAGAATAATAACGTGGTTGGCGTGTCGTTATTCATTTCGTTTGTAATTTTGTCCTTTCCAAGAAGCAATTGCTACATTTATACACCTTCCTTTTATTTAAGACCTGACGTGGGAGTATTTCTCCACTGATATATCCTCAGCCATTTATAGCACGAATAAAATCTCGTTCTAGTTTCCGGTTCGGTTACAACGTTCCACAATCAAAAAAATACAGGACTATGTGAAACGCTTGCAGCGTCAAGTTAATCTAACGTTATTTAAAAGTTCAGTTCCTGCATCACAGTAATACAAAGCTACCATAAAACATGAATCTTTTGATACTGTTTTTCGTAAATAAATATTATTTCCTTTAGTAGCATTATGCGGTGTGTCTTCGTAACAGAAAATCAGTTGTTTTTCTGTGTGGTAAGAACTGCAATTAAAGTAGGACTTAGGTAACCACCAGGCTTCAAAGAGCATATAACGAGGGTTTGGAAGTCATGTATAACAAAATAATCAAAGGTGTAAGTAGGAGACACAGGGAAGCGCGTTGTGGGACCCCGCTCTTTCTTCACGCAGACAACATTTGACTCTACATATTATGAATTTCGTCTCTTGCTCTTATTACAGCATGTCTTGTAATGGCGCTGCAGGTTAGTGCAGCCAAAGACCTCCCATTGTTCGGGTTTCTAAAAGTTATATACATACTGCAGGATTTCTTGGACGGTGGATCGAGGAGTCATAATGACTTTGTCTACGCAAGAGAAGGAAAGGACAGAGAGGCTGCAGACCTACATCTATGACCGAAGTGGGTTTCGAACTCACGATTCTAATATTCCAGGGTAGAAGATAATAAACATCTTAGACGGAGCGGTCATTTGGATCGACTTTTATATAATAATAATAATAATCTAATGCTATTGTTAAGTTGTTATGAAACAAAAACTGTTATTGGAATTCAAGTTATTCATAACAAACACGAGCCCTTCTGAAGGATCTTGTGCATATATTATATGGGTTTTTAATTATCTGTTCTCAGAAATTCGGTCATTTTAGGTTAATCATTATCCAGGTCCTGCGTGAAAGTTCGTGGCAACTACAATTTACGTCTAATAATGGCGTGTAATCCGGCATCTTCATGCCTTAAAGTGAAGATAACACGACTCTTGTTCTGCCCACAACCTAGAATTAATACCTTGTTACCTTCTATAATAACTCAGATTCTGGACATCTGCTGGTAGTAATCTCGCCATTATCACCTTATTACGACCTTCACTAACTGCAACTTAATGCTTGAGGTCACGTGACTGCATTTTGTTTGGATGGCACGAGCACACATAGCTAGGGTTCATGTACAGGATATAATAATGTTATCACCTAGTTACGTATTGAATGTTTCCTGAACGACACCGTCAGTAGCTCAGGTACATAGCGTAGGATGATTAGTGCGTAATGAATTAGACAGGAATCAAAGAAAGATTTATTCCGTCAATACGACTGCATTAGCAAACAACCTTCATGTTTACAATAAGTCTGATAGTTTAGTTACATATTTCGGGTATAAAGAAAAGTCATCCACAGGCTGACCACTGTTAAAATGAAATAAAGTATGTAAATGAATTTATCCTATGTCAATCGGACTGACACTGCGATCTAAAACGTTTTGTGTTTACGTTACCCAAGTTTTGTCGTATTCTATTATTTTTTAAGTTACGTGAAGTTGCATCTTTTTAAAAAAACTTCTTAAATTTTTACAGATCTACATATTGTTCATGGTATCATCTCGTACTATTTAATTATGTTTACTACTGTCTTCTTCTCAATAACGTTTTGTGCCAGATTTTTCTTTTACTTTGTGTCTATGTTATGCGTGACCAAGATCATACTTTATTTCGGTGTTTGATTCCCTTAAACCTGTTGTTCAATATTCGGAGGATATTACTTGTTAAATATTAATTTTATATGATCTTTATTGGTGTCATGCCTGGCATTATTTTCTTTTAGGTATCTTATATGTGACGTATGTCCGTGTCATTTGATACCAAATTTTGTATGTAAAATTTTTGTGTTGACTAAGAATTTTCCAGAAAATTTTCCTGTTACGGCTCCTCGTCTGTACATTTAAGAGTTCTGCGTCATGCATAACAAAGACAGAAAAGAAAAGAGATCAGAAGCAAAACTTCGTAATAAACATAATTAAAGAGCAGGGCAAATACAAGCAAAAATACACTGACTTCCAAAAGCTTTAAATATTTTATAAAGATAAAACTTTACTTAATATTAATAAACTATTATAAAACACAACAACCATAATATTAAGCTACGAAAGCAAAAATCTTCTAAGGTGTGATATCTCAGTGAAATGTTAACTGAAATATGGTAAGGTCATTTTTATATTCTTAGGCTGTTATATTTGTTAACCTGAAAATAGCTTTACTTAAAAGTCGAAATATGTAGCCATAGAGAATGGCTTGATAATAAAGTTGTTCTGATAGAATATAAATATTTTGATTCTGTTTAGGAAGCACAAAGAGATGCCTAACATCGAGACTGGAATGGACAGGATATGGAAGGAGGCGCTGATAGCGTAATCTGAGGTATTATTTTGGAACTTGAATGGACAGACTGAGCAAAGCCACGAAGAGTTCCGTGCAGAATATCGAGTCTCCTGGCCGAGTCGAATTGTTGCCTTATTTGATGAACTACCATATGTGACAAACTAACATTAAAATATAAGAGAGAGGCCTCTTTGAGAAGGTGACAGTTATTCTGCCAGTCCAGAATTTATCCGGCTTGTGCGCACTGCAAATGTACATTATCGTGTGCACCACAGTGTGCCAGTAATTTTTATTGTGAGTCAAATTATTCCAGTTAATACCCAGATATATTGCCTAAGACTCGTTTTAATATTGCATTACAACTTATTCATTCCCATAGGTTTTCCCACCAAAACTTAGTATCCATATTCTTGTCCATGCATTCTATATGCATCAAATATCTTATACTTTTCCATATGATCATCCTAATAATATCTGTAATTATCACAATTTATGAAATGTCTCGTTATGTAATTCTTCGCATCCTCCTTTTACAGCCACCTTTATAAGGTCCAAATATTCCTCGCAGCATACTCTTCTGACCGATAGGGACAGGTGGCGAGCACTTGTAAACGCGGTCATGAACCTTTGGGTTCCATAAAATGCCTGGAATTTCTTGACTAGCTGAGTGCGCATTAGCTTCCCAAGAGGGACTCTGCTCGATGGAGTGAGTAAGTGAGTAAGTAAGTAAGTAAGTAATTAAGTAAGTAACCCTTTGACCGCCCTCAGAGTAAGTTCTCCACTTAATGTGCAAGTCCAAGTTTTACATCATATACGACAAGTAAGATTAGTGTACGGTTTGATACATTTTAGCCCTTACATTTTACACTGCAGATGGAAAACAAAAGATTATAAACTGGACGGTAGCGACTGGTCCTCAACTTTAATCTGTCCTCTACAGAGGTTGAGTTATTTAGCACCACGTGGTACTTTAGAAGCTCCAAACATTTGTTAAACACTAATCATTTATATTTTTGTTTCTTGTTTAACACATTTAATTTATTTATTCTACAGTTACCTACATATGTACTTGACGTCGGTTTACGCACGTAAGGTCCTTATATGGTCTAACGTTAATTCATGCATTTTTATTTCACTGGGGTCCCTTTAATGCGAGTTTTGCGGTTTATAGCACCAGATGGCAACACCAGCAGCCTTTCCCCGCAGCATAGATCGGAAG
>Ga0209737_10004138_pt1 | contig 10195 bp, 10 predicted proteins | sample TergutCu122P3_FD_187284 | JGI IMG/M metagenome (GOLD analysis project Ga0209737, IMG submission 187284) | Cubitermes ugandensis P3 segment gut microbial communities from Kakamega Forest, Kenya - Cu122 P3 (SPAdes) (version 2) | ecosystem: Host-associated > Arthropoda: Insects > Digestive system...
TGTATGGTTTGGGTTGGTATGATCCTGTTGTGCGGTATAGTTTCCATATTTTTACTATGGAGCTGCGGCTTGTGTTTTTTACCCATTTCATTATGTTTTTTTCGCTTTCGCCGCGTTTTTTTGCTTCGATTATTAGTTCTCTTTTTTCGTTTGAAACTGGTCTCATTAAACACACCTTCTTTAATGAGACTATATACATGGATTAATTTAAAGTCAACTTGCTATATAACTGTTTTTTGAGCGTGATACTTAATAAAGTAATTACTAAATAAACCTCTACGTTTATTTGTATGTTCACTGCCTTCTGTGGTTTGAAGCCAATGATGCATGAAGAGCCGTCTGAATTGTGAAGAATAAATTATTATGGGGAACTGAGGCTTTAATTCGCGGTATTTTTCTCCCAAGAAAATGGGTGTTGTTTTTGCTTGTATTGATATGTTTTTATGCTGTAAACTTTATTTAAAAGTGAATGTGACTATTTAAAACTGGAGCGAGACTGAATGGCACTTGATCGTTTAGGTTCATCACTAACAAATGCAATAAAAAAATTGTTTAAGGCTGGCGTAGTTGACGAGACAGCCGTAAAAGAGCTTGTGCGCGATATACAACGTGCATTACTTCAGTCAGACGTTAACGTGCAGTTAGTTCTAAGTATCTCTAAACGTATCGAAGAACGTGCATTAAAGGAAAACGTGCCGCCTGGAATTTCACGTCGTGAACATGTGATAAAAGTCGTGTATGAAGAGTTAACTCGTTTCGTAGGTGATAAGCCTGTTCCACTAAAGATTGAACCTGGTAAAAAGAAAATCATCATGCTTGTTGGTATTCAGGGTTCAGGCAAAACTACACATGTGGCCAAATTAGCTAGGTATTATCAGAAACGTGGTTTCAAACCTGGCATGATTGCTGCTGACACTTTCCGTCCAGGTGCTTATGCCCAACTTCTACAGCTTGGAAATAGAATAAACTTGCCTGTTTTTGGTGATGCAAAAGCAAAGGATCCTGTTAAAGTCGTTCGTGAAGGTCTTAAATTATATGTTGATAAGGATTTGATTATTGTTGACACTGCGGGTCGTCACAAGGAAGAAAAAGATCTTATCAAAGAAATGAAAGACCTTGAAAAAAACATCACTCCTGATGAAGTTATAATGGTCATTGATGGCACCATTGGACAGCAGGCTCTGATTCAAGCAAAAACATTTCATGAAGCAACACCAATTGGCGCTATTATTGTTACCAAGCTTGATGGTTCTTCACGTGGAGGGGGTGCACTTTCTGCAGTTGCAGCAACAGGTGCACCAATTAAATTCATTGGAACTGGTGAAAAAATTGAGGATATCGAGTCGTTTATACCTTCTCGGTTTGTTGGTCGACTGTTGGGCATGGGTGATTTGGAAACTTTATTAGAAAAAGTTCATGATGCCGAAGTAAAGGTTCCTCAGAAGAAGGCTAAAGAACTCCTTAGCGGTAAATTCACATTGACTGACATGTATGAACAATTTAGTGCTGTCAAAAATATGGGTCCTTTTAGTAAAGTGTTAAAGATGCTTCCAGGGATGTCTTATAACGTGCCTGACGAAATGTTAGACACTGCTGAAGGTCGTCTTGATAAATGGCGTATAATTATTCAGTCAATGACGCCTGACGAAAAAGAAAATCCTAAAATGCTTAATTCTTCACGTGCAAGGCGTATTGCTAGAGGTTCTGGCACAACAGAAAAAGATGTTAAGGAACTTGTTAAGCAGTATTTTATGATGCGTAAAATGCTTAAAATGTTTAAACGCAAAAAGAAATTACCATTCGGTCTTGGTGGCAAAGGCGGTATGGGTTTGGGTGGCATTCCACCGAGCTTTAAGTAGGTGTATACCTTATGGATGTGCTGAAAAAAGCGTTTGACCTTCTTAGCAGGTATCCTTTATGTGACCATTGTCTTGGCAGACAATTTGCCGCTTTAGGTTATAGCATGGAAAATAACGTCCGCGGGTTCTCCTTAAAAGTGGTTTTGACCATGCAAGCTAATGATCTGTTAAAAGAAAAACCTGATGAAGGTATCGTTAAACTTCAAGTTTTGGCGGTAAATGGTTTTTCAAAGACTGCGCAGGAAACTCTAAAACATTTAAAACAAGAATCTGTTTTACAGGCTGAGAAGTGTTTTCTTTGTGCTGGTCTTTTTAACAAGGTTGAAGAATTGACCACAAAGGCGCTATTTGCTCTTAATGATTATGATTTCTCTACTTATCTCGTAGGCATTGAATTGCCCGTAACAATTGAAGAACGAGAGGATGAGTTCAAAGCTGTTTTTGGAATTGATGCCGCTGAAAGTATGAAACACGAATTTGGTAGACTTTTTGGTAAAGCTATCGGAAGGCATACTGGAAAAGAAGCTGAATATCTAATTCCTGACATTGTGATTGTATTTAACCCTTTTTTGGATAAAATTAGGCTTCAAGTTAATCCTTTATTTGTTGGCGGTAGATATCGTAAGCTTGTTCGCACTGTTCCACAGTCAAAATGGCTATGTTCAACCTGTCGAGGGCGTGGTTGTGAGCAATGTGGTGAAACTGGAAAACTGTATCCTGCATCTGTTGAAGAATTTGTGTCTGAACCAATTTTAGAGATATCTGAGGGTGCAGACTCTTTTTTTCATGCTTCTGGACGTGAAGATATTGATGCACGTATGCTTGGTGTTGGTCGTCCTTTTATTGTCGAAATTTCTAAGCCTAAGAAACGTTTTATTGATTTGAACGTTATTAGAAACATGATTAATGATAGAGCTGTGGGTAAAGTTGATGTTTCTGAGCTTTATTTTACAACTAAAGATAAGGTGCGAAGGCTTAAGAAGGGTGAGAATGCTGTAAAAGAGTATCGATTGCTTGCCGAGTTTGAAAGTGATGTATTGGATGACTATTTGCGGCTGATTGAAGAAAAACTTACGGGAGTCATTGTTAAACAGCAGACGCCTTTGCGTGTTTTGCATAGAAGGGCTGATTTAATTCGAGAAAGGTACATATATAAGGTTAAAGTTAAGAAGGTGTCGCTTAAGATGGCTCTGCTGGAAATTCGTTGTCAAGGCGGTCTATATGTAAAAGAGTTAGTGTCTGGCGATGAAGGTCGAACGATTCCAAGCGTTTCAGGTTTGCTTGGAAACAGGGCAAGGACGCTTAAGCTTGATGTGCTTAACGTCATAATGGATGATAATTAAAAGGTGAATATATTTGAGAGGTTCAAAAGGATATTACTCTGGAACTCGTAGTTTGCTTCGCAAACCTCAACGTGAGCGTGGAAAACCCCATATTAGTAAGTTGCTCCATGAGTACGAGCTTGGCTCAGAAGTAATTATAAAAATGAATTCTAGTGTACAAAAAAGTATGCCTCATAAACGATTCCACGGTAAAATTGGCGTAATTCAGGAAAAACGTGGCCGTGGTTATGTTGTCAACGTTCCACAGGGTGAGGCAATAAAAACAATTATTGTGCGTTGTGAACATTTAGAGCCATATACTGGGAACTGAGCAGAATGAGTCAAGATGAGCTAAGCGAAATTCGGCTTACTTTGCCCCAAGTTAAAAAGGTGTTAGAATCAATTGGTGAGGAAAATCTTGATCAATTCCAACGTCGTACACTTGACTATGTTAGTAAATTCACTAAAGTTACCCCTGATATAGCTGAAGGATTATTAGCGATACTTGTAAAAGAGTGTGAAATTGATGAGGTTGAAGCTGTTCAAATTATAAACTGTATGCCTGAAACTGTTGATGAACTTAGGGTTTTTCTTGCGGGCGGGCGTAAAATTGTAGAAGCGCAAAAGCTTGAAAAAATAGTTTCAATTCTAAATGAAAACAGAATCCTCAAGTAGTACAATTCCATAAGTATTTTTAAGTATTAACTGTACTTATAGATGAATATATAGTGATTGTTATGGAGAAGCGGTACGAAGAGTATGCCTACGTGTTAGATTTCTTACCTCATGGTAAACCTGGGGTTCGTCCATCTGGACGAGCTGGTTATAGAGCGGGAGCTCTTATTCAATGTGTTGGTGAAGAATTTTTTACTACACTTGAAGCCTTAGTAAAAGAAGGTTTAATATTAAAGCCTGGTGATCGTGTATACGTCGGTAAGGCTTCACGTGAAGAAGTAACATATATTATTGGACGAATAAGTTATGAAGAGTTTACCGCGTCAGCTAAAGCTGAACTTTCTGTAGTTATAAATAAAATTGTGGTTGACCGTGAAAAATGGTTTGTTAACTTTTTTAACACGGCCCGTGCTATTACTCCCCGTATGCATGCACTTGAATTGGTTCCTGGTATTGGCAAAAAATACATGTGGCAAGTTATCAATGAGCGAACACGGAAATCCTTTGAAAGCTTTGACGATTTACAAAAGCGTACTGAACTGCCAAGCCCTGCTAAACTTATAACCAAGCGAGTTATGGAGGAGCTTGAAGGCGACAGTAAATATCGTCTATTCACTCGGACACAGTAACTAAGATGAGTCTTGAAGAAACCCTGCAGTTGTTGCAAACTTTTCAGATAACGCCAAACAAGCTTCTTGGGCAAAATTTTATGATTGAGCCCACTTTTTATCCTAAACTTGTAAGTTATGCTGAGCTTGTTTTATCTGATGTTGTGTTAGATGCAGGTGCTGGCTTTGGGTTTTTAACCCGATTTTTGGCTGATAAATGTTGTAGCGTTGTTGCAGTTGAAAAGGATTTACAAATTGCCTCTGTGTTGCGACAACAAACAAGTTATTTTGATAATATTGTTGTTGTTGAAGGTGATGTGTTAACCGCTGATTTGCCAAGTTTTAACAAAGTCATTGCTGCACCGCCTTATTATTTATCCTCCCAGTTGGTGCTATCTCTGTTAAACCCAAAAATTGATTGTGCTATACTAATAGTGCAAAAAGAATTCGCTAACCGTCTTGTTGCAAATGTTGGGAGCGAAAATTATAGTTGGATAACGGTCATGGCATACCAAAAGGCTCAGATTGAACTTTTAGATCTTGTGCCCAAAGACATGTTTTATCCTCCACCCGAAATTGACTCAGTTGTCATACGCATAAAACCTTGGCGTACACCTCTTTTTACTATAAAAAATAGCTTATTTTTTGAGCAAATAGTAAAGTGGTTATTTGCTGAACGAAACAAAAAACTTCAAAATGCCCTTGAACCCTTCATTAAGAACACGCTAAAAATGGGTCAACAGGATTTTCAAAAAATAGTTAAAACCTTGGATTGCCGTCAAATCCGTCCACGCGAACTTACGCCTGAAACCTTTGGAGCTATAGCTAATGCCTTTACCAATTAAACGTGTTTGGTTTCAAAATTTAAAATTTAATATAACTGAAGATGTGTTCGAACCATCTGAGGACTCTTTTTTATTTGCAGAAAACCTTGATGCCCGTACTGGTGATGAGGTGTTGGATATAGGCACAGGCTGTGGGATCCTTGGAATTTTGGCAGCACAAAACGCAAGAAACGTGTTATCCATTGACATTAACCCATATGCAATTAGCTGTGCCAAACAAAATGCATTTCTTAATAATGTACGAGATAATATGTCTTTTTTGAGAAGTGATTTACTATCTGCCCTAAATGATGGTATCTTATTTGATTTAATAATGTTCAATGCCCCTTATCTGCCCTCTGAATTACACGAAATTGAAACATGGATTGGACGTGCGTGGGCTGGTGGTACTACTGGACGTGACGTGATTGACCGTTTTATACCCCAAGCAGCTACACACTTAAAACAGTTTGGTAGAGTGCTTTTATTGCAATCCAGCTTGACTGGTCTAGACTTGACAATTCAAAAATTTCACGAATATGGTCTATCTGCAGCAGTTAAATCCGAAAGCAAACTGCCTTTTTTTGAATCTATACACCTAATCGAAGCTCAAACTATACATTGAATTACTAATTATCATTGATTTTTGTACTGTTCAATTTCGTTATTCATAATTATCAATTCAATGTCTGCTTGTTTGAAGTATTCAATTGTGTCAGCATCGGCATGATAACGTTTTTCACAGACTACTCGTTTAATGCCTGCGTTGATAATCATCATTGCACAAGTTCGACATGGCGTCATTTTACAATACAATGTTGAGCCCTCAAGTGGAATTCCAAAACGTGCTGCTTGGATGATTGCGTTTTGTTCAGCGTGGAGAGTGCGCACGCAGTGCTGTGTTATTGTTCCATCATTATTGAATACTTTGCGCATATCATGTCCTGCTTCGTCACAGTGTAGTAAACCTGCTGGTGCACCTACATAACCCGTGGTCATTATTCTTTTACCTTTGACAATTACTGCACCACATTTTCCCCTATCACAAGTTGCACGTTTGGAAATTGCTTCACATAAATCAAGGAAATACCGATCCCAATCTGGTCTTATATTGTTTTTTTCACTGTCCATTTTCACTGCCTCTTGCTATGGAACAACACATGAAAACAACCTTAAAACATTAACCGTTTATTTGCGGAATACATGAATTTCTCTGCCAATTAAATGTCTAGAATCAACCTCTGTAAGCGACTCCAAATCCGTTAGTGTTTCAATGTTGTCAGTGTTTTTGTCAAAATTCTCTATCTTAAATGGTTTAACGCGTACAAAATTTATGTTTTCTGTTTTTTCATCTATAGGCATTCTAACTATTTGTTTTGATCGTGTGACAATGAATGGCGTAACTATGACTAATCTGCCCTCTGGTTTAAGCACTTTATAAGCTTCTTCTATAAAACTAAAAAATAGTGGTGTAAGTTTGTCGATGATTTTTTTTGCATAAGGTGTTGTAGGAATTTGTCGTAATGCTGGTCCTAAGTCGGGTTCAGATACTATACAATCAATGTTTTCTGTGCCAATTTTTCTTGACAGAAAACCCACATCACTTTGGACAACTCGATAGTCTCTGTTTTGAAGTTCGTATTCCTGTGTTATCCATTTCAAATTATCTTCAGCAGCTTTTATGCACCATGTGTTAATATCTGTGCCTACTACATTGGCTTTAATTAGTAAGGCCTCTTGCAGAACGGTACCTACACCGCAGAAAGCGTCAAGTAATGTTTTTCCTTCAGTGCACTCTGAGAGATTAATCATGATCTTTGCTAAACGTGGTGGCATACCAAAAATTTTTCTTTGCCTTGGCTTGTAAACATCACGTTTTTGAAACTCGAATGGGTTATGGACTGCGGTGGTTGTAGCTATCCAACTGGTTTCCTTGCCAATGCAGAGGAGTATTTCTGCTTTGTTTTCTACTAACTCTTTTTTTAGAACCTCTACATGACTAAGTTGTCCTTGTGATTTATCCGCAAACCCCATGAAACGTGCCTTTTTGCCATATTCTGCCAACTCTTTTTTTATGGTGCTTCCAAGTAGTCGTTGAATTTCGCCAGCGTAAAATTTGATCTGTGTTTCTTCGAGGTAAACACTAATACCAAAAAATGCTTTGCCTTTCGTATGATCGTTTATTTGTTTTGCTATATCACTTTTTTTTAGTGCTTCTGCAATTTGTTTTTCAGCTTGTTTGTTATGTTTTACATAGGCGTCTTTTACCTGTTGGCTGGGAAGTGTTAATTTGACTTCACCAATTTTGATTGTGCCGCCTAATTCTTCTATGGTTTTCTGGTCTAGAGTTTGTTGAATTTGAATAGTGAAGAACTCTTGGGTAAAATGTTGTATTTTAAAATTTATTTGCCTTGCTTGCAGATATGCTATAAGCTCTGCTAGAGAAAGTCGCCAATTCTTTCCCGAAATAAACAACATGGTAAACATTAAAAGCAACAACCCAATTAAACTATTTAAACCATTGACTTACTGATTAAAAACAGGTAAGTGCGGAGTGTCTGCTTTTTGACTGTGGAGCCAAAACGCTGTTTTTAGTTTTCTCTGTTTTTTCCTGCAATGTTTAAATATGTCTGACGGTCTTTTCTTGAAATCTAAACCTTAGCGAGAAAAGTGACGCTAGATGCACGCAAGAAATTTCAGGCATGTCAAGAATCGTGCGTATACTCGAAAAGATTATGCACGTGGTTTTCCACCCCCGAAGATTGTAAAGTTTACTATGGGTGATACAAAAGGTACTTTTGATTTTGAGATCCAATTATTGTCGACGAAACGTGTTCAAGTGCGGCATTGTGCGCTTGAAGCGGCGCGTGTAGCTACGAATCGTATTTTGATGGAGAAATTGGCTAATGAATATCTTATGGTGGTTCATCCGTATCCTCATATTATTTTGCGGGAAAATAAGATGATTTTTGGTGCTCATGCTGACCGTCTTCAGCAGGGTATGAGGCGTTCTTTTGGGACTGCTGTGGGTACTGCTGCGAAAGTTGAGGTTGATCAGCCTATAATTACTGTTAAGGTGAAGGCGTCGGCTGCTGATACTGCACGGGAGGCTCTTAAGCGTGGTAGTGCAAAACTTCCAATTCATTGTAAAATGGTAGTGGTTAAAGCTCCAGCGGCCGCGGAGAAGGCTCCGACGGAGACTGAAGATGTTTGAGCGAATCAGACAAAGCTTTGGTTTTATGGTTTGATGGTGTAAGGAACACTGATGTTCCTATTGTTGGTGGTAAGAATGCCAGTCTTGGTGAAATGATTCATGCTGGCTTACGAGTTCCAAATGGTTTTGCTATTACTGCTTTTTCTTATGAGCGGTTTATTGAAGAAACAAAAATTTCCCAAAAAATTTATGATATAATTGATGAGACTGTTATTGATTCTGCTGATCCTAAACAATATGAGCTTGCTTCTGAGCGTATTCGTGAGTTAATTGAGAAGACTCCGATGCCTAAAGATATTGAAGAGTCAATTAAGGATGCTTATAAACAGTTAAACAAACGATTTAATCTTGAAGATGTGTTTGTTGCTGTTCGTTCTAGTGCTACGGCTGAGGATTTGCCTGATGCTTCATTTGCTGGTCAGCAAGATACTTTTCTTAATGTTAAGGGTGCAGATGATCTTGTTGATAAAGTTGTGAAATGTTGGTCAAGTTTGTTTACTCCAAGGGCCATTTTTTATCGTGCTGAGAAAAATTTTGAACACGATAAAGTTTTCATAAGTGTTGGTGTTCAAAAAATGGTTAATTCCCGTGCTGCGGGTGTAATGTTTACAATTAATCCTGTAACTGGAGACCAGAATGAGATTGTTATTGAATGTACTTTTGGTCTTGGGGAGGCTGTAGTTTCAGGTGCTGTTAATCCTGATGGTTTTGTTGTAGATAAGTTAACGGGTAAGGTTAAGGAGCGTCGTATTGCAAAGAAAACTGTTGAATATATTCGTGATTTAGCAGGTAAGACTGTTCAATCACCTGTTGAGGGTGATAGGGTTAATGAGCCGTGTATATGTGCTGATGAGTTAATGGTGCTTGTTGATCTTGCTCGCAGGATTGAGGCGCATTATGGTAAGCCGATGGATATTGAATGGGCGATTGATCAGGATTTATCTTTTCCGGATAATATTTTCTTGGTTCAAGCGCGTCCAGAAACAGTGTGGTCGAAAAATATGAAAACATCCGATTCTAAAGAAAAAGTTGAGTCTTTAAATGTTGTAGTTAAAGGTATTAGTGCTGGTAAACGTGGTTATGGTTTTGGAGTGGCCAAAGTTGCCATGTCTACTGATGAAGCTGCCGCTGTTATGCAAAAGGGTGATATTTTAGTTACAGATATGACTAACCCTGATTTTGTTCCGTATATGAAGCTTGCTTCTGCAATTGTGACTAATAAGGGTGGTATTACTTCGCATGCAGCGATTGTGAGTCGAGAACTAAACATTCCCTGTGTTGTTGGAACAGAGATTGGTACTGAGGTTATGAAGTCTGGTAAAGAGTATACTGTTGATTCAAGAAATGGCATAATTTATGAGGGTGTACTGAAACAGGCATGTGATCCTGCAGTTGGTAATCCAGTACTGCATACTGTTGATGCGCCTGCTCCAGTAACGGCAACAAAAATTTATATGAACTTAGCTATTCCTGAAATGATTGAGGCGTATAAGGATTTGCCTTTTCAAGGTATTGGTTTGATGCGTGCAGAGTTTATTTTTGCAGACTATGTTAATGAGCATCCTATGTCTTTGATTGAGAGGGGTGAGTCTCAAAAGCTTGTTGATAAATTTGCTGAAGGTATAGCCACTGTTGCTCGTGCGATTCAGCCTCGTATAGTTGTTGTGCGTTTTAGTGATTTTAAGACTAATGA
>Ga0209737_10004139_pt1 | contig 10195 bp, 11 predicted proteins | sample TergutCu122P3_FD_187284 | JGI IMG/M metagenome (GOLD analysis project Ga0209737, IMG submission 187284) | Cubitermes ugandensis P3 segment gut microbial communities from Kakamega Forest, Kenya - Cu122 P3 (SPAdes) (version 2) | ecosystem: Host-associated > Arthropoda: Insects > Digestive system...
ACAATCCGCAACCTACCGCTGTGGTGTGGCTGTCCGAATTGGTGTATTGGATTCCTATCGGGATTGTTTGTTATTGGTATATGCTGAAAGGAAATTGGCGAAGTAAGCGGATATAAAAAATGGCGGTTTCACCGCCATTTTTTATATCCGCTTACTTCGCTTTAAACAACCAGCGCATACCTACAAGCGCAGTTACACTGTTTTGACTTTCCAAATGGGCGAAAGCACCTTTGAAATCGGTTGTATTGTACGCAAGCATTGCATGAAAACGCAAATCTTGCATATATTTATTCTCTAAAAACGGATAGTATTCTACAACGGCTTGAACACCGGAAGTTTCGTAAGCAACAAAATGACTAATTCCGCCATCCAAAGGTGATTTATCATATCGCTGATTCCAAACGCCTTTGATAAAAGGTTTCCATTTCCCGAAATCGTATTTGAAATTCAGGGAAACAGATTGGTCGAGCACAAAAGCATCGAAATTCCGGTTACCATCTACCACAGAACTGTAATTCATATAACGGTCGCCGAAATAGTAGTCGAGTTCGGTGGTAAATTTTCCGAGATTGAGTTGCGTACCAACGGTTATCCAATTCAAACATTTGTCGCCGCTGTGCTGAAAAATACCGTATCCCCAGCGCGTTCCAATCAGGTTATCGAACAATTTTCCTTCCCACAACAGAAGTCCTGCCAAAGCGCGCGAAGCGTATTCGGGACTTGCAAATTGCGGTGCATCGGAATTGATAACTTGAAAATTGAGCGTTTGATTTCCAAAATGACGTGCGATATTGATACCCATTTTGTAAGCATCCAGATCGTCGAAACACATGGTTGGAACATACACATCGGCAGGATTGTAATCGTACTCGAAAGTTCCGAACTGAACAGACTGCTTGCCGACTGTAAATGTCCAGCGTTCACCTGCATCAAATTGAATCCACGCTTGGTCGGTGGCAGACGAAAGTCTGTCGCGCCCCAATGGATTTTGTGGTTTGTTCAACCGGTGGCGCAACCGGTAACGCACGCCGGGCACAATTTCGCCCGACACCCAAAGTTTGAGCGTGTGTGCCTGAAACGAAGCATTATCGAAATTGCCGTTGTTAAAATCTGTCCGAAAGTCATTGCGCGTGTCCAATTTAATATTGAGCATCTCATCGTTCCAAACCAATCGGTCGAAAACTGTTTCGCTATTGCGATACTGTGCTTGTGCGCCTGCTATTAATAGAATAGCGAAAAACGCGAAGAAAAATTTTCTCATAAATTAAAAGTTACGAGTTACGAGTTACAAGTTACAAGTACTGAGTTTTTTACTCGTTACTCGTAACTTGTAACTCGTAACTAAATTAATATTCCGTAAACATTCGTTGTATTTCTCTGAAATCGTTCGTTTTGGTCAATGCGAGCATCAACAAAACGCGAGCGCGGTATGGGTTTACAAACCACGAGGCAGCAAATCCGAGTGCATCGTCGTCTATTTCATCCCATTGCGCAGTGGGTCCTGTGCCAATGCGCGACGAGCGAACGACTGCAACGCCATTTTTTGCGGCTTCTGCCAGCGCATTTTGCATCACGGTAGTCAAATTTCCGTTGCCCACGCCGGCGGTTACAATGCCTCGTACACCGGCATCAACAGCGGCACGCACGAACAAATCAGTCGCATTTGAGTAACTCAAAATAATTTCTACACGCGGAAGTTCGCTGAGGTTGCGCACGTCAAATTCCGAATTGGCGGTGTGGCGTTTTGCCGATGCGCGGTGGAAAATCGGCTTTCCGTTGTACATAATGCCCAAATCACCGAAATTGGGATTCGTGAATGTGCCAACGCTCAAGGTATTGGTTTTCGACACATCGTCGGCACCGATAATACGGTCGTCCATCACAATCATCACGCCTCGTCCTTTCGACGATTCGTGGATTGCGCAGGCTACGGCATTGTAAATATTTCGCGGTCCGTCGGCACTAATCGCGGTCGAAGGGCGCATCGAGCCAACCAAAACAACCGGCTTGCTACTTTTCACAGTCAAGTTCAAGAAATAAGCCGTTTCTTCCTGTGTGTCAGTTCCGTGTGTGATCACAATCGCATCCACATCGGCGCGTTCCAAGAGTTCGTTTACACGCTTGGACAATTTGAGCCAAACTTCGTTGTTCATATCCTGACTTCCGATATTTGCCACTTGCTCGCCTTTCACATTGGCGATTTCGTTGATTTGTGGCACGGCAGCCAAAAGCGCATCGACCGTGATTGCACCCGAAGTGTAAGCCGATTGTACTTGCGAAGTTCCTACGCCGGCAATTGTTCCACCGGTTGCCAATACATAAACATTGGGTTTTTGTTGCGCAATAAGCGCAAATGACGCGCAAAACATCAGCGCAATCATTATTAAATTTATCCGTTTCATATTTTTTTGTTTTTTTATTTTAGCATGTTAAACCAATTATCTCGGACTTGCAGGCGGAACAGGTCGCGTAGAAGGCGGGGGCGTTGACTGTTGTTGTGCAGCCCATTGACTTTCTATCCACTTTCTAAGATTCTTCCATTCTTTAAGTTTAGCAGGACCGATGATTTTTCCGATTTCTGCATCACGTGCAGCTTGTGCGCGTTGTTTCGCAATCTGAGTTTGAGTGCGACGTGGTTGCGGCTGCGCCTTGTGCTTGTGAAGCAAAGCCGTAACCTGCTCAATTTGATACTGCGTCAAACCCAAATGATACGCCATATACGCCACATAGTCTTCAACAGTTCCATTTTTGCTGGGAAGCAAAGGTGGATGCTGCGGCACATCCGGCTTGGGTTGAATTAAATCCGGACGATCGGGTATGGGATGTACATAACCCGGACGGTCAGGTATCGGCTGAACTTGATCAGGACGATGGTTTGGATGTGTAGTTTGTCCGTGCTGATTTCCATGTCCGCCCCTTCTATTGTTTTGTGCCGAAAGAGCAAAGCTCATTGTGAATATGGCAATAAGTGCCAATGTTGCAAATTTTTTCATATTGTTTGTTTTTGAAATTATACATATAAAAACTAATTACTACAGACTAAAGACTACAGACTAATCAGTGCATTAACTTCCATTTCCACGCTTCTACATATTCATTCATTGTTTCGGCGAGTTTTTTTCCGATTACGGAATAATCTGCATCTTCGAGATTTGCGAGCGAAACGCGCACCGACCATTCGGGTCCGGCAAAGCCGCCGCCGTTGAGCAATACGATGCCCGATTTTTCTGCCAAGCGGAAAACAATATCCACCGGCTCGAAGTTTTTTTCAAGAAAATCGACAAAATCTTTTCCGTGATGTTGAAGTGCCCATTCGTAAATATCTATTTCGCAGTAGTACGAAGCGCGGTTCGGATCGGGGAAAACAGACATTTTCATTCCTTCCCAAAGCAGATTGTAGCGATTGCGTACTATTTTACAACAGTCTTTTTTGTAAATATTCTGCTTGTCCAACAGCGCGAAAGCGGCAAAAAGCATCATTTGCGTTTGTTGCGGAAGCGAAAGTCCGGCAGTGTGATTGAGTGCCACCAAGCGGCTGTCGGCAACCATGCGGTCGATAAATTTCATTCGGTCTGGGCGAAGCGTGAGTGTTTCGTATTTCCGTTTTTGCATCAAGCGAACTTTTTCGGGCAGTGCCGAAAGCATCTTGTCGTAAATATTGTCTTGAAACAATGCGATAACGCCCAAACGCCAGCCTGTGGCACCGAAATATTTCGAGAACGAATACACGCACAAGGTGTTGTGCGGCAATTCATTCATCAGCGAATCGAAACCATCAACAAAAGTGCCGTACACATCGTCGGTAACAATCATCAGGTTTGGATTCAAATTTTTCACGACTTTCACCAAATAGCGGCGCGATTTTTCGCTTATTTGCACCGAAGTAGGGTTACTCGGATTAATCACGAAAAAGGCTTTTATGCATTTTTCGCCCAATTTATCCAATTCCTGTTCGGGATATTGGAAGTTCGATATTCCGTTTTCGTCCTTCGCTGTTCCTTTGATGTAGGTAATTTTGAAATTGAATTTTTCCAATTCGGGAATTTCGAGATAAGGCGTAAAAGCCGGCACACCGATAGCCACTTTGTCGCCGCGGTTGAGCAGTCCGTTTTCGAGCAATGACTCAAAAATATAGCACATTGCCGCCGTACCACCTTCTACGGCAAATAAATCATATTTTCCGCTGAGTTGTTGTTTTCCGCCGCACATCTCTTGCAGCAAATAATCGTGTACAATCACTTCGGCATGTTTCAACATTCGGTCGGGACTTGGATATTGGTCGCCAATGATGCCTTCGGCAAGTTCCATCACAAAATCATCGGGCACGAAACCGTGTTTTTTGATGCCGTAATCGTACAAATCTTTCAATAAGGCGATGCCGTGTTCCTGTTTGTGGCTCGCCAAAAAAGCCTCGAACCGCTTGGCGATGCCCGCTTTGTGCGGAATGCCGGCAATGCCCGATTCGTGTTCCATAGTGCGTTTACACTCTTCGATGCCAAATTGCCCCAAAATAAAAAATGCCTCACGCGGAATGGTTGCCGTCCAATTCGGATTGCCTCTGCCGGCGTTCAGCATGCTTCCGGAACTCTCTTTCTGATGTTCGGAAGCTAAACTAATTAGGCTATCCTTGAGTTCAAATGGGCTCAACTGCTCTAACTCAGCCTCTTTTTTACGCGATGTTTTTAGTTTTTCGATTTCCATGTTTCTTTCAAAGTTTGATTTTATACATGTAAACAATAGGTTTTGTGTACATAAGGTTTTACTAACCTAAGCCTTTATGTACATATTATAACAAACCAATCTGCTTTTTTGTTTATGAAAATCAGTACTTTAAAACACAATTGCTAAAGCCGACAAAAATATCTGCAATAATTCGTCATTTTTTTGATTTGTTTGTTGTAGATTTGCAAAATAGTAGTATCTTTGCAACCGCTTTTATAGAGAGGCGTTTTTTGGAGAGATGGCAGAGTGGTCGATTGCGGCGGTCTTGAAAACCGTTGTACCGAGAGGTACCGGGGGTTCGAATCCCTCTCTCTCCGCAAATAAAAAAACCTACAAATCAATGATTTGCAGGTTTTTTTTATTTGAAATTTATCCTTCGTATTTTGTAGCCCATGTCTTCGAGCAGATTCGATAGTTGCACGCGCAAGTCGCCTTGAATCAGTATCTCGCCTCCTCGTGCCGAACCTCCAACACCGCATTTTACTTTCAGTTGGCGAGCCAACTCTTTCAATTCGGCATCGGTGCCTTCAAATTCGGTAATGAGTGTTGCGGGCTTGCCTTTACGTTTGTCTAATTCTACACGCAATGTTTGTTTTTTTGTTGTAGAGACGCGATGTTTCGCGTCTAATGTGGGGACGCTATGCATCGCATCACCACAGTCCGATTTTGGAACAGATTCGTAAAGTGAATTTAATTTATCTTTCCAGTCCATAAAAATCAGTGAAAAGCGAATAGTGAATAGTGAATAGACAGTAAAGTGTAAAGTTTGTTAACTGCCACAATTGCCGACTATCAACTACCAACTTTATTTTCCGTCTCTTGATTCAATAAAATTATCGACACGATTAATTTCTAATGCCGTACTTCCAATTTCAGAACCGTAGTTTCCGGTAAGGTAGCAAACGAAATCTTCTCTTTCAATCAATTCGTTTTTAATCAGGTAATTCAAACCTCTTACAAAATATTCGTCAGAGGTTTCTAAACGTTTCTGAAAACGTGGAAAAACACCGTATGACAATGCCAATTCGCGCATTGCACGCTCGTTGTAGCACAATGCCAATACAGGATTTGTGCCGCGATAGGCTGCCAAATAACGCGCGGTGCGTCCACTGTACGAGTCGTTGATAATTGCTTTTGTGCCTACTTGACGACCGGCTTGTACGGCGGCATGCGCCAAAAACGAGGTAATATCGTTCACTTCTACCGGAATCGGAATGTCATTTTCAGCCATTTTTGTTTTTTCGGCTTCTTCGGCAATTTTTGCCATCGTGCGAACTGCTTCGACCGGATATTCGCCATAGGCAGTTTCGCCACTAAGCATCACTGCATCGGTGCGGTAGTAAATTGCATTGGCAATATCGGTTACTTCGGCGCGTGTCGGACGCGGATTGCTTATCATAGAATGAAGCATTTGTGTAGCCACAATAACCGGTTTTTTGGCAGTAACGCATTTGCGAATCAGGCGACGCTGAATGCCCGGTATTCTTTCCTGTGGCACTTCGATACCTAAATCACCGCGTGCAATCATCACGCCATAGCAATGTTCAAGAATTTCGTCGATATTATCAACACCTTCCTGATTTTCGATTTTAGAAATAATTTTTATCTCGCTGTTGTGCTCATCCAAAATTTTCTGAATGTCAATCAAATCTTCTTTGTTGCGCACAAAAGAGTGTGCGATAAAATCCAGATTTTGTTCAATTGCAAATAGAATGTTTGTTTTATCTTTTTCGGTAAGCGAAGGCAGGTTGATACGCACGCCCGGCACATTTACACTTTTACGCGAACCAAGTACGCTGTCGTTTTGCGCCCTGCAAGTGAGATATTCTTCGTTTTTATCTTCTACTATTAAACCAATTTCACCATCGTCAATTAAGATTTCATCGCCAATTTTCAAATCGCGCACAAAATACGGGTAATTCACCGCGATACATTCTTTGGTCGAAATAACATCGGGATTTCCCACTAAGCGAATTATATCACCGGATTTGATTTTGATTTTCGCATCACCTTCGTTGATGGTGGTACGAATTTCCGGACCTTTGGTGTCCATCAACAAAGCAATTTTATTGCTTACTGCACGAACATTGTTAACGACTTTCAAAGCACCTTCGCGTTGCAAATGTGCTGAGTTCATGCGTACAACATTCATTCCTTCATTATACAACTGCTGAAGAAAATCTACTTCACAGCGCAGATCGCTGATTGTCGCAACTATTTTTGTGAATTTGGGCATAATATATTTTTTTCAATTTTCAATTTTCAATTTTCAATTTTGAATCAACGCTTCTACTGCCAATCGGTACGAATCCAAACCAAACCCGACAATGCTGCCTTTGCAAGCTTCTGCAATAAAAGATTGATGGCGATAGGATTCTCGAGCGTAGATATTTGAAATATGTACTTCAATTACGGGCGAACTAATTGCGCGCACCGCATCGGCTATTGCGATGGATGTATGTGTATATGCGCCGGCATTCAAAATAATGCCATCGTACGAAAATCCGACTGCTTGAATTTTGTCGATAATCTCGCCCTCGATATTGGACTGATAATACTCTAAGTGGACGGATGATGCATAATCTTCCTTCAATTGCTCGAAATAGCTTTCAAAAGATTGACTGCCATAAATCGAGGTTTCTCGCTTTCCCAGCAAGTTTAGATTGGGTCCGTTTAGTATCAGAATAATCTTCATTTTTAAAAAAATGTCTAATCGTCTAACTGTTCAATCGGTTAATCGGTTAGACAGTTGGACTATTAGTCTTTTTTCGCTGATTTTTTATCATTACATACAATGTGTACAAGGCAGGCGGAAGGCATACACCATTTGCCAACATCATCGGCACATTGTCAAGAAAAACGCCATAGATAAACCAGAAAGCAACTCCCAGCGTCAGAATTGAGTACATCGGCAGGGAAATTCCTTCCGTTTGCTTGGTTTTATAAACTTTGTAGGCTTGTGGAAATTGTGAAGCTGCGGTACAGATTCCGGCTAAAAAACCTATGATATGATAATCAAATTCCATGAGTGATTATTTTTTTTGCAAAGGTACAACAATTTTCAGAAATTCTATTTTATTCTTCTTCTGATTTTTCCAAATATTCGCTTAGTGCTGTTACAAATTCAGGAATTTCATGTGGATTATCTTCAAAATGTGTTCCGATAACCACAATATCTGCTCCGGCTTCAAATGCTTCGATCATTTGTTCTTTGCTCGCAATTCCGCCACCCACTATTAGTGGAATCTCGGTATTCTTTTTTAGATATTCGACAAGAGAAATTGGAACCGGTGCTTCTGCGCCGCTGCCGGCTTCCAAATAAATAGCTCGCATCCCAAGTAATTCGCCGGCAGTAGCAGTGGCAAGAACGATGTCTTTCTTGTCCGCCGGAATGGGCTTGGTATTTGAAATATATTCAACTGCGCTTTGTTTGGTTCCTTCTATCAGTATATAGCCGGTTGGGATGATTTCAATGCCTGATGATTTTACTGCAATGGCGGCATTTACTTGCTGACTAATAAGATAATCGGGATTTCTGCCTGAAATAAGCGACAGAAAAAGCATTGCATCGGCATTTTTGGAAAATTGACTCAGGTTGCCGGGAAACAAAATGACTTGAGCACTTGTCTCTTCTTTTAAAATTTCAATCAACGATTCGGTTGAGTTGGAACCAAAACTTCCACCAACAAAAATAAAATCCGGTGTGTTTGTTTTCAAAGCCGCAACGGTTCTTACCAGCAAATTAGCTTTGCATTTATCCGGGTCAACAAGAACTGCTAACATCTTTTTTTTCAGTTCTCTGTTCAGCAAAATTGTTCTAAAAACTCTCTTCATGAATCTGTCTTGGTTTATATTTTTTCTCCAACTTAAAAACGCGAAATATTAACTGCGAACTATTTCAACATACAAAGGTATAAAAAATTCTGTCAATATGCTGAAAATTCAATTTATAAATAGGGCAAACGTACGAAATTTTTCATTTTTCACTTGGACTTCCTAACGAAAAACAGTAATTTGCGAGCGAACAAATGCCTGAATTTATCCCGATACCGAGCGTGTCGGGATATTTTTTTGAAAAATAAATGCTGAAAAGTTTTGTGAATTGAAACTAATTAGTTACATTTGCGCCGTGAAAGAAGAAAACAAACGATTAAGAACAATTTTGTACACCGATGAGTTTAATGAATTTTATTCAGAGTTAGACGAGCGTACAAAACTGAAATTCAAGGAAAATGTAAGCGTTCTTGAAACAATCTATGTGTTAAGCACTAAATTTATCAAAAGGCTTACCAATACTGATTTATATGAGTTAAGGGTTTCGGTTGGAACAAACGAATATCGAACAATACTGTTTGCCGTAAACCACAAAAACATCATACAATCTACTGAAATTGTCTTTTTGAATGGTTTTCTGAAGAAATCGACAAAAGACTACGATAAGCAAATAAAAAAAGCAGTTAAAATTTTAAATGATTTAGCGTTATGAATATAGACAAATCCAAACTTCACAGTTTTAGCGACCTTTTAGAAAGAGAACACGGGGCAAAAGGAACGCCCGAAAGAGCCGAATTTGACAAAAAAGCACTTTTGAGCTATTACGGCGAAATGCTCAAAGACAGGCGTAAAGCCTTACATATTACGCAGGAAACATTGGCAGAGAAAACAGGACTTAAAAGAAGTTACATTGCACGCATTGAAAAAGGCGAAACCGATATGCGAGTATCGAGTTTTTACCGCATAGCCGATTATTTGGGCGTGCAGCCTGCCATATCCATATAACAGCGCAAATTTGCGTTATTAAATTAGAAAGTTTATACATTGACCTATCGAGCGCAATTTACGAAGTCGTATCGCACGAATTTATAAACTACATTTTTTACAAAGGCAAATAATACCTATCTTTGCACTCGAATAAATGCCGAAAGGTATTGTTTAGGAAAAAATGCGCATCTTTGCACTTGATTAGAGAGATAGTAGAAGTACATATTGGATACTTATTTGGATACCCGTTCAAAAACAAATCTCTGTAATCATTTGATAATAAAAAAGATATGCGCTTCAAGGGGCTGTTTGGTTTCGACAGCAAGATGAAGGGATAAGTAAGCATGTCGAGCATTGTGAAGTCGGCTCGTAAATCTTGAATCACAACAATTTTAACTGGCGAAAATAATTACGCTCTTGCTGCTTAATCGAATCACAGTAGATTCAAGCTTAATCCCGATACAAGGTATTGGGACGAGACATTTCCCAAACGCCGTCGCCTCGAGGCGGTTTGAACCGGAAGTGCAGCTAAATCGAGGATAGTTCTGCGCTGCCTCGCGCGCCGAATGAAAATTTAGAGGATAAGGTGCAGGTTGGTGGCTTCGGTCTTGCTTGCACTCGAAAAACTAAGCGAAGATAAACATGTAGAAAGCTTATTGATTCCTTGTTTGGACGAGGGTTCGACTCCCTCCAGCTCCACTTTCAACAAAGG
>Ga0209737_10004140_pt1 | contig 10192 bp, 6 predicted proteins | sample TergutCu122P3_FD_187284 | JGI IMG/M metagenome (GOLD analysis project Ga0209737, IMG submission 187284) | Cubitermes ugandensis P3 segment gut microbial communities from Kakamega Forest, Kenya - Cu122 P3 (SPAdes) (version 2) | ecosystem: Host-associated > Arthropoda: Insects > Digestive system >...
AGTTTTTTTCTTCTAATTTTTGCCCTACTGTATTTTCTTTATCAGGCTCTTTTTTATAATCCTCCAATAGTCTTTCAATCCAACTTCTAATTTTTTTGTTTTGACTTTTATTTTGACTTTCGCCGCTATATGGTGGATTTCCAAGCACCACCATTACGGGCACCTCTCTCTTTATACGACTTGCTTCTTTGGCTTCATGGCTCAGCCATTGTGCAAATTGTGCGCCTGAGCCGGCACGGGGTTCTTCCAAACTGTTTGTTAAATAAATTCTTAAACGCTCATCTTTAGTAGGGATATACCCTTTTTTTTGCAAAAGCAAATCTAATTTCAAGTGTGCCATCGCATAAGATGCCATCAAAATTTCAAAGCCATTTATTCTCGGAATTAAATCATTTGCCACTAAATTATCCAACATCCCTTCTTCTTCAGTATTACTCTCTAAAATCTCCTCTACCACTTCTGCTAAAAAAGTACCTGTACCTGTTGCAGGGTCAAGAATTTGAACACGATGATACGTTCTTGGCACATCTTTGTTCTTGTCGTTCTTTTGTATTACCGTAATTTTCTCATTGTTAGCTAACCCTTTAGTAATACCAAAATCTTGTTTTAGAATATCATCCACCGCTTTTACAATAAATCTTACGACCGGCTGCGGGGTGTACCACACGCCTCTTCTTTTCTTCTCTGTCGGGTCATATTCAGAAAGAAACGTTTCGTAGAAATGAATCATCGCATCGTTACCAATTTTGTCAAACTCTTTATTGATATCGTAAATACTTGCATAAGTAAATAAATTCGCAAGGTCATCCACAATCCAACAAATACGTACATCAACGTCATAACCCGCAATGACTTGAAAAAGCTTTCGTAAAAAAGGGTTGGATTGGGGAATTAATTGTGCTGCTTTGTTTCTATTAAAGGGAGTATTTGATGTATCGTTGATTTTTGCCGCAAACATTCCGTATGCAATGGTTTGCGCGTAAACATCTGCAAACTCCTTGTGAGTCATCTCTTTTTGCATCACATCTTTAAAGGCTTTTAATTGTCCCATCAATGAAGAGTCGTCATTAAATTCCATTTTGAAAGTATTAATTTCTTCGTCCAACACATTCTCAATGGTTTTTGCCAATAATCGTGCTTTTGCAGCCATAATTTTAGACAGTTGCAAAGAAGTTGTAATAGATTGCCCCTCATAGCCAACAAAACTATCAATCAATGTAGCAAATGCGTCAAATTGATTTTTATCAGGTACAATTCCGTTTTTTTCTTTTATTGCAATGGTAGCTGAAGTAATAAAAACGCCATCTACAAAAAGTTGGAAAGTAAGATAATCTGTAATTATCAGGTTGTTGAGTGCTTTTTTATAACGGTCAAACTGCTCATTATGCGATTTGTGGTTTAAATCTGTTCCAACATCTTTTGCCTCAATATATCCAACCGGAATTTCATTTCGGGTAACAATGTAATCGGGTGCGCCGCAGCCAATTCGTTTGGGCTCATTTGTAACTGTCAGGTCAGGGCGAATCTTTTTTAATAAGGGAATCAATGCGTGGCGATAACTATGCTCGGTGGCATTTCCCCTTTTGTAAATCTCGTTTACTTCCTTAATGTATTGAATTATGATTTGTTTTGTGTGAGAAAGTTCCATATTTTTTACTTATCTAAGAATTCGGCAAAAATAATGCTTTTTATGCAAATTCCATTATCTATTTATTCTTGCATTTTCGTTATACATTCTATTCGTTACCATTCGGGTAGTGTAGGAATGAAGAATGGCTTTTACTTTGCGCTCATATTGCGCAACCTCCTCGAAGTTAGAGTTTAGAAGGTTGTTTTTTAGCAGGATGTCTTTCCTGATATCAAAAAAACCTGCCGATTTTTTACCGTCAAACCAAAGCAGGTAATCGTTGGTAATGAATTGTGAAAATTCCTGGAAATGATTTAGGGCAAAAGGAACATAACAGTCATCAAATCTGTTGTTTCCATAAGAAAACATGGGTGTATTTATCTTCAAATATGAAAAGATAGTGGGCATAATATCCATCTGTTGCATAATCCCCTCTTTTTTAGATTCTTTTGCCAACGGATGAAAGAAAAAGAGCGGAATCTTATACCTCATATAGATGCTCCGCGGGGACGGAACACCTCCGTCTTCGGAGTGGTCGCCCAAAACAACAAATAATGTGCTGTCGTACCACGGATATTGCGATAGGGTTTCAAAAAATTCACGAACAGCATTATCGGTATAGGAAGCCAGGACTTGCATAGGATGAGTGCCCTCCTTAATATCCAAATCTTTAGCATCGTTGGGCAAAATAAACGGATTGTGAGAAGATAAAGTTAATATACTTGCAAAAAAAGGTTGTGATTCTTGATGCAATACTTGCGAAGCATATTGCAGATAAGAACGGTCGCTGATTCCCCAAACACCATCATTCTCCGGTGTGTAGGGATACTCGTTTTTTCCGAAATATTTTTCAAAACCAACTGAGTAACAATAACTTTCAATTTGCATTGACCCATTTTTTGCCCCATGAAAAAAGAGTGTTTTATACCCTTTATCTCGCAAAATTTGAACAGGGGAATAGGTATAATTGTTTGCAAAAGGCGACTGCGTAATCAACCTGTCGGAAACGGTAGGAAAACCATTGAAAATTGCGGGCAGCGCTTCAAGAGTTCTATACCCATTGGCAATGCCGTTAAAAGAGATGGAACGTTGTTGCAAATCATATAAAAAAGGACAAAAACCTTGGTATTCTTCGCTTTGGTTTTCCATATCAAACCCATTTATCAAATACTGTGAAAAACCTTCCAGTATAATGACTATCACATTTTTAACAGGAAAACTGTTTTCCTCGTATGGCTTAATATGGTTAATTATCGGACTGTGAATCAATTCGGCTTCCTCCAAACTGTCAAAGTACTGTTTTTGAATATCATCTTGATTTCCATAACTGTGAATTAGTGAAAAAGGCGTATTCGCTACTAACGCCGCATTTTGAATAGAGACATACTTCGCCGTGTCAATTAAATTGATGGGACGCAACTGAACTCCGCCACGAATGCACAGAAACGAGAATACCGAAAAAACCATAAAAACAAGCGTATTGTACAACCAATGAAATTTGGAAAAAGAATTGGGGAAGTTGTTTTTAGAAAAGAGTCGGTTTGTAAATTTTACTACATAAAAGAGGGCTATAATAAAGATTACAAAAAGTAAAAACAGCCCCCAAAATTGTTTAATAAATGAAGGTAATAACGTTTGATAATCAAAACCAATTCCCAAATATGAAAAAAAATCGAAACTCAGTCTTTTCAACACATACGGATAATAAGCCACATCAATGAGGGAGACTAAGGCGGCAAAACTGTTTACCAAAATGAAATAAATATTACAGAATAACTGGTATAACTTCTTGTAACAAAACGAGAAAGGTAACAATACTGCAAAAATATAGGGGACGTTAGTGAAAAAAATAGATGAAAGGTCAAATTTTATTCCATAAATAAATGCAAAAAAAGTAGCATCGGGGAAGTTATTTTTGTTTACATAGAAGAACAAAAGGCGAAAAAATGTGTACAACAACACCAACGAGATTAGCCGCACAACTAAAACGAACAGTTGTTTTTTCAGAAACTCTTTGAATGAAATAGCAAACATTTTTCAGGCGGAAATGTTAACTTTCCGTGTTCTTTATATCTTCCTGCGCCTCTTTTCCTGCCTCGTCAATTTTCACATCGCCAAGATATTTAGGCAATTGCATTCCTGCCATATTAAACAAATCGTTTAATGGGGGCACCGATTGCATTAAGCCGGAAAGGAAGTTTGCGGTAGCGGTTTTTCCGTTGGCATTCGCGCCGTTTTGTCCGTCCCAAACAGTAATTTTATCTATTTTAATGTTTTTGATAGCTTCCACCTGCGTTTTCACTAATTCGGGCAGTTTATCGGAAATCATCATCAATACTGCTTTTTCGGCGTCGTGGTTGGCGGCTTTCACAATTTCGTTGAAACCGGCTGCCTGTTTGGTAAGTATCTCGTTGATACCGCGTGCCTGTGCTTCCATTTTGGCGAAAATAGCATCTGCTTCCCCTTTGGCGATGCGGCGGGCAGTTTCTGCTTCCGCTTCAGCGTTTATGATGATTTTTTGTTTTTCAATTTCTGCGCTAACCACAATATTTGCAGTTTGTGCGGCACGTTCACGGTCGGCGCGCACCAACTCTGCCTGACGTTCTGCTTCATAGGCTTCTTCAAGGGCTTTGGCGCTTTGCACTTTTTCTGCGGCGATAGCGCGGCGCATCGCCTCGGCTTCTCTTTCTCTACGTTCCGCATCAGAGTTGGCAATAGATACTCTGGCAATGTTTTCGCCCTGCACGGCGGTGGCGTTGGCATCGGCAGTACGCACGCGGGTGTCGCGCTGGGTCTCTGCAATACGGATATCCTTGTCTCTATCTGCCTCTGCTTTACCAATTTCCCCAAAACGATTTTGTTCAGCCACGCTCTTTTTGGCTTCGTTGATAGCCTTTGCAGCCGCTTCTTTACCCAACGCCTCAATATACCCCGATTCATCGCGAATATCGGTAACGTTCACATTAATCAATTTCAACCCGATTTTACGCAACTCCAATTCCACGTTTTGACTCACATTGATGAGAAATTTATCGCGGTCGGCGTTAATCTCTTCAATATCCATCGTGGCAATTACCAAACGCAACTGTCCGAAAAGGATATCTTTAGCAAGGTCTTGAATATTTTCCAGCGACAATCCCAGCAAACGTTCTGCGGCGTTAATCATATTTTCGGGATCGGTAGAGATACCCACTGTAAAACGGCAAGGGACATCCACACGGATATTCTGCTTACTCAACGCATTCGTAAGATTACATTCGATAGGAATCGGTTTTAGATTCAGGAATGCATAACTTTGGAACACGGGCCATATAAATGCGGCACCACCGTGAATACATTTTGCGGAACTTACTCCGCCCTCTTTGTTTTTGCCGGTCTTTCCGTAAACCACCAAAATATGGTCGGAGGGGCAACGTTTGTATCTTGAAAGAATGGATACAAAAGCAACAAAGATTACAACTGCGAAAACTACATAAAGGGCAATAAAATTCATAATATAATGGTTTAAAGTTTAAAGTCTAAAGTTTAAAGTTCAATAGTTCAATAGTTCAAAGATTATCTGCGTGAAACCGCTCGTTATATGCCGTTTTTTCAATCGCACTTACCTTATTTTTGGTTTTTTCTAAATTCGGACAATTCGGACATAATTTGGACATAATTCGGACATTTAGGGAAAAATGTATCTGGAAGATTTCGTATCTCCCTTATTTTTAAGCAATTTCATTTCAACTAATTCGGACAAATCTCGCCTTGCTGTTCTGTCGGCAACATTATATTTTGTGGCATATTCCGAACTTATTATTTCGCCTTTGTCTTTGAAAAACATTAAGGCATCAACTTGTCTTTCGTTCAATCCTAACTTGTTCAAATCTTCTTTGTTATAAATATCTTTGCGGAAAGTTAGCCAAAAATCATTTCCTTTGGGTGCGAATATCGGTGCTGGCAAGTCTGCGGCAGTGCATAAGTCCGTAATTTTTTCAACTCCACGCCCCCACGCCTCAACGTATCCGCTACGAAAAAAAGCGTTGGCAATGTCGGGATTATGTGGAATTGACGAATGTTTTTCTTGCAAGGTGTCAATCGTCCAATTTTCGGGTAGTCGTCCCATATTCCACATCATAATTTTGTCGGGATAAACGCTGATTTGAACAGGTATGCAACCCGCATAATCCTTATGTGCTACGGCGTTTAGCAGCGCCTCACGCAAAGCATCTTCGGGATATTCGTAGGTTTCGATACGCGATAAACCTTTGTAACTTATGAACGCTTTGGTGTATTTTGTCAAAAGCAATTCCATTGTTTTTTCGATTTGCTCAAACAAATTTCCGTGAACTGTGTCTTGAAACAGCAAATCGGTATTAGTTTTGAAAAAACCAATTTTGATAAATGCGCCTGTAACAATTTTTTCGGGGTCGGGGTGAAAAAGCAATAATGCGGCTCTTTTCAGATTTCCGTTTTCAATCAATTTCAGATTGTTAAGCATTTGTTCGGGCGTATCATTGCGGCTACTTTCGTTCAAACGCTTGCTTTCAATACCTTTTGTTTTGAAAAATTCAAACGTTTCCTGTTTCAATTCCGAAATGGGAATATTGGGAATTGTTACACTATCCCATTTTCTGCCATATTTTTGCAAAAGAAATTTATCCAATGCCGCACCTTTCAATTCTTGTTTAGTACTGCCACTTCGGTAATGATACTCGCCCTTGTAATTCACAGGATTTGGCTGTGGTTCAACAATGATTTCGATATAATCGCCCTGCTCGGTTTCGTATAAATTCACATCAGAAACGATACCCAAGACAGTGGTTATCTTGTTGGGTAAATCTTCCAACAATCTTTTGGAATTTTTTACGCCAACAATATTGCCGTCATCGTCTTTGCCGATAAAGAGCGTTCCGCCTTGTGCATTGGCGAAACCGCATATTTCCCGTAAGAACTCGTCTCGCCAAGTGGACTTATATTCAATATTTTGCGTTTCTGACATATTAAAAATTTGCAAAATGCAAAGATACAATTTTTTGTCTAACTAATACGTTTTATGTTTGCTTTATTTTTGGGTAAAGCAAACCAGTTAACAGAAAAGAGAAAAACAATGGAAAAATAAAGACAAAAACGAAAAATTAAACTCCAAAGCAAGAAAAAAGAACGAAAAATTAACAAAAAAACAAACCGTGCCTATTTTGCAAAGGTCTCAAACTATAGAAATAAATGGGCTGCCTTTAAGGTAAAGAGAGCCCATTTGTATTTTGAAAATTATTGATTCTTACCTTTGCACCATCATCTTTTGTGTTAACACTGTGCCATCCTTTAACACCATTACCACAAAATAGAGCCCGGAAACAGAATTAGGCAGTTGAATTTCGTTAGAAGAAAGTTTTTGCGTTTCATAAACAGTTAGCCCCAAGGTGTTAGTAATTTTGAGTTGAGAGATTTCTGATAGCGGGAAGTTGGTTTCTATTTGGAATGTGCCGGGGTTGGGGTTGGGATGTAGGTTAAATTCGTAAGAGAACTGGTGTTGCATTGATTGAGATTTGCTTTCTTGAAAAGCAAACTCTTCATTTTCTCCATTGTTTTGTGAAGATGACTTTGCTCTTGGGGGCGGAATACATTCCGTATATTCTTCAATTTTTGCATGAAAATTAGAGCCTGCCTCTGCGTGAAAACCATCCTCCAACACTATTTCTTCCCCTGCTTTGTAAGTTGTTGTAACTTCGCTTTGAATTATCTGACGGGAGATTATTTTCTCAACTGCGTGAAAAAGAGGTTGAGGGTATAGGTAGTGTAACTTTATTGTTTGCTGACAAACACTACGACCTTCCCAAGTAGTAGGGTTTAAATTGAGAGGGTCAAGCCAATCTCTTACTCTGTTAGTTGAATTCGATGTATTTGGGTCCATACCCGCCCAAGCTACGCTAAATCTTCCACTACGATACGCCCAATAAAAGTGACTTGGATGACTACAAGGAAGCTGTCCACATACAGGTAAAGAAAGTTTATGATGCCCAATTAGTTTATGATTTGCATTAAGTAAAGGAGATCCTGATGAACCTCCCTGTAGTATGGTATCTGTTATTGGAGCATGGGTAAACATCCATTCATATGATTTAATTAATAAAGGGTCTGTTTCGAAATATCCACTACTGGTTATCTTCTTTATGTCACCCGCAGGATGATGGATTATGGTACAGTATCTATGATTATTTGTATTATCCCAACCCAGATAATATGGTATTATATCCCATTCTTCAGATGGATCATTATCTATCTCAACTAATGCAAAGTCAGTCGAATAATATAGACCGCTTTGTTTTGCAACCACAGTAGCACCCTTTGTTGGCACACGGTACGGCTCACTTTCCGGGTTACTACATCCAGGTGATTCGTAGTGCCAATAAAATAACCAATTGCGAATATTATTATCTAAACAGTGCGCTGCAGTATAAACATAATGGTGATTGCTGTTTGCATCTGCTGTTGTATTTACCAGAGATCCAGTAAAACAATTGTTATAAGATACAATCTTAACAACAGCATTTTTCTCTTTTTGCCAATCTGTACCTGCCCAACAATTAATATTGATTCCATTTTTCCATGAATCACCGAAACCTCTGTCAGACCTATCGGTAAAGTCAATATTTCTATACCCATGCACTATATTACTGATAGAAATAATTCCAACATCTTCTACTTCTTTGGGCACAAAATATTCCAGAGTAATATTATCACTATATATCAATCCGGTGGCAAAACCTTCATTATCCTCTTTTTTCCCTCTGTTGTTTGTTGAGGTAAATGCTCCTAATTGATACTGGTAATCGTTGCTGTAAATAAAGAATTTAGCACTTTCGGGAATCCAAAAACTATCATATATAAGATTTATTGAGGTGGCATTGGGGCAGTAAATTTGTAAACGCCAAATTTTGTCGCCATTGGGCAACTCTAACCATTCGCCACTGTTGTTCAAGTTTAGGGAAACTTCATGAATAAAACCAAAACGAAAAATACCATCTTCTTCGCGTTCCTTTTCCTCTTTCTCAATTTTTTTCATATCCAATGCAGGCATTGTTTTTTGAGTATTCTCGTTAATGCTTAAAAGCGGAATATCGATTATTAAACTTACCGGTTTTTCGTGCGTACTCGTTTGCCCACAAACTACACCATAAAGCAGAAAAAATAATATTATTAATTTTTTCATAACTACCTGCTTTTAAGTTCATCAATCTGTTTCTGCAAATCCAGGATATAGAGGGTAAGTTCCTCTATCTTTTTCAGGAGCAGGGTGTTCATTTGCCCTAACTCTATGCCGTTTTCTTCCACAGTTGCAGCGGAGGGTATTTCGGGCAGGTGGTGGTTTTCATTTACAAATTGTTCTAATTCCTGTAAGGGCATTAGGTTGTAGTTTTTGCTGAACACATAGTCGGGCCAGCAGGGGGCACCGGCAAGCCTCACACGCACTTCTTTGGCGCAGAGAAGTCCGTCAACTTTTAATTCGTCGGCTAACGTTGTACCGGTAAGGTGTGCAATCGTGGCACTTTGTGCAGTAAAGTCATTTGTGGTTAATGTTTTTGTAATATCGGCACTTATTGCTTTTATGTCGCCTGCAACTTCTAATTTTGCTTGGGGTGTAGCAACGCCAATACCTACCGAGCCTGTGTTGCTAATCACTACCCTTTGCGCAAATTGATTAATAGTACCATCGAACTTTATGGTGTTAAATTTCAGACCATCTATATCTGAAAATATATCCCATGTAAAGCTTGGCGAAGGCAGTGGCTCTATCCCTCTGGCAAGCGGGTATCTGAACTGCAAACTACTTCGCATAGTTTCGTTACTTTCAATGAGCAACTTACCTTGCAGGTGCATTTTCTCTGCGGGTTTATCCGTGCCGAAGCCAATTTTTCCTGTAGGCGCAATAACCATCCCGCCTTCTTTACCCTCAATGAAAAACTTCGCCTCCTCCTGCTGCTTAAAGGTAATGTCTTTGGACTTGTAGTCGGAAAAAACGGCAAAACCGTTGGTGGCAGCATTGCCGGTGCCATTGGTAGTGAGTTGGAGTAATGGAATTTGTCCATTATTCTGCGGATTGTGCAAATGCAACGTGGCCCGCGGAATGGATACTCCTATCCCCAAAAATGCTTTTTCAGGATGCAATTGCATACGTTCCGTACCCCATGTTTTGAAAATAAGGGGTTGAGGTCCGGTGGTACCGATAAAATTGGAAGCATCAGCGTTGTTGTTTCCGTTCAAATCCCAATACCCTGTACCTTGTGCATCAACATTCAAAAGTGTGAATGTCAATGCGATAAATAGAAATAAAACTTTTTTCATAAATTTTCCCCTAAATACGTGTCGGGTGCAACTTTTAAATTAATTTGATTGATTTATATAAGGGTTAATACCTTTTTTTGAAAAAATGAAATAAAAAAAAGCGAGAAACTTAACCGTTTCTCGCTATCGAGGTATTGACGGGACCCTTGTGCAAAAAGAAAAAATTAAGTTTTCGCTTTAAAGTAAAGCCTACATTTTTTCTCCCTTGCACAATCTACAAACGTCAATTTTCGATAG
>Ga0209737_10004142_pt1 | contig 10190 bp, 3 predicted proteins | sample TergutCu122P3_FD_187284 | JGI IMG/M metagenome (GOLD analysis project Ga0209737, IMG submission 187284) | Cubitermes ugandensis P3 segment gut microbial communities from Kakamega Forest, Kenya - Cu122 P3 (SPAdes) (version 2) | ecosystem: Host-associated > Arthropoda: Insects > Digestive system >...
CGCAGGGTTATCAGTTAGATTTCCATTGGAAATACCCCATGCAAAGTCATTGGCTACTATGTTGTCTTTCCCAGATACCGGAGGTGAGCCATTACCAAACAGTGTCACCATCACTGTCGTGGCTGTACCATCAGGAGTAGTAAAGGTAAGCGGCAGTATATCACCAACATTACCAGCATTAATGGCCGCCAACTGTATTGGGTTAACGGCTATGGCAGTAATCGGATCACCATTAACATCATAAGCAGTTACGTTGGAGAGTATCTTTGCTCCCGCATCAGTCAAATTACCATTGCTAATCCCCCAATTAAAGTCATTGCCATAAATCACTTCGTGGCTTAGCGGTCCATTCGGATTCAAGGGGTCTGGGGTATTAGGCCCAGGACCACCAGGATCCGGAGTAGGTCCGTTATCAAACAAAGTTACCTTGATAGTTATTTCCGCCTGATGCGCACTGTTTGGTGTATAGAAAGTTAAATCCCATGTAGTGCCTCTCTGCCCCGCATTAATAGCGGCATGGATAGCGGCAAGTTGTGTTGAGTTTACGATGAAATCACCGGCGTTGAATATATTGCCGGTTCCGTACTCTATGCCGTATACATGAGCCATCATAATGGCCACATCATTGTTTAAAGCTGTTGCTCCACTGGCGATATCCCAGCCAAAATCTTTGGCTACAATAGAATCTCCCATGCTACGAGAAATATAGCTCAACGCCTTGGCAGGAGTACTTTCATTCCCTGCTATGTCAATAGCGATTACCCACACGTCCCAGTAACCAGTAGTCGGGATCACCGCACTTGCATCACTGAGAAGAATGTAGGAAGACCTATTCGGTTCAGCACTTCCAGCTGACACTATAGCTACCAATGTCCTTCCAAAGTTAATCCCTGAGTTGGCTCCTACGGGAGAAAGTGTATCTGTCGATGTATCCGTAAAGCCCCAGAAAGGAGTGGTGGTATTGGCATTAAAGGTTAGACCCCCTAGCGGAGCCGTCTTGTCTATTTTTACTACGTAAGGACCAGAAGGCTGTGAAAGAGGGTTGTTTGATCCATCCACTAAGCGAGCCTGAAGAGTTGTTCCAGATGTCTCACCTGTGTATAGTTTTCCAACGCTTGAGTCCACAGCCCCACCTTTAGCTTCCTGAGTTGATCCATCATATATAGCTACATAACCACTGGTATCACCACTAGGATCAGGAGACGCCTCGACCCACACGTCCTGATTAGTCCATGTATCCGTTGGGTGTGGACTACCAGTATCAGGACCAGAAGCCAACTCTCCCCCTATGATAGGAGCATAAGAAGACAGCACTTGAAGGTTTGATATTACACGAGCTTTTACATTGTTACCGGCACTATCCCATGCCCATACCCATACGTCATAGTATCCGCCCGGAATAATGCTGGAATTCAATGCGGTAAAAATATCATAGTCTGTATCCGCCGGCGTATTACCAGGTGTTGCCAAAGCGATTTTACTTAGGTCGCGTCGTATGCCTGTGCCATTCGTAATGTTGTCAGCATGATTATCTGTCGACGTATCGGTAAAATTACCAGTAGTGGAATTATAGGTAGCGTTAGGAGTCGGACTGGTCCTGTCTATTTTGACATTTCTTGAACTAGATTCCGGAGAAAGCACTGTATTGTCCGATGCCAGCATGATGGCACTTAGATCCGCTCCAGTTACTCCACTTTCTTCATGATAAGTAAAGGTATACGAACCGCCAGAGGCACTGTTTATGCTTTGGCGATATGTTGTATTGGCACCGCCTCTTCGCATCACCAAGTCATATGCACCAGGGTCGCTCGATGATATCGTTATACTTAGCGGCTGATTAGTCCACCTGCCATCATATGCGCCTGTCAGCGGAAGACCAGTAAACGGGTCTATCGCTCCAACTCCCCAGTTTATTACTATTGTCGGTGCAGATAACGTACGAACTATGATATCCCGACTTGTATTAGTAAAAGAACCATCTCCTGTACTATCTCTCACGGTATAATTATGTGTTACTTTCCCTATTCGATCATAGGTCGTACCACCAGTGGAAATCCTAGTATCCGTTAGAGGGCTACCGCTAATTGTGTTGTCTGTGATTGTTCCCATACTAGGTATGGTATTTGTTGTTGTAATCCCCCAAGTAGCTGTTATCCCCTCTACCCAATTCACTGTATCCCCAAGGTCTTTATACAGAGTTGGTGATGCAGTAATAATTGGACCTACAGGAGAACCAACACTATAAGAACGATAGTAATAGGTATAGGTAGTCGGGCTGCCAACCCACGTCCAATATGCCCACCCATTCCAAATGCTGGAGTTAGCGCTAGATGCAGTCGCCGACAAATTACTCTGAGCATTCCAATTGGCCGTCCATGTACTCCAAACTGCGTTAGTCACACCGTCTCTAATTGTATATGTGGCAGAAACTACTCCATGACTAGCCCAGATATCATACGCTGTTACTCCAGCAGGGGGGTTCCAAGATGGACCAGTAGTGTAAGTCAAAGAAGCTATCGTCGCACTAACAGAAAATATTGGGTCTCTACACCCATTTATCATGGCATCAGCGTCTGATTGTGTTGCATAAAAGATTTGCCCTGGATATGAGATAGAAAAATTGAATGTTTGTGGAGTCGTAAAGATCGCGTAAGCAGAACCCCCGGGAAAATCTATCGATGCACCAGCATGTTGGACACCACTAATATTCACTCCAATGCTAGTTTGGCCCCCAACTAGTTGTATAGTTCCAGAGCTTGAAGGCCAATAGGTATATGACGTCTCAGCGCTTACTTTCTGTAGCGGATTTATTCCCGCCACTCCAACGAGCAAAGCTAGAACCAAAAGAGCTTGAAAAATACACCCGAGAAACCGACCCCTTGTTGGCATGAACTTACTCAACTCTACGACTCCTTTTTACACCTAAAATTTTAGACATGTTTATAACGCAAAGAGGCGACTTCCCCTCTGTGATAGGGAAGTCGCCTCATGCTGTTATAATAAATAATTAAGTTTAAATATATGAATATAAGCGAGATTATCCGCTTGCTTGCTTGCTTGCTTGCTTGCTTGCTTGCTTGCTTGCTTGAAAAATTGTGTCATGCTAAATATCATTTGTCAACCTTTCAAATTTTCCGTGGTTTACTGCTTACTTATTCATTAACAAAGTATTGGATTATTTCTAACTTTTGGCTTACGCAAATGTCAATGTATAAAAGCCAATGTAGTGTTTCTATAGAGTTTATATACTGTACCAATATACTGCAGCTACGTCAAGACGGATTGGCTACACAATTTTCTGGGCTGTTACCATGAAACATCAATCAGAAAAAAGCCCAAAAAGCTCGAGGTGCCCCCCCTTTGGTCCAGAATGAAAATTAGAACCGACCAAATACGCACTAAGCATGATTCCATAGCAAGCCAATGTCAGCATTTCATTTTTGATAGCCTCATTTCACTATTTCATGATTGCCAAAGCAGTTGAGTATTCCTTTTTCCAAGTAATCGAAAAAGTTAGGCACCCACCATTTCAAAAGCTGAGTGCCTAACTAATTTCCTATCCGAAGTAGTACTGCCTATTTCGAATATTGAGTAACCGCTGGAAATTACCCAAAACGGCTACCGTATCATGAGCTTTGAGCTTTTTTTCCTTTTGCGCAAGAGAAGATACAACAATGCGGCAACCATGGCAACAATAGCAACAATCAACAACACAATTAGAAAAGGTACAACAGGAAAATTCCATTTATACAGAGCAGCCACAGAAGTATCAGCTTTTACATTGGTAAAAACCTCACTCCATCCTACAAAAGTATACCCCTTGCGAAATGGATCGTCGGGAGCAACAGCATCATCGCCATACGGAACTTGCTGAGACGAAATCTCATTGCTGTTCCAATCGACAAAAACAACCGAAAGAATAATGCGTGAATACGTTGCCTTGATGGTAACGTCAGAAGTTATATTCGTGAAAGCACGATCCCACCCACCAAAAAGATATCCTTCCCTTGTCGGATTCGCTGGAACGACAGCGTCCTTGCCATAAACCACAGTTTGAGTATCAATTAAAGTGTCATCCCAATCAACAACACGTACCGTCAGTATGATTTGCTCCCACTGCGCAACATATGTCATATTCCCCGTCACCGTTGCCGACACGCTAGGCGACCAACCAATAAACCTCCAACCAGGAGCGCCAGTGGCCGCCGGAGGAGTTGGGGTTGGCTCATTTACATATATGTTGGGAATCGTCTGGGTCGAAAAAGTTCCCTGCGTCCCTGGCTGAAAAGTAACGGTATATTTGGGGTCTTCAATCCATTGCGCATATAGAACAATTGAGTCAGTCACAATCGGCAAAACAGCACTGTAAGAAACACCGCTGCCATCCGGCCGTGTATTCCACCCGGCGAACGAATAATGACTTCTGGTTGGATTCGCCGGCATATCTGAACCTATCACAGTGTTGGCAGGAACAAGTTTCGAATCAAAAACATTAACGTCATTTTGATCATAATTTCGAATAAAAGTCACAATAAACAGCTGAGTACCATTGGTATAACTTATATCGTAATTGTTATAGCCCTGAGTAAACGGCTGCGTCCATGTCACGCTCGAAGAAATAGTGGAAGCATAGATGGCATTATCTCCGGGATTTCTTCCATAAGCGGTCGAAGCCTTATTGTTAGCAAAAACAGCTGTCCCCCCAATGGAGAGATTGCCGAGTTCAGTACTGTCAACCCAAATGCCACCACCATCTACTCCGGCTGTATTATTGGAGATCCTCCCCCCGGTCATTTCAAAGGTGCCTTCGTATAGCAAAACACCTCCGCCATCCCCTGTTGCTTCATTCCCCGAAATTTCTCCACCGACCATAACAAAAGTGCCGGTAAAATACACTCCTCCTCCATCTAAGGCGGTGTTGTTAGATATTGAACCGGCAGATAAAGTAAACTTTTCCAGACTAAAGATACCACCACCTCCGAGTACACCGGTATTACCAGATATCACCCCTCCCCTAATATTGAGCACATCATAATTAAATATTCCGCCACCGGCCAAGGCCAAATTATCACAAATAACTCCGTTACTAATTGTCAGTGTTCCATAGAGAGAGGCAAAACCTCCACCGCCAAAGGCAAGGTTATCCTTTACTACCCCACCTGTCATACTCACAGATCCCTCGTTGTATACACCCCCACCAAATCCAAAGCCATCTTCAGCGATATTACCAGAAATCTCACCCCCTGAAATACTAAGAGTACCGTCATTCAATATTCCCCCACCAACTAGACCAGTGTTATTGGCAATCTTGCCGCCTGAAAAATTGAATGTCCCGTAGTTATAAACTCCTCCGCCACCTAAAAAAGCAGCATTCCCCGATATTACCCCGCCTGACATATTAAACGTCGCCCCAAAGTCAACATATACACCGCCACCAACATCAGGGCTCCCGTTATCCGATATTGTGCCACTGAGCATATTTAACCTACCGATAGGTCCCACATATATTCCGGTCTCTGATACAGCCTGTGGTTGATGTCTAACGGTAATTCCGTCAATTGTCAGCGTTGCCGCAATTGAAACAGAGATGGTTACTTGCCCAGCAGCTCCGGTAAGTCTTCTATCCCCTGTCAAAGTAATATTCTTATACATCGGGATTACTAGTGGACTGGTCAGCGAAATATCAGCACCAAGCTCGATGACATACGCCGTGGAATTGGGCGCAGCGTTCACCGCCTGCTTTAAGGCAGACTCTGTCGTAACTATAATATTCGGCTCTGCCGCTTCCAAAGCAGATTTACCTGGTTGAATGCCAAGCAATGACACGCCAACAATAATGGCGACAACTAAGAAAACCGGTGTCAATAGCAACCGTGCTTTTCGAGATAGAAACAACCGCCTCATTTAGAAAACCTCCTATAGTTTTTTCTTTGCGACTCTGTTATACGGATTATCGATACACATCCATACTCGCGTCATTCTATTGTATTTATGTTCAACAAGTCAAAGCTACCGTAATCTGGTTCTCTCACAATGCTACTGCCCCAAAAGGCTTTACACCAAAACTCTTCTCCGTTTTCGCCAGATTAAAGCTGCACATACGAAAACGCATAAAATCCCAACTGCGACCATGACAAGATATGTCCATGTCGGCATTCCGCTAGCGTTTTGCGCAACAGGTTGCCACAATGCAAACAGCCTCAAGTCAGAGTTCCCAGCATATGGTTCTCCTGGCTGAAGCTCGGGGATAAGACTAGACACATTAGTAGTCCATCCGAGGAATGAATACCCCTCTCGTATAGGTTGCTCCATACTTATCAATAATTCGGAACCGGATATCTTGGTTTGGCTTGCGGGAGCACCATGCCCGCCATTGGCATCAAACCAAATGGTATATGTGTCGATTACCGTCACCTCACAAGTTACTCTTATTCCGTTAGTTGTGGTTGCCGTTATCGTTGCGACACCAATCTTGTGAGGGGTGACAATCCCGTATTGAGACACTGAAACCACCTCTTGGTTGGAACTGCTCCAAACAATCGCCTTATCGTCGGCGTTATAAGGAACAACAGTAGCTACCAGTTGCATTACGTTTCTCATAAAAAGATTTATCGCGGTATGGGACAGGGTCACCCCTTCAGGAGCGACAGAAACAGTCACCATGCAAAAAGCCTTTAACCCGTTGACCGTTGTTGCCGTAATTGTCGCTGTGCCCGGGTTTTTTGCCGTTATGGTTCCCGTTGCCGAAACCGTGGCAACATTTTCATCGCTACTGCTCCAGACGATAGACGACACAGCATCCATCGGGAGTACCGAGGCAAATAAAGACAGTTCGGCGCTTGCCGCAAGACTAACAGTATTTTGAGAGATTTCTACGCTTACTGGAGCCCTAACCACTGATATGGAGCACGACGCAATGAGTCCATTGGGGGTAGTGGCAGTAACCACAGTAGCCCCTGCAGATCTGGCGATAATCACTCCCGTTGACGAAACCGACACAACCGCTTCATTTTCGCTTCTCCAAGATAATGGGTACCCCGCTGGCACTCCGATAACTTCAAGCTGTAATACATCACCAATAAACAACTGCGCCGATGTTTTGGTAAAAGAAATGCTTTCCGGATAGACATTCACCAAACAGGTAGCGGTAAAGCCATTGACAGTTGTTGCCGTAATAATGGCACTACCGGGATTGTGAGCATACAGGATTCCGTTTGAAATAACGGAAACCACGTCACGATTGCTACTCGTCCAAGAAAGACTGTGATTTGCCGTAAGCGGAAAAACGGTGGCAACAATTTGCTGGGTTTCGCGCAAACGCATCGTTATTTCGGATGGCTCAATCACAACACCTGTCGGGGCGATAGCTTGATCTCTTACGTATACAATAAAGCTCGCCGACATTCCGTCAGCGGTAGATGCTATTATAGTCGCCGTCCCTATGGCTACCCCTCTTATGTCGGCAGTCATGGAAAACAAATCCGTTGTCACAATCCTAGCGATACTGGGATTGCTACTCTGCCAAGAGAGTTTTTTATCTGAGGTTTCGGTGGGAGATACCGTTGCATACACTGTCATGCTTTGGTTGACATACATGCTGTTGGAAAACGCTTCCAGTTTTATGCTTGTAGCCGAAACATACGCAGAACCGGTGGTGAATCTCAAAACATAATCATCCGCAAGAGAACCATAATCACAAACTACGTCTCCGGCGAGGATGGAAAAAACATACTCAGTATTAGGTGCCAGAACTTTAGGCAACACAAGGGTAAACTCAGTCTCACCCAATGAAAGAACAGTTTGATGTGTAAGCCACTCGACCGCCTTGCCACTTGCGTCGGTCAAAGACCATGCTCGAACCTGAGCAACAAGCCTATGATTAAAAACAACAGAAATTCTGTCTGTAAGAACGGCACTTGTCTCTCCATGCACCGGAACAGAACGCTTCACCATCAGGGGCTCAATGTTTAAGCCGGTAACCGGTATGACTATGTTTTTCTCAGCATACCTTACGCTGATTTGAGCTTTCCCAACTCCAAACACAGTCACTAAACCAGCACTTGAGACTGTAGCCACATTTATATCGCTGGACGAATAAACCGCCTGAGCGGTGATATTTGTGATAATGCCCTCGCGATACAACTCCACATTTAGCTGTCTTTGAATAGGACCTGCCTTAACATATTCCGTCAAATTGTTGGGAGTAGCAAAAATAAACTCGCTTGCGAAATTTATGGCATTTTCAACACTAAGAAATCCCACGCCATAATGCTTTCCGTCAGAAAAAGTGAAGCCCTCGGCGCTCTGGCAAAGAATTGTCTTAATAAGGCTGGGAGTTAAAGATGCATCATTGCACAAAAGCAGGGCAGCGGCAGCAGCTACATGCGGCGAAGCCATGGACGTCCCGCTTAATGACATAGTTCTGTTTCCTGGTATAGTGCTTCGAATATCAATGCCCGGCGCTGCGATATCAACACAGGCGCCAAAGTTGGTAAATGGCGCCGGAGTACCATCATAGTCAAATGCAGACACAGTTATTGCATGCGATGATCTTGCCGGAGAAACGGTAACCGCATCCGCTTTCTCATTTCCGGCGGCAACAATAACTGTCGTGTTTAGGTCAAAGGCATACCTGACACTGTCATCCACCCCCTGATCCGCCGGGAAAACCAGCCCCCCCAGGCTCAGGTTCATAACATCTACCCCTTGATCGGCAGCCCAACGAATCCCATTTGATACGATAATTGTCGTTCCCTGCCCATATGCATTTAGAACCTTCACCGGCATAATCACAACATTCGGCAGGGCAATCGTTATGTCAATTATTGTGCCCGATACATGTGTTCCATGACCATTATTATCAAAGGTATTGGTATTGTTGCTGAAAAAGTTATATCCATCGACATATCTCCCGGAAAAATATGAATGGGAACTATCAAGCCCGGTATCTATGACTGCCACGACAACTGAGGCGTTCTGCTTATTCTTGGCGATTAGATAGTCCAAATACTTATCCGAACCGATTCGTCCTGCCCCCCAGCCCAAGTGAGTATAAGTTTGAGATGTTTGTTCTAACAAAGCATACTCAAGAGTAGCCGCCATAGATGTAACAAGCTTGTCTGGCTCAACAAATACCACATAGGGCAATTCTCTGAGATAGGAGTAAGCGTCTTTTGCCGCACTGACAGTGGAAAACTGAAGAACATACAGTCCGTCCGGACCTGCTAAAGTTTTCTCAGTCTTAACAGATGACGGAAGGCTCTTGCCACGCTCCATCTTCAAGTTTAGACGCGCCATTTGAAATTCGCATGTTATATATATCTCGCCTGTACACTCGTCGTAGGCGACATCAAACCCATGCTCACGCAATATACTGGCGGGAATCGACAATTGACCGTCGCTAAGCACAGCAGCAAATGGCACGTCTTTCTTAAGCCCATTAACCCATATTGTCTTCTCTCCAAGAGCAAACTCAACAGCAACAGATTGTCGGCTCTGCTTAGTGACCAACACTCTATCTCGCTCAATAGCCACAACCAGCCCCAGTTTCGTTAACGCTTCATGAGGCAGCATTACTTCCCCACCAACAACGGCTATGTTTTGCTCAAGCTTAAATAAATTATGATCAATTACAAGAGTGTCATCACCAACCGACAAGATTGCTCTGCTAAAATATGAGTCTTCCCATCTTGAAGATACTAATTGGGCAACAGCTTTGTAATACTTATCACTATTAAGAGAATAGTTATCAATTCCAGAAACAGAAAACACTGGCACGAAGGCCAATGCCAAAACAATAACAAGCGCTGAAAGGAAAAACCTACGGCGAATCATAACAACCTTCCACAATTACGATCTTGCACACAACCACTGTGACGCAGTTTCAAGCTAGAATACTCCTCCACTGGGCTCTTCCAGCAACGTTAACTATGGTCCTACAATTGACACACCACTGTACTATACATGTATATCTACCAAAATAATCCGTCAACAATAAAAACAACCCAAGCAAACGCCATTTCATAGGTTGTACTATTATACTGCAAACCAACTATGACGTCACAACTCAGCTTGATACGTGTCTTCGGAAGTTACCTAAAAATTGCTCAGGCACAATATCTGCTTCAATTAAAGCTAAATCTCGCTGTCAAATATCTGCCATAATCTGTTGTATATAGGCATGAGAAAAC
>Ga0209737_10004143_pt1 | contig 10188 bp, 12 predicted proteins | sample TergutCu122P3_FD_187284 | JGI IMG/M metagenome (GOLD analysis project Ga0209737, IMG submission 187284) | Cubitermes ugandensis P3 segment gut microbial communities from Kakamega Forest, Kenya - Cu122 P3 (SPAdes) (version 2) | ecosystem: Host-associated > Arthropoda: Insects > Digestive system...
AAGGTCGGTGAGCACTGTACTATTCCATGGCCAAAATGTAATATTTTGGCCATGGAATAGTACAGTGCTCACCGACCTTGACATCTACACAGGATTTATTCCAACCCAACTCATGACAAACACCAGTGGCTGCTATTACAGTTTATAGTGCTCCTGAAGATGGATGCAAAGGGCGTCCGAAACATGTAGAGCATACTTGTAGTTTTTAATAAACACAGTACTGCCAGAGTCGCATCTTGTTGGTTTATTATATATATATTATAGACTTATGATGCACGGAAACTCAAATATAAAATCCATATGGAAGTATTATTGCCTGTTTGTATGTGCATGGAGGCCATTTAAACCAACAGATTGAAAGATATTTTAGTAATGTGTGACTAGTAGACAAGTCCTTGGTGCTAGTAAGTACATTATCTTTCCACTCTTCTATGATTATCATTCTGTATATGGTCAAACATCTGTATTATAAACCTGGATGCAAATTCTGTGTTCATGGTTTAAGTGGCAGAAATTCTTACATGTTGCATTTGCTTTAGATGAGTTCTGCATGCCTGTGTAAGTTGCTGGAAAGAGAGGATATGCAGAGAGATATGCAAATACAGGGAACCAATTAATTTAAACCCTGTGGTAGCGTTAAGAATGCTGTGCTCCTCTTTGCAGCTAGAAATCTCTCATCCACCTTTCTTCAGCAAGAATGTGACAGTAATGCCAAAGCAAGCTGAGGTTCCATATCATACTTGGTATGGTTTTACTGTGGGCTGAAAAATTTGTCATCTAGTCACTTTTAGTTGCATCGGCAGTGTAAATGGCTGGTAGCAAAGAGAAAAAGAGCACTTCAAAAGAGTGGGAAGATACTCTTCCCAAAAACATGGGTGGAAGTGGAATCTGCATTCTTATTTTATATATTTTCTGGGGGTTTTGTTCCATTTGTTGTCCTTTATATGGGCACGTGGTCAGTAAAACTCTTCATTTTTGAAGGAGGGAAAAAATCTATTTCATGAATGAATGTGTACTTCCTTTTCAGACTAAGCTGAGTATTGTGAAATTCCTAGCAAGTGGGGTCATGACAGACTCTGACATTCTTATTCACTTGATAGTGGCTGCTGCTGATACGAGATTCAGTGTTGCTAATGCTGCAGATATGCAGTTGAAGAGGATTGTGGGGTTAGTAAGAGATTTAATGTGTTTAGTGTGGCACATGGAATGTTGAACCTTTTGTTTTCTGTTATGCTGTTATACTATACTCTTATATTTTTATATTTTCCTGGCAAGAAATTTTAAACCTGGCAGGTGAAGTGCAGTGGTTTGTGGAAAGTATGTAGTACAATATCATTGTGTTGGTGATGTGGGGATGAAGGTAGTTTGTGAAGATGGTAGACAAAAGTCTGCCCACTGTTGAACAGAGAACAAAACTCCTGGTGCTTCATGAAGAATTTAAAAGTTATTTCAGTGCACGAATGTTCCTGTATGCATTTCATTACCAGGTTGTCTGCTAAGAACACTGTATGCAGACTGAAGGCAGAGCGAGAAGCAGGGTTCAGTTTTGGAATGAAAACACCACCATGCTTCTAGTGTTCAGTCTCCATAGAAAATGGAAACTTTGAGTGTGGTCACACAGCATAACTCCAGTAAATCGACAAGAAAAGCCCAGAGACAACTTGGAATTTCATTTCACTCAGTTCAGCAAGGTCTACACTCTAATCTGCATTTGTTTTCATGTGATATTATGATATTGTGTGAACTTGCTCAACATGACAGGGAACAAAGCCTGCATTTTGCCATGTGAGAGACATGTGAAGAAGTTGTACTCTATAGTACATGGTTTTCTGACAAATCTGTTTATATTTGAATTGAATCATAAATGAGCAAAATATTTGCTTCTGGGCCACAGGGCATTCATGTCAGATTGCAGAGAGGGGTAGTTATAGTGGAAAAGTTTGTTTTTCGGTTGCCCTATCAAGCCATGTCATAATTCAAACAGTTTGTTTTGATAACACTTAACTCTGACTATTCTTTGGCGATGCTGTACAGCAACTTCATGCTGTAACTTCTGGCTGCTAGAATGTGGGTGCATACACAGTGGTTTGTGCAGGGCAGAGACATATCATACACAGCTACTGTGGTCCTTGATTCCCATACATAACCTTTGGTGACAGAGCATCATTTCATCATTTTTCAGTGTCATGAATGTGGATACATCTAGCCACCTGAAAACCTGATATTACTCATAATCTTTGTGACTGCTTCTTGAAGGGAACTGTTCATTAGGAAATGAAACTCATTAATGCAACATATGGCTTTAGTAATGCAACTTTGTCACACAATTTTTGAACACTTATGTTGGAAGGTGGTTGCAAATTGCATGTTCATTTTGAAGATGTCTTGAAGCAGAATGGTGGTCATCTTACATATAGTGTGCACTAGAAACAATTCTCTTATGTGCGTAGTATGTAACATTTTTCTACGAAATACCGAAAGTAAACAAAATATGAATGGTTCAGCATTTTGTGTACCACTCATTAGCTTATGGATTTATAATATGTTAACTGTGGATTGCGTAACATTGTTATCTCATAAAATGATGTTGGAAAAATTAAATTTTATAGGACAGTGAAATTAAAATGTATTTAGTGTTGTGACATCTGATGTGTTTTGAAGTTGGATGTACTGTAATTGTCAGACACATTGTTAAACATTCTGAAAATGCATAGTGTGATAACCCAGAGGATCATCAATATAATTTTCACTTCCATGTAAACATCTTAGTGCATTTTTGTTTTTATTTGCCTGTTTTCAAGACAGTCGTGTGAGCAAATATATCTTTTAAAGCATTTGTGACAGTTGGATTTTGAGGCATAGTCACACTTCTTGAGAGCTAATCTAATAAAAGGACAGGTCAATTGTAACAACAGTTAGACAGGATACTTTCACAGTGTGTGCAGAGTACTATACATACATATACTAGAAAATTGGCATTTAGGGAGAACAGAATACAGAATTTTCGGGAATGCGTGAAACTTAAAATAGAAATGTTGCTGAGTTTAATGTTTTATACAGAGACTGGGAGTTTCAGAAATGTGGCAGTATTAGATTTTCCTGTTTGTGAAATGTGACACTTTGTGTTTTAGGGTACTGGATTGGGGTAGCATGAACTTGACAGCCCCTCTATACTCATTGTTTTTGGGAACACAGCTGTTAACTACGAAGTCTCGTCTGAATACAATCAAGCCAGAACACCACCGTTCTCCAGCTAGCACACGAATACGCCTCAAGATCCTGCCATACCTGTGCAGGTCAAGAGGACCAGCACTTGTTTTCCCAGCCTGTATTCAAGTAAGAGAATTTGTGTGTTGCAAATCTTGAGATTCTTTGTCATTGTGGTGTAGAGAAATCACATGTCAATGATTCAAGACATCTGGGATGTTGCCAAACAACACACACTTGAAAGTACTTTTGTTTTCTAAGACCATTGAGCCACAGGCTTCTGCAACAGAAAGTTTGGCTGATGAAACAGAAATGGATACATCTTTGGGCAAAGATGTTGATGACACTTCATAAATTACCAACAGTTGATATTTGCCAATTCCAGTCACTGTTATTGCCTAACTGATGCCCATTTCTTGCTTTGTTACAAACAACATTTGTTGAATAACTGACAAGATGCAGTTTTAAAAATAGTAAATTATGTGTGAAAAATAAATTTGAATTCATAGTCATATTTCTTTCTCATATGTACCATAATGATTCTCCAAATTTTACTTTATAATGTCCTTGAAAAACTGCTCCATAATATAAACAACTTTCATAAAACAAGAAGTGTCAGTAAAATTTTACTTACTCTGACATTTTTCAGCAATTTATGTTGCCTAACTGTTAAAATGCAGCAGAAAGTTACGCAAACTAAACCAGTGTATGTCGATTTATGAACATCTGGAGTGAATCTGAGACACATATTTCAGTAGGAATTCAGTGTCACTTTCATGAGTTTGACCTTTGAACAGAAATTTTGAGCAAATTGTGCTTCTTTAATGTGGGATTACCATATTGTTCTACCCCTGAATAATAGGCAGTGTTTTTATGATTTCTTAGTAGCTACATGCATGGACTTGGTCCAACCTTCTGTGACTAACATTGTAGCAGATTTATCTGGCTTGGGATATTTTGCAATTTAAATCATCTTCCAGTGGGATGTATAATTTAAATGAAATGGACATCATATATGTGTTCTGGAACATGGATAGGTTTATGGTTCTTTTCTCGTATGTTCTTCAGCTTTCTGGTAGTGTGCCAGTAGATTATTGCTAGTAGAAGACTATATATACTCTGGTGATATTGGTACATATGTAATGTTGGTGAAAACATATCAGTAATTATGACTTGAACTGTATTTCATGTCCTCTGGGACCACATTGATTATGTGTGGATACTGTTAGAAAGGTTAGTAATTTTGTGTTTTAAAATAATCTCAGATAAAGCATTTTCCAAAGGTTGTTCCAATGTTCATTACTCAAAGTTTGAAACTAATTCAAGTCATTGGATTTATTCCTTGAGAGATTCACTTATTTCTCAGTATAAAACAGGTATTTGTAGTGTTTATACATTTCCAGTTAATTTAATACAGTGTTTATAAAATTTAAATATAACAGCAGTGTGTGGAGTGAAGTGTAAGGAAAGGAAACATGTAAACAAATTCTAATCGGCCTTCTGTTTATTTCCAGGTATTTTTTGATTCATTGTATGGAACCAACACAAATCCTAGATTGAAGAATATGGCTCTGCAGTTTTCATTGCTTATAATTTTAAGGTTAGTCGAAGCTTTTTTGGTAATATCTTTAAGGAAATTTTGTTTTGTACAATGTTATGCTTTAGTTTAGTTTTCTTTAAAACTGATCCATATTTGGTTGAAAGGCAAGATCTGAAATGTATATAATAAGAAAAAGTTGTGACATGCTAACCTGGAAACTGATAATTGCGCATCCTTATGGTGTGTTTAAAATCTGTGCCTTTATTTGCATTTGTTTATTTCTTTGCCAGTTGACAATTTATTTTAATGCATGGTATACTACGTATTTGGCTGTCGATGCAGATAGAACTTCACTTGTGTCTTGACTGCACCTTTTGAAGAATATAATTGGATAGCAGGACAGTTCAAACTTATGTAATTTCTTTTCTTTGTAACAAAACCATGCTGTTGATAAGAGTTCTACATATGTATATGAATATCAGTTTTTGAGGGAAAGTGGAGCTTCAGCTAACAGAATTTTAAATTACAGCTCTAATATTCAGCATCTCACACCAGTAGCTGGGGTGCTGCTGTCAGGTCTGCTAAAGCTGATAGCCGAGGATGATAATTCATTGAAGGTGCTAGCCTACAGTGCTACTGGAAAGTTGGGCAGTAGGGTTCCCAACTTAGTAAACAAGGACCTCGCATTGCTACAAACGTTCTTTGAAGCATTGTTGCAGGTATGAAGGTGCAGTAGTGTGGCAGGACATGGAACCCATGCGTTTGGACACAATTTTACACACAAATGTTACAAATGCGGTGACTGTGAACCAGTAGCCTGTGATAAAATTTCATCATGCTTTTATGAAAATTTAATGTTGTGATGGTAATAACATAATTTCAAAATTACCAATTTGTGTTGTAGACCTATGTAATGCTACATTTCTCTTTTAATTCACCTTGGTGGTTTTATGACATCAGTTTGATGTCTACTGATTGCCGTTTGTAATATGCTGTTAATTGTGAGATGATGGGCAAGTAGGAAAAGAAAACACACACTAACACTCTTTTATCTTAACCCAGGCTCATTTTAGCTATTTAAATTTCCCATTGCAATCCTAACCTCAACTAATCCCAGCTTTGTACATTTCATGGTTGCTGCCTGACACTGGACTCATTTTAGCATTTTACATTTTCCATTGAAGTCATAAACTTGACAGATTTTGCAAGTTGTCTTTGACTAGCTAGCACCACTTTTTGGAGTGGTTTCTGGTTGAATCATGTGGGGTAAAAGTATTTGCACAGGGTAGATTTTGTTAAATTAATGTAGACATGAAATGCAAGTTCTTTATTTTGTGACATTCAACACATTAAACCTGGTGTCTGTATATTTGAGGTATTTACTAAAAGTAAAATGTCTGGTTCAGATCATGGTATTTTGGGTTGCGATAAAATATAGTGGTACAGTTGATATGAGCATTTTAGAGGAACATGCTGATTCTGTGTACTATGACACGCTGGTATCCATCGGTAATGCTGCATGATGTTGCAATCCAGAAGATCATGATCTGAGTACACACCACTGAAAAAACCTCAAGCCCTACCTTTTTTTATTTTAATAGGAAGAGCAGGATACTCGATTGGCTGTCCGAGAAGCTTTGCTTAACATGGTGGAAGCTTTCCGTGTTGGTTTGGATGATGAAATGAAGCAGTGTTCTGATGCTGAGGCACCTTCTGATGGCAGTGGCACTGCTGTAGGTGGTCAACGCCAGATCATGATGCAGGCTTTACTAGCAAATCAGGTGGAATCGAATGAACCCATGGCCAGATTTGTTGCTGTGAGATATGCAGCATCTGTCTTTCCTTTGAACCATGCACCTTCAAGATATCTGCTTCTGTTAGCTACTGGAGACAGGTAAGATCAGATCCTGAGATAAATGGTGTCAGATGTAGAAGAGAGATGATGGGTGTTGAAGGCAGTGAAGTCAGAAAAGATTGTGTTCATAAAGAAGTGTTTATAAAGGAAAGAAAATTTTGTATTCTATATTCCAGTGTTCTGGAAGAAGTTAAAGCAGAATTAAATACAGGACGTTTCATAATGTTCTCCGTGATTACAAACACGTATAACAAGAAAACCAAAGGACCTACCTTAATGGAATTGTTCACTGCCATGGGAACACTGAAAAAGTTTTTTTTGACAACTAGAGATGTTCGATGTGTGCAGCACGGGTGACACGGCACACATTGATAAGATATTCAAGTTCTTGCCACACACGCGTCAACATGGGTACATCGATGTTCTTCACTGCTGCAGTGATACCTGCCTTTAGGTCAGCAAGGTCACGTGGCAATGGTGGGATGAATACCTGGTCTTTGACATATCCCCAAAGAAAAAAACCTCAGGGCGTAATGTCAGGGGACCTCGGGGGCCATAGCAACAGTGATTGGTCATTTCCAGATGCACGCTTTATCCGGTGTCCTGATAACACTGTGTTCAGGAACTGATACACCTCACAGTGGAAGTGGGTGGGACTTCCGTCTTGCTGGAATATGAATGTCAGTATGTTTTGCAACTGTGGCATTAGCCATAGTTGCAACATGTCCGATATATCATGCCAGTAACGGTTTCTTTAGCAAAGAAGAACGGACCGTACCCTTTTGGACTGGAGATTGCACAAAACACATTGACTTTAGGAGAGTCACGTTGATGCTCCACATAGGCATGTGGATTTTCAGATCCCTATATTCTGACATTGCGACGATTTACTGCACCGCTGACGTGCTATGTCGCTTCGTCACTGAACTGCACCTTTTCCAGGAAATGATCATTGGAACTCATTAAGTCTTGTAACTGTAAACAGAAATCAAGCTGGCACCTGTGATCTTTATCCAATTGTTGTACCATTTGGATGCGGTATGGTTTAAACACCAAACGCTTACGCAGAACCCTCCATGCTGTTGTTTTCGACATCAATAGCTCCTTAGCTGTGGTTGCTGTTGATTTCTTCAGACTATGCAGAAAACTGACCCGAACCTGTTCCACCTCATCTTCAGCAGTTAATGGGTGACCACTTGATTTCTGCTTGCACAGACACCCATTTTGAGTAAATTGTTTATACCATGCACAAATGGTCTTGTCTGTAGGCGGGTCCTTTGTGTACTTTGCACGAAATGCACATTGCACAGTAACAACAGACTTACTCGTGTGATATTCCAACACACAAAATGACTTCTCCCCTGGAGCAGCCGTTTTCTCACTACATACACGCACATCGCCTAGCGGCAGAAATGTGAACTACGACGAAAAACAACTTACTGGGAAAAAAATTTTTCAGTTGTTCCTTCTGTCTGTACAGGTTTCATAAGTACGAGTCCTACAGTTTTCCTGTAATAAATTTTTGTATTCCTGGAGTACATTATGAAACGCCCTGTACTAGAAACTATTACGTTATCAGTTTGTTTCCAGAATATGTTGTAAAATTGAAACAGCTTTGTTTTTCAGGAGAATGTGTCCATGTTTGAATTAATTAATGTGGGAATGTATATTAGAATAGGTGAGCATAAAATGGATCAGGGAAAGTGAAAACTGCTTGGAATTATACCTGTGGTAATAAAATGAAAAGTTTTGTCTTATGTTGATTGATTGATTGATTGATTGTCATTGGGTTCAAGCCCTCATGGTCCCAGTGCACCTAGGCCTTATAGATGGGCCCTTTGTGCCCCATAATCTGATATCAGCTCAGGAGAGCCCTCTTCCTTCACTAAAGTTCCAGATGATCCTCAGACTTAAAATCTCAATGTCCTCTGGGTCCTAGAAAGGAACCCAGATATACTTTTTCTTTTCTCTCAGAAAATCCCGGCAAATGAACCCCCTCCAGGTTCCCCAACAGGGCCCCTATGGAGAGAGAGAAAAGGAGGGGGGGGGGGATTTTATTTAGAGGAATTTTTATAATTCTGCTAAATAAGAGATTTCTTTTCCCTTTTCTCAAAGGCCCTAAGAAAAGAGCATCCCTCCATGTTCCCAAAAGTGGGGCGCTGTGGAAGCAGACACCCGTTTCCAGAGCCTTACTTAACATATCTTTCAGGGTCCCCAGTAAAGGAGCCCTCCCTCCAGGTCCTTCATGAGTCCCTTGGAGAGAGATGCCCCATTCCTAGAGCCCTCCTTCATTCATCTTTCAAAGTCCCTGGTATACTAGCCCCCTTCCATATTCCAGGTTCCCCTCAGCTGTAAAGGGGCCCCTGTGGAGAGAGATGTCCATATTTGGAGCCTTTCTTAACATATCTTCCAGGGTCCCTAGTAAAGGAGCCCCACCCCCCAGGCCCTCTCCACTGAGACTCTTCAGAGAGAGATGCTCCATCTCTAGAGCCCCCTTCATCCATCTCTCTCCATATTCCCCAGCAGGGTCCCTATGGAGAGAGATGCTTCATCTCCAGAGCCAATGGATTGTTCATTCATTTATATCCATCAAAGTCCCCAATTAAGGAGCCCTCCCATGAAAACTGCGAAAACATTTGGTCATCGTCCATGGAGCCCCATGTGGACGGAAGGCCTACATACAGTGGGGTGTGGCCTGGTTCCCCAAGGGGATCGTTTACAACACTGCTAACCCCAGTGCCATGCAGCCTTCAGCACAATACCTTCCACCTTGGCTTGGGTAGACCACAGCCCTGTTAGCCAGCCTTTGTCATGGTAACCCTCATCAGGGTATCCCTCCACACCTGTTACTGCCTCCCACATCACCCAGGGTAAAGTAGAGTATGAATCCACATAACCCTGAGGTACAGATGAGGAGTTGGATTTATGGGAGGCTTTGTCTTGTGTTAATGGTTGGAGCGTTCATTTCATCTGTAGGTGAAAGTAGTTCCCCCCTCCTTAAGAAAACTAGTTGTGCACTTGGCTAGACCAGGGCTCCTTTTTGAGACTGGGTGCCACAAATAATAGAAAATTATAAGCAAAACCTGTAACAGGCCCACCATATGATTGTTGGGCAGGCAAGGGTTCTGGAGGTAAAGCATATTAGGTTACATTATTTTGGCTATAATTAATATTGTTTCTGAACTTTATGGAAGTAAACTAATTTAGTAAAAGTAACCTAATTTGTATGAATGGTACATTTTGAGTAGGAGAATAAATTATATACTGCAATCATGTTACAAACACTGTTATTATATCAGTGTAGAAATTATGGAACTGAGTCAGTTTAACCTGTGTGATATGCTTCAAAAGTGACTATTTCTTTGCTACCCTTGCTTTTCACTTTCTTCCCTTTTCATATGAGAATGTGCCAGAACATCTTACATGCTTGTGTGCCATGCAAATTTATTTTGCATGCCTTAGGTTTGTGGTCCCTGCTGTAGAATGCATAGCACTTGTTGCAAGTTATTAACCTTTTAAAGCCTAACGATATATATATATGTCGTACTGCAGCGCTAACCTCCAGACGCTACATTTTAAATATTTA
>Ga0209737_10004144_pt1 | contig 10188 bp, 11 predicted proteins | sample TergutCu122P3_FD_187284 | JGI IMG/M metagenome (GOLD analysis project Ga0209737, IMG submission 187284) | Cubitermes ugandensis P3 segment gut microbial communities from Kakamega Forest, Kenya - Cu122 P3 (SPAdes) (version 2) | ecosystem: Host-associated > Arthropoda: Insects > Digestive system...
GTTCGCCTACGGCTCACCGCCAACCTACTCCCAAGCGATTACGCGCTTCTGCATGTAAGCAAATGAATCAAAATTGCTCTAAGGCCCGAGATATTCGCTGCCTGGGGCTGTCGATTTGAGCGCCTTCACATCATATCGGTCAGCGCCAGGCGGGCGGCGCGTTGGCCGCTGCGGACGGCCCCTTCCAGGGTGGCCGGATAGTCGGCCCAGGTGTAATCCCCGGCGAGAAATAGACGCGGGGCCAGGGTGGCCGGCGGGCGGGGCAGGTTTGGCCGGGCGCTGAAGGTTGCCCGCTTTTCGCGAATCACCTGCCGCCAGTTGGGCTTTACGCCCAGATCGAGTTCTTCGGCCAGCCCTTCTGCCAGGTTGTCGTCGTCGACATCCTCCCATGCGCCGTGGCCGCTCAGCACGCAGGCGAGGAGGCCGTCGCCCCGGTCGACCACCCATTGCCCATGGGGGCCACAAAGGCCCAGCAGCGGGAAGGGCAGGCGGATGCTTGGCGGGTATTGCAGATAGACGGTGGCGATGGGCTGGTATTCGAGATTCCCGGCCAGGGCTGGCCACAGGCGGCCCGCGTGCTGCGGCGCGGTGGCGAGGATGGCGCCGGCGTAAGGCTCGCCATCGACGACGACCGACTCATGGCCGGCCTTGAGGGCGCGCACGCGGGTGCGGCAGCGCAATGTCGCGCCGTGGGCGAGCAGCCAGTCGGCGGCGGGCTCAGTCAGCAGGCGGCCAAAGTCGCAGCGCGGCAGCAGCAGGTCGGTGTCGGCGCGCCGCGCGCTGCCCAGGCTGTCCTGCAGCACGTTGGCGAATAATTGGGCGGAGGCATCCATGGCCGGCGTGTTGAGCGCCGCGAGGCAGAGCGGCTCCCACAGGCGGCGGCGCAGGCGGCCGGTCTGGCCAGCGGCGTCCAGCCATTGGGCGAGACTGCAATCGCCGGGAAGACGAAATCCTTGATTCTTCAAGCCCTGCATCCAGCGCGCGGTCCGAAACTTTTCTCCCCAGCCGAGACCACGGGCGGCGAGCAGCCCCCAGGCGAGGTTGAGCGGCGCGGGCAGGCGCGGCAGGGCGAGGCGGAAACCGGCCTTGTCCACAATTTGCAGCGGATGGCGGGCGAGCAGCCGGTCGGGATCGGCGCCGACTTTTCGCATCAGCGCCAAGCTGTCGCGGTAAGCGCCGAGCAGGATGTGCTGGCCGTTGTCGAGGCGGCGGCCTTCGATCTCGATGGCGCGGGCGCGACCGCCGAGAACGCGGCCCGCCTCGTACAGGGTGACGGCAGCGCCCGCGGCGGTCAGCTCGACGGCGGCGGCGATGCCGGCCCAGCCGCCGCCGATGACGGCGATGCGCGGGCCGTTTTGCCGCGCAGTCAACTCAATAGCCAGGTTTTGGCCGCCAGCCACAGTTTGCGCACCGGGGTCAGCGCGATGCGCTGGTGCAGCACCTGGAAATGCTCGTCGCGAATTTCGTCGAGCAGGGTGCGGTAAATGGCCGCCATGATGAGGCCGGGCCGCTGATTCTTGCGGTCGACGGGCGGCAGTTCGGCCAGAGCTTGGGCGTAGTACTGCTGCGCCCGGTCGTACTGAAAGCGCATCAGCGCGCTGAAATTATCCGAATACCGGCCATTGAGAATGTCGGCGGCCGGCACATTGAATTGCTTCAATTCATCCATCGGGATGTAGATGCGGCCGCGCCGCGCGTCCTCGCCGATGTCGCGGATGATGTTGGTGAGCTGAAAGGCCATGCCCAGATCGTGCGCGTATTTTTGCGTCCGCCTATCCTGCTGGCCGAAAATTTCGGCGGCCAAGAGGCCGACCACGCTGGCGACGCGGTAGCAGTACAGCGATAGTCCCTTGAAATCGAGATAGCGCGACTGCTGCAAATCCATCTCCATGCCGTCGATGATTTCCAGCAACTGCTCGGTCGGCAGATTGAATTGCCGGCCAGCGGCCTGCAACGCCTGACCGACCGGATGCTGCGGCTGGCCGCTGGCGATCCGGCCGACCTCTTGGCGCCACCAGGCGAGCTTGGTCGAGGCGATGGACAGATCGTGGCACTCGTCGACGACATCATCGACCTCGCGACAAAAGGCGTACAGCGCCATGATGGCGCGCCGCCGCTCGGGCGGCAGGAAGAGGAAGCTGTAATAGAAGGAGGAGCCGCTGGCGGCGCACTTCTCCTGGCAGTATTGATCGGGATTCATGGGGCTACATTCTAAGGGAGCGAGCGGCGACGACCATCCAGTCCCGCGGGCCGAGGGTCGGGCGGCGGCGAAAGACATCGCCGCCGACGCCCCGGAGGCGTTCGAGAATGCGCAAGCCGCCCTGCACGGTCAGGCGGATTTCCCAGCCGAGCCGGCCGGGCAGCGCATGGACCAGCGGCAAGCCACGGCGCATCAGCGCCTCGGCGCGGTCGATCTCGAAAGTCATCAGCGCCGTCCAGGCCGGCGTGCAATGGCCGGCGGCGATATCGGCTTCGCTGATCCCGAATCGCGGCAAATCGCACTGCGGGATGTAGACGCGATCCTTCGCCCAGTCGATGGCGACGTCCTGCCAGAAATTGATCAATTGCAGCGCGGTGCAGATAGCGTCGGATTGCTCCAGGCGCTCCGGCTCGGTCCGCCCGAACAGATGCAGCACCAGGCGGCCCACCGGATTGGCCGAACGGCGGCAATAGTCGAGCAATTCCGGGAAATCGGCATAGCGCTTCTTGACTACATCCTGGGCGAAGGCATCGAGCAGATCGTGGAAGGGCTGAAGGGGCAAGGCATGCTCCCGGACCGCCTCCGAGAGCGCCAGGAACAGCGGCGTCAGGGGCGCTTGGCCGCTGGCGATGCGATCCAGCTCAGCCCGGTAGGCAGCCAGCCCGGCCAGACGGGCGGCCGGCGCGGCCTCGCCCTCGTCGGCAATGTCATCGGCACTGCGCGCAAAGCGGTAAATCGCCTCGATCGGCCGGCGCAAGCGGGCCGGCACCAGCAGCGACGCGACGGGAAAATTTTCGTAATGATCGACGGACATGGGGCCGGCAGTATAGAGGCGAAGCCCGGGAGGGTGCTAGAATGCGCGCCGCCCGCCCAGGTGGCGAAATTGGTAGACGCACCAGATTTAGGTTCTGGCGCAGCAATGCGTGGGGGTTCGAGTCCCTTCCTGGGCACCAGGCGTTTTTCGCGCCTTGGGAATCAGGTTTGGGCGGAGTCGGGCAGGCCGAGCACTTCATCAACGAAGCGGGCCAGCGGCAGCCGGAAGCCGGCTGCATTGAGGTGGCCGCCGCCGCCGTAGCGGGCGGCGATTGCCGCGACGTCGAGTTGTCCGGTCGAGCGCAGCGAGGCCTTGACCTCGCCGTCGGCGGTCAGTTGCCAGGTCAGGCCGACGCTGCCGCTTCGTTCCGCCAGCCGGTGGCCGAGTTCCGAACTGAACAGGGTGTTGGCATTGATCGCGATGCCGGCCACCGGGCGCCAGGCCGATTCGCCATCACTGATCATATCGCGGCCATGGCGCGTGGCGTGTCGCGGGTCGAGCGCTTCGCCGCGCAGACGGGCGGGCCGGCACAATCCGCTATTCAACAGGCGCTCGACTTCGGCGCGGAAAAAGTTTTCGATGGCGGCGCCGTCGGCCAGTAATTGCCGGTAACGGGCCGCGTCGACGCTGGCGGTCTGGGTCACCAGTTCGTGCCAGATGGCGAAATCGAAGGGCTGGAGGCGCAAGGCGCGGCAGATGCGGCTGGTTTCCGGCAAGGCGAAGCGCCACAGATCCTGGTCCTCGATGTGTTGCAGCAGCAGCGGCAAGGGCTGCTCGGGCAGGAAATGTTCCCAAGCAAGGCTTGCGCCCGATTTGTCGAGATTGAAGACGATCTGGAGCGGCAGTTCGGGATGGCGATAGCGTTGAATGCCGTCAGCGTCCGTGTTCAAGAGGCCATCCCAGGCATTGCGGGCCGAGAGGTGGTGGTCGATCTGGGTCAGCGAGCGGGCGCTCGCCGCCATGATTTCGAGTTCGGCCGGGGCGAAGGAGAAATCGAGGAGGTAGACGTCGCGGCCGGCGATTTCCGTCGCCGGCACGCTTTCGCCATGATGCAGCGGCAGGTAGCGGGCGGTGTCGCCAAAACGCCGCCAGGCGGCGTAGGCCGCGCCGAAACCGTCGATGCAGTCGGCGTGGTGAAGGATCGCGGTGGTCGTCAAAGCGGTGGCTCAGTAATGCGGCGGGATTTCGTCGCGCAGGCTGCGCGGCTCGGCCGGCGCGGCGTTGCGCAGCTGTTCGCGTAACAAGCGGACTTCGCCGGCCAGCAGGTCGATTTGCTGTTGCTGGCGGAAGATGGTGCGGTTGAGTTCGTCGATCAGATCTTCGGCATAGCTGATCTTGATTTCCAGATCGGCGATGCGGCTTTCGCTAATGCTCATGATTTTTCTTCTTCTGTGCCGCCCTTGTCGGGGCGGTGCGGGGCGGCTGGGCCCTTGTAGCGCAGCGGCAGCAGGGCGCCGAGCAGCGCGGCGGCGACGAGCGCCAAAACAATCCAGCCTTGATTCATGTCGTTTCCTTCTGTTGAGGGCGAATTTTACTGCCCTCGCGCCGCCGCTGTCCTGCCGGCCGCGCAGATTTTGGCGATGCGCCGGGCTGGGCGCTGGGCGGTCTTTGGGTGAATAAGGTGTTGACAGAAATTTTTGGCAGTCTAAAATGCGCCCCTTCTTCAGGCGGTTAGCTCAGTTGGTTAGAGCGCCACGTTGACATCGTGGAGGTCGTTGGTTCGATTCCAATACCGCCTACCAAATTCCTGACGGAGCGGTTTGATGAATTTCCGAACTTGCATGGCAGTTCAGAAAGCTTGATCGAGTCAGCCTTCGTTTGATCAAAAAGCGCGGCTCGTTCCGCGCTTTTTTTTGCCCTGAGATTTTGCGATGCCCGATATCAAACTGCCTGATGGATCTATCCGCTCGTTCGCGCAGCCGGTCGCCATCGCCGAGGTCGCCGCCAGCATCGGCGCCGGGTTGGCCCGCGCCGCGCTGGCCGGCAAGGTGGATGGCGCGCTGGTCGATACGTCTTTTGTGATCGAGCGCGACGCCGATCTGGCCATCATCACCGAGCGCGATCCGGAAGGGCTGGCGCTGATCCGCCATTCGACGGCTCACCTCCTGGCCTATGCGGTCAAGGAACTGTTTCCCGAGGCCCAGGTCACCATCGGCCCGGTGGTCGAAAATGGCTTCTATTACGACTTCGCCTACAAGCGTCCCTTTACGCCGGAGGATTTGGCGGCCATTGAAAAGCGCATGGGCGAGCTGGCCAAAAAAGACATCCCGGTCAGCCGCGAAGTCTGGGCGCGCGACGATGCCGTGCGCTTCTTCCTCGATCAGGGCGAGAAATACAAGGCCGAGCTGATTGCGGCGATCCCCGCCGATCAGCCGGTATCGCTATATCGCGAAGGCGATTTCATCGACCTTTGCCGCGGCCCGCACGTGCCGTCGACGGGCAAACTCAAGGTGTTCAAGCTGATGAAGGTGGCCGGCGCTTACTGGCGCGGCGATCATCGAAACGAGCAGTTGCAGCGCATCTACGGCACGGCCTGGGCCAAGAAGGAAGATCTCGACGCCTATCTGCATATGCTGGAAGAGGCCGAGAAGCGCGATCACCGCCGCCTGGGCAAGCAGTTCGATCTGTTTCACATGCAGGACGAAGCGCCGGGCCTGGTGTTCTGGCATCCCAAGGGCTGGGCGGTGTGGCAGGAAATCGAGCAATACATGCGCGCCGTCTATCGCAACAACGGCTATCAGGAAGTGCGCTGCCCGCAGATCCTCGACAAGACGTTGTGGGAAAAGTCCGGCCACTGGGAGCATTACCAGGACAACATGTTCACCACTTCCTCGGAAAACCGCGATTACGCGGTCAAGCCGATGAATTGTCCGGGGCATGTGCAGGTGTTCAATGCCGATCTGCGCTCCTACCGGGAGTTGCCGCTGCGCTACGGCGAATTCGGCTCCTGCCATCGCAATGAGCCGACCGGCGCGCTGCATGGCTTGATGCGCGTGCGCGGCTTCGTCCAGGACGACGGCCATATTTTCTGTACCGAGGACCAGATCGAGTCCGAGGTGACGGCCTTCAATGCCTTGGTCAAAAAGGTCTATGCCGATTTCGGTTTTGCCGACGTCGCCGTCAAGCTCGCGCTGCGCCCGGAAAGCCGGGTCGGTTCCGACGCGGTCTGGGACAAGGCCGAGGAGGCGCTGCGCCAGGGCTTGCGCGCCTCCGGGCTGGAATGGGTGGAATTGCCGGGCGAGGGCGCTTTCTACGGGCCGAAAATCGAATTCCACATCAAGGATGCCATCGGCCGTTCCTGGCAGTGCGGCACGATGCAGGTGGATTTTTCCATGCCGGGGCGTCTCGGCGCGGAATATGTCGATGCCAACGACGAGCGCAAGACGCCGGTGATGCTGCATCGCGCCATTCTCGGTTCGCTCGAACGCTTCATCGGCATCCTGATCGAGAATTTCGCCGGCGCCTTGCCGCTGTGGCTGGCGCCGACCCAGATCGTGGTTCTGAATATTTCCGAGAAACAGGCGGATTACGCCGCTGACGTCGCACAAAAGCTACACCGGGCGGGCTTCAGGGCCGAGTCCGATTTGCGCAACGAGAAAATCACCTATAAAATCCGCGAACATAGCTTGAACCGTCTGCCTTATCAACTCGTCGTCGGCGACAAGGAAAAGGCGGAAGGATTGGTGGCCGTGCGTACCCGCGGTGGTCAGGATCTCGGACAGATGACTGTCGATGCCCTGATCAAGCGACTTCACGAAGAAGTCGCGGCGCGGAGTGGCACGGCTTAATTATTGTTGTATTCGGGGGTTACACCATAGCTCAGAACAAGGCGCATCGCCTCAACGAAGAAATCACGGTACCGGAGGTTCGCCTCCAGGGCGTAGACGGTGAGCAGCTCGGGATCATGAGTATCCGCGCTGCCTTGCAACTGGCCGACGAGGCAGGGGTCGATCTGGTCGAGATCGCGCCGATGGCCAAGCCGCCGGTCTGCCGCGTCATGGACTACGGCAAGTTCAAGTACCAGGAACAAAAGCGCGCCCACGAGGCGAAGTTGAAGCAGAAGCAGGTCCAGGTCAAGGAAGTCAAGCTGCGCCCCGGTACGGACGAGAACGATTACCAGATCAAGCTCAGGAACATGCTTCGCTTCCTTGAGGAAGAAGACAAGGTGAAAGTGACCTTGCGCTTCCGCGGTCGCGAAATGGCGCACCAGGAATTCGGCATGCGCCAGTTGGAAAGAATCAAGGCCGATCTCGAAGCCGTCGGGCAGGTCGAACAAATGCCGAAGATGGAAGGGCGTCAGATGATCATGATCATCGCCCCGGCCAAAAAGAAGTCGTCGTAGTCGCTCGTCGGTTCCGTTTGCTTGACGGCAAGGGGGATCGGCAACAAGAAGAAGTGCTTTCGGGTAGAGCAAGCGTTTCCGTCGGAAACCACCTGGCAGCATGTCATTAGGGAGCATTCAAATGCCCAAAATGAAGACCAAGAGCAGCGCCAAGAAGCGCTTCTCGATCCGCGCCGGTGGCAGTATCAAGCGCGGACAAGCCTTCAAGCGTCACATCCTGACCAAGAAGACCACCAAGAACAAGCGTCACCTGCGTGGCGCCGTTGCCGTGAATGAGCGCGATGCCGCTTCCGTTCGCGCCATGATGCCCTACGCATAAGGAGTTGAGATATGTCTAGAGTCAAACGTGGTGTAACGGCGCGCGCTCGTCACAAGAAGGTTCTTGCCCAAGCCAAGGGTTACCGCGGCCGTCGCAAGAATGTCTATCGCATCGCCAAGCAGGCGGTGATGAAGGCCGGTCAGTATCAATACCGTGACCGCCGTCAGCGCAAGCGTCAGTTCCGTTCGCTGTGGATTGCCCGTATCAATGCCGCCGCGCGCGAGCTGGGCATGAAGTACAGCACCCTGATGAATGGCCTGAAGAAGGCCAATATCGAAGTCGACCGCAAGGTCCTGGCCGATCTGGCCGTTTTCGATCAGCCGGCGTTTGCCGCCCTGGCCGCGCAGGCCAAGGCCAAGCTCGGCGCCTGAGCGAAAGCTTGATGAAAAAAAGGAGGCGCAAGCCTCCTTTTTTGTTGGTGGTTTTACAGGTGGAAGTGCATGGACAATCTCGATCAAATCGTCAGTGAAGCGCGGGCCGCATTCGCCGCCCTGTCCGACCCGGACGCACTGGAGCAGGCGAAAGCCATTTACCTTGGCAAGAGCGGCAAAATCACCGAACTCCTGAAGGGCCTCGGTAAGTTGTCGCCCGAAGAGAAGAAAACCGCCGGCGCGGCAATCAATGTCGCCAAGACGGCGGTCGAGCATGCGCTCAATGAACGCCGCGAGGCGATCCGCAAGGCGGCGCTGGCGGCGCGTCTGGCCGAGGAGGCGCTGGATGTGAGCTTGCCCGGGCGCAGCGAGCAGCAGGGCGGCTTGCATCCGGTGACGCGCTCCCTGGAGCGCATCGAGGCCTTGTTCGCTTCGATTGGTTTCGAGGTCGCCGATGGCCCGGAGATCGAGGACGATTTCCATAACTTCACCGCCCTGAATACGCCGGAAGATCATCCGGCGCGTTCGATGCACGACACCTTTTATTTGCAGAACCCGGACGGCTCGCTGGCCGACAAGGTGCTGCTGCGCACCCACACCAGCCCGATCCAGGCCCGCTACATGCAGGCGCATGTCGCCAAATACGGCCATCTGGATCACATGCCGGAGATTCGCATCATTGCGCCGGGCCGGGTGTATCGCGTCGATTCCGATGCCACGCATTCGCCGATGTTTCATCAGGTCGAGGGGCTGTGGGTCGGCGAGAATGTCTCCTTCGCCGATTTGAAGGGCGTGATCGCCGATTTTCTTAAAAGCTTTTTCGAGACCGACGATTTAAGCGTGCGCTTTCGCCCCTCCTTCTTCCCCTTCACCGAGCCCTCCGCCGAAATCGACGTGGCCTTCATGAGCGGCCCCTTGAAAGGGCGCTGGCTGGAGATTGCCGGTTGCGGCATGGTGCATCCCAATGTGCTGAAAATCGCCGGCATCGACCCGGAAAAATATACCGGCTTCGCCTTTGGTTTCGGCCCGGACCGCCTGACCATGCTGCGCTATGGCGTCAATGACCTGCGCCTCTTTTTCGAGGGCGATTTGCGCTTTTTGCGCCAATTCGCCTGATCCACCCTTCGAGTCACGCCAATGAAATTTTCCGAATCCTGGCTGCGCACCTTCGTCGATCCGAATCTGACGAGCGAGGCGCTTTCTCATCAGTTGACCATGGCCGGTCTCGAAGTCGAGGACTTGAAGCCGGTGGCCCCGGCTTTCGATCAAGTCGTCGTCGCCCAGGTGCTCGAAGTCGTGAAGCACCCCGATGCCGACCGCCTCAATGTTTGCCGCGTCGATATCGGCATGGGCGAGCCGGCGACCATCGTTTGCGGCGCGCCGAATGTCGCCGCCGGCCTCAAGGTGCCGTGCGCCCTGCCGGGCGCTCGACTGCCCGGCGATTTCGCCATCAAGGTCGCCAAGGTGCGAGGCATCGAGTCCTCGGGCATGTTGTGTTCCGCGAAAGAACTGGGCATGGCCGAGGATGCCTCGGGCCTTTTGCTGCTGCCGGCCGATGCCCCGGTCGGGCAATGCATTCGCCGCTATCTCGATCTCGACGATCAGCAATTCGAGTTGAAATTGACGCCGAATCGCGCCGATTGCCTCTCCGTGCTCGGCATTGCCCGCGAGGTCGGGGCGATCACCGGCGCTGCGACGGCTCTGCCGGAGATTGCCGCGCAGTTTGCGGAAATCCCGCCGACCATCGCCGACACCCGCGCCATCGCGCTCGATGCGCCGGACGCCTGTCCGCTGTATTGCGGGCGCATTATCAAGGGAGTCGATGCCAAGGCTTCGACCCCGGAATGGATGAAGCGCCGCCTCGAGCGCAGCGGCATCCGGGCGATCTCGGCCCTGGTCGATGTCACCAATTACGTGATGCTCGAACTCGGCCAGCCGCTGCACGCTTTCGACAACACGCGGCTTTCCGGGACGATCCATGCCCGCATGGCGAAGCCCGAGGAAAAACTCTTGCTGCTCAACGAGCAGACCATCGCCGTCGATGCCGATGTGCTGATGATTGCCGACGACGCCAAGCCCTTGGCGATGGCCGGCATCATGGGCGGCGAGGAGAGCGGCATTACGCTGGATACACAGGAACTC
>Ga0209737_10004145_pt1 | contig 10185 bp, 8 predicted proteins | sample TergutCu122P3_FD_187284 | JGI IMG/M metagenome (GOLD analysis project Ga0209737, IMG submission 187284) | Cubitermes ugandensis P3 segment gut microbial communities from Kakamega Forest, Kenya - Cu122 P3 (SPAdes) (version 2) | ecosystem: Host-associated > Arthropoda: Insects > Digestive system >...
TATTGTACTATTGCCAACAGAAGTCCAAACAATTGCTGTTAACAAATATATCACGTCATGCCAAATTATTCAAAATTGATATGATTAATATAGGAAAATATAAACGAAAACTGACTATATGTAACTGAGTCCAGTAGCGCAAAATTCAAATAAAGTATTTCCAAATCTATTTTCGAAAAAAATGGAAAACATATGTTTAGAGCACACTCAACACATTTCTCGGTATGTCTCAATGTTTGGGGACAGGAATAAATAAAGTTTTCCGAACGTCTTAGGCTGTGTAAGCAATTCGTAGCTTATTAATTGTGTGTTATAAATTTATATGTTGTCTTATTTTTTCCCAGACAAAAAAAATGGCTTGTATCCAAAGGTTTTCTTGAGAACTGGAACAGTACAGGATACAGTCAAAAATTCGATGGACAATGTAAGTATGGACTGAAAAGTTTCACAATACAGCATCACGTACTACATTCGTTTATCACGTACAAACCTCACTCATCACGTGGTCCTTCTATGACCGGCCAATAACTTCTTCCACGGCGAGTTCTACAAAGCGTGTCATCTAGTGTTTGCTCTCTAAATTAACCTGTATCCTCTCTTCTCTTTAAGCTCATACAGAAGTTATTTACGTCTCCTTTTGCATCTTCCCGTCACTTATGCCCTTCCCTCCATCTTTCCATAGGTAACGTTTTTTAGAGGGCATTTCCCACCCAGCATGTGAACAATCCAGTTAACCTTCCTTCCGTTTATTATATGCAGGATATTCTCCTCTTCCTTGAGTCTTTGTTAACACATCTGTATGTCTCACGTATTCGGTCCAATTGATCTTTTCCATCCTTCCCCAGCACCACAATTTAAAATTCTACAGGTATTTCTGTTAAAATTTCCCAAGTTTCCAAGTTTCCGCACCATATGAAGCTTTCTTTCAAATTAGCACTTTAGTAGTTCCTTCCTTAAATTTAAATCCAACTTGCTGACGAAAAGCCTTCTTCTTGTTGAAACCTTCTTTTCACGGAAATACTACATTTAATTCCACAAGTTCATCTTGCATTATTTGTTATCATATTACTCATTAATGGAAATATTCCACATTCTGCAGCTGTTTTTGATCTATCATATCCTGAACTGAGGATTGTTGCCTTAAATTCTCATTACCTCAGTCTTTCAACATTCATTTCCATTCCAAAACACCTTCCAGTTTCATCTAGTATTCAATCTCGCCTGGTTGCACCGCCTTTTTCTTAGCCAGTTGTGAAAGTTCTTCTGCATATTTCAATTCTGAAGTCTCCAAACACCCTTAAATAGCCTCGTTGGTTAGGTATTCGCATTAAAATTTGAATAGAATAAGAGACAAATATTGTCTTGGTCTAAATCATTTTCTTATCTTCACACGTCTTGGTTCTCCTTAGTTTAGTTTCACTCTAAAACTTTGATCCATATGAAATTAGCTGAGCAATATCCTTTCGCTCTAGTCAGTACCAATTACCTTTAGAGTCTGTATTAATTCGGTTCAGTTTACACAGTCAAATGCCTTCTGCCAATCTATGCAGCACGCACACAATTACCCTCCTATGTCCAAAGACGATTCTGATATTATTCTCAACATTCTAACTGCATTCGTATTTCATTTTCTCCTCTTAAATCGAAATTGATGTTTTCCAAAGAGATCCTCGAATTTGCTTTCATTCCTTCTTAAGTATCTAGGCCACTCCCTTTGCTGTATGTGCGATGAGGCAGATGGTGCGATGGTCGCTGCTTTTCGTAGTTTTCGGCTTTTTCTTTAAGATAATCATTGTAATTTCAGTGATATCCTTGGAACACTCACGTACGTAATGCAAAGAAATGGTAACATTGCTTTGTGGTACACAAGATTTTTTGAATAATCTAAATATATTCTCATATATTTCTGACAATTTTTCCCATATACGTAATTGTAATTGATTTAACTCTGCATTATTAGTAGGTTATAATAAGAACTACAGACGAACCGGGGTTCGCTTCTAGAGGGGTGTGGGACTTTCTTATTTCCGCAGAATAAACAGCACTCCTCAGGCCCAATCACATGTATTTCCCTTGTTGACAGGTGACTGCTGTTGAATGTTAAATATCTGTTGATTCAAATTTTGTATGCAAATTCAACTAACGCCCATGTTCAAAATATGTTGAGATTTTGTCCACACAACCTTACGACTTAGTGATTAAATAAAGGAATAAAAATCTTTTAAATAAAAAGTATAACTTAACATCAAGCTGTAAAATTGTTATATAGAGTACCTTCACAATATATACTTATTTATATTTAATTTAGGTGGAACAAACTAAGGAGATGTTTTGTGTTTGTTGCGTAGTTGAGTTGGAGAAATTACAGATCAAACGTACGGTGTGAGGGAACAGATGGATTCGTGAAACAAATGCGTTGGTATCAATAAAGTTGTGAATAGTTTTGGGAACTGAGTTGTTGGGTTGTGAACTGGGTAACGTGGTGCGGAAAAGACAAAGTAGTTAATTAATGAAATATAGAAATTTGCCCTCAAACAAATATTTCATCATAAATACAATATTTTTAGAAGGTATTGTGTTCCATATCCATGCATTAAAAGATTATTTAAGCTACTGTCGTCATGATAATAAAACTATCGAAATATGTTTATAATAAATAATATGTCATAAAACATATTTTGTACCTGAATATAGGTTGGTTTTTTTACATAATTTAAAATATTTTTTAAACAACTGTTACATGTTTCGACACCTTTCTGTCTTTATCATGTGTATAAAATATGTATCATTTATTCCCAACAGTTAATAAAATAGAACAATAATCTTGTTCTATCGAATGCCGTAATAAAACACACAATGTAACCCAGCAATTTGGATACAACTCCCTTTCTGATGTTGTCAACTTCAGCTCTAGTCTTCAAAAGAAATAAAAATCATCCCTATTTTTTTTTAATATTTGTCGAGCGTCAAAGAAAAATATTCCGTTTTTATGGCGTATGAGTAATTAATACCGACTTTCAGACGAGCATAATTAAACCTTGAGACATTTTTGGCACTTGTAAAGAAAGGCGGTACTTTCCATATGAAGACAGCGATCGAAATGCGTCGTGATTCAACTTAATATCTCAGAAGAACGGAAGAAATTTGATTTTTTTTTTTGCTTTCCTAAATTGCACAGTAAAGTAGAATTTGTATTTTTTATAAACTCCTTCCTTCAGTCAGTTTGGAATTAAGAAACATTACCATCTTCACATATTATTCTATGGTACATTACTAATAAAGCTGAAGAAAGAGCAGTAAATAATCCACGATCCCTCCATAAATCATAAAATTGAAATATGTGCTTTACAGTATGAGCACTGCTTCGTTAAAATAATATTCGGTTGTGCAAATTTGCAGCAAAATGGAATGGCAGAGTTTACATTTTAGCGGTTGACTACAAACGATACGTCATTGGCAAGCTGTGCACACTTGGTTCGAACAAAGGTAAGTACATCGCCTGAATAAGTATAGTTCTAAAATATGCATTGAGGAGACATGTATTTTAACTCTTAAATTGCAAAGCTCTCAATTTTCATTCCACTTTTTGCCGCCAATAAAAGAGTATATTTCAAAATCTAAATGCGAAGGTTTCGTATTAGAATCACACACGAATTTTGAAGACGCCAGCTTTATTACGAGAAACAGTTACAATTGAAAGTATGTACATACTGCGGACGAACTGTGCTTTAGGTTGTCACATGCTGAAAGTAAAGTTTTCTGCGACACAAAACTTTGCACACGTGGTCTGAAAGGCTACGTCAGTACATTTGTTATAGGAGCATGCATGTATATCATAGAATTAGCAGATAATTTAGAGAATTTTTTTCTCCCATGGTAATATTTTCCTCGGAATTTGTGCGACACGCTAGCCCGTAAATTTCACTGCCATACAGTACCGATCTCTTCTCCAGCAATCGCCTGTGACCTATGTTAACCAGTCAGCAGAGCAGCACTGTCGCCATCTGTATCAACAGATTGTCTACACCTGCGAAGGCGAAAGCCTGATAAGGCCACAGAAATGTGTAATGTCCGTCAGTGGATCGGCTGTCTACAGCCCGTATATTCAATTTCACTATCTAGAAAGTCTGCTTTTTACAGACGATTGTAATTTCCTTCCAGTGTCTACTTACGTCGCCTTTCGACGTATTCACCCAGACGACGCCACAATGAAGGATGTGAAGAAAGCCTTGAGTGATAACGACATAGACTTCAATCAGCTGAAGGGATGGAATCCAAATCGCTGCCAAAATTTATTATTGGGATTATGAACACGTGACGAGTAACAAATTTGTTTGCTGGTGGAGGGAACACAGTGCGTTGTTGTTTGTTGAAATGAATGTTTATGAGCACGATTGAGTGCTGTTTATTAGTAAAGTAAACTGAGATAAAAATAATTACCGTCACCAGTAAATCCGTGAAATCCTTGAACACATCAACCCTTTCCCCCCTAATTATCTTCTAAAAAATTCTCCATATTGTTATATATTAAAATTGTTTCATTTCGAATAGACATTTCATGAAATGTGTGGCTTCAATCCAAAAATTAAAGAACGTCATATTACCAGTAATGTCGTGACATCTCTGATGCATTGACAGTGGACAGTGAAGGGAGTCCACAGGTGAAAATCCAGCCTTTATTTACTATCGAATTAAGCTCCAATGAAGCAAACTGTAAAATTGCCTACAGGGGTGGAAAATTGCTTTACTGAACTGAGTAGACAACCGGGTTCACCAGGAAGGCCTCTTAGTATGACAAACACTTACTGTGAAATGAATTATGTGTAATCATTGTCGAAACTTTCTTTAACGACATGATGACCTAAAATTCTAATTACAGCAGTTTCAAGATTGTAAAAGTTAAAAGGTAAAACTGTTCCATTATAGACCTGAACAGGCCAACAGAGTTCCAGTAGGTTAAGGCCACCAGATTTCTTGATAATCGGCACATGAAGGTGGTAGTTGTCAGACTTGCGCACCGTTCGCCTTTACCCCAGAGATATTCTTGTACTCACTTTTAGAGGCTGAGTCGGCTCCGGGCCACATGGATAAGTCAGATGCCACGGGAAAAACCCCGGCTACACCCCCGGGAAATTCCCACTTGTAGCGCAGTGCCTTAACCACTATTCAAAAAAATATTTCCAAATCTATGTTCGAAAAAATTAAACACACATATTACGAGCACTCTGAACACATTTCTCGGTATGTCTCAAAGTTTGGGGACAGGAATAAATAAAGTTTTCCGACAGTCTTACGCTGTGTAAGTAATTCGTAGCTTCTTAATTGTCTGTTATGGAGTTATCTTATTTCTTCTCAAAATAGGAAATTGGTTTGTAACCACTGGTTATCTTGGTTGCTGTAACAGTACAGGATACAACAAAAAATTCGATGCAACACGTAAGTATGAACTGAAAATTATCACAATACAGCATCACGTACTACATTCATTTAACACGCACATCTCTCACTCATCACGTGGTCCGCCTGTGGCAGGCCAGTAGTTTCTTCCACATCAGGTTCTCCAAAGCGGGCCGTCTAGTGCTTTCTCTCTAAATTTCCTGTATCCTCTATTTTCTTTAAGCACATCCAGAAGTTATTTACCTCTCCTTTTGCGTCTTCCCCTCACTTATGTCCTTCCCTCTATCTCTCCTTCAGTAATGTGTTTAGACCGCAGTTCCTACGCAACATGTGACCAATCCAGTTATCCTTCCTTTCTTTTGTTATTTGTAGGACATTTTCCTCTTCTTTGGCTCTTTGTAACACATCTGTATGTCTCACGTATTCGGTCCAATTGATGTTTCCATCCTTCTCCAGCACTACAGTTCAAAATTCTTTAGATATTTCTATTCAAATTTCCGTAGTGTCCAAGTTTCCCCACCACACATAGCTATATTCCAAATTAACACTTTACTAGTTCCTTCCTTAAATTTAAATCCAACTTGCTGACGAAAAGCCTTCTTTTTGTTGAAACCTGCTTTTCATGGAAATTCTAAATTTAATTCCACACGTTCATCTTGCATCGTTTGTTATCATATTACTCAAATAATGGAAATATTCCACATTCTGCGGCTGTTTTTGGTCTATCATATTCTGCACTTGTAATTGTTGCCTTAAGAGCCTCATTACCTTTGTCTTTCAACATTCATTTCCATTCCAAAACACCTTCCAGTTTCAACTAGTCTTCAAACTCGCCTGGTTGCACCGCCCTTTCCTTAGCCAGTAGTAAAAGATCTTCTGCCTATTTCAATTCTGAAGTCTCCAAACACCCTTCAATGGCTTCGTTGGTTAGGTATTCGCATTGAAATTTGAATAGAATAAGAGACAAATATTATCTTGGTCTAACTTATTTTCTTATCTTCACACTTCTTGTGTCTCCTTAGTCTAATTTCACTTTAAAACTCTGATCCATATACAGTTCTTCTCCTTCTTCTACTTACGGCCCGTCCGCTAATGCCCCGGAAGCACCTCAGCCTGAGGCTAATTTTGCAACCCTAAACATACTTCACCACAGACTCGGTAGTCCTGTTCCTCTAATAAAGATGCAGAGGTCCCTAACTGAGGCTGTGCTTATTTCTTTTGGTTGTACAAACAATTCCCCAAAAACATTGTATCGCTGATGAGCCAATGACTCGCAGCAGCATGTGATGTGCTGCACTGTTTCAGTCTCCATCCCACAGTATCTGCAAGATGGATCTCCGTTAAACAAACCCATGATACGCAGACATCCTTTTACAGGAGCATGTCAGGTGAGGATTGCTACTACTGTTTTTAGTTGATGCCTGCCTAATTTGAGCAGATCATCAGCTCTTTTCTTAAACGGTTTGTCTATAAATAGCTTGCCGTGTCTACAGCCTGGTGTATCTTTCCATGTACTAAAGTGCTGAGGCTCAGTCCAGTTCTTAATTGCTTCTCTTGCTAAACACTTAGGTATTCCAAGAGCTGGCTCTGGACCGAGTATCGGCATAGCTGACGCTTGTCTGGCAAGCTTATCAGTCTGTTCATTGCCTAGGATGCCCTGATGTCCCGGCACCCAGACGATAGTGACCTCATTAAGGCCTGCCAACGCAAAGAGGGCTTCAAGGCTTTCTGCAACCAGTCTAGAAGTTACTTTCGGGCCACTGAGTGCCTTAAGTGCAGCCTGGCTATCGGAACAGATAAGAATCCGCTTATTTTTATAAGCCCTTCTTATGTTTTCATATGCACATTGTAAGATGGCATAAATTTCAGTTTGAAAGACTGTGGCAAATTTACCCAAACGGAAGCATTAGCTTCTGTTAGATCTTTGGCCATATATGCCAGACCCTGTCCCCGAGTCAGTTCTGGAACCATCAGTGTACCAGATCAACACGTCCTCAGGGAACATTGGGTTTTTGTTCCTCCATTAGTCCATGTCTATTATGACATTAAAGAGCTTTGGAGAGTTGTAGACTGGAATAGTATAATCTGACCGCATATCGAAAATGGGTTCACTCACATTTTTCCAGATGGGTAGCAACCCAGCTGCTGTTTTAGGATCAGCTGGTTGCTTGAGGATGTTTAGCCTATACAGTGCCATCCTCGCTTCCGCCATGATCAGTAAATCCAGCGGAGTCAGATTCAGAAGCATCTCCATTGCTGCAGTAGGGTTTGATTTCATAGCCCCTGTTATGGCTAGGCAGGCCATTCTTTGAATTCTGCCTAGTTGAATTTTAGTGATTTTGTGTGTGACCTTGGGCCACCAGACCAAGGCACCATCAAATATGAAGGGTCTAATTACCTTACTATAGAGACAATGCACCATACTAAGTCTAAGACCCCATTTCCTACCACATGTGCGTCTAACTAACGCAAAGGTGGTTTGAGTTTTCCTAATTATTTTCTGTAAATGCTGGTTCCAGTTAAGCCTAGGGTCCAAAGTTACCCCCAGATACTTGATCTCGTCCAGCATTTTGAGGTCTTTACCATGGAGTATTAGAGGTCCATATACAGTTAGCTGATCAATATTTTTTTGCGCTAGTCAGTACCAATTCCCTTTATAGTCTGTATTCATTTTATTCAGTTTACACGGTCAAATGCCTTCCGCCAATCTATGCAGCACCCACACAATTACCCTCCTGTGTCCAAAGACGGTTCTGATATTATTCTCAGCATTCGAACTGCATTCAAATTTCTTTTTCCCCTCCTAAATCCAAACTGATCTCGTCCAAAGACATCCTCGAATTTCCTTTCAATCCTTCTTTAAGTATTTACGTCACTCCCTTTGCTGTATGTACCACGAGGCAGATGGTGCAATGGTCGCCGCTTTTCGTAGTTTTCGGCTTATTCTTTAAGATAAAAATTGTAATTTCAGTGATGTTCTTGGAACACTCACGTACGTAATGCAAAGAAATTGTAAAATTCCTTTGTGTTACACATGATTTTTTGAATAATCTAAATAAATTACCATAAATATCTGATAATTTTTTCCCATATACATGTGTTTTGTAATTGATTTAACTCTGACTTATTAGTAGGTTATAATAAGAACTACAGACGAACCGGGGTTCGCTTCTATAGGGGACTGGGACTATCTTATTTCCTCAGAATAAACACAATTCCTCTGGCCCAAACAGACGTATTTTCGTTGTTTACTGGAGACTTCTTTTGGAATGTTAAACGTCTGATGAGTCAAACTGTGTATGCAAGTTCAACTAACGCCCATGGTCAAAATACGTTAAGAGTTTGTGTACACAACCGTAAGTCTTAGTGATTAAGTAAAGGAACAAAAATCTTTTAAATAAAAATTGTAACTTAATATCAAGCTATAAAATTGTTATTTAGAGTACCTTCACAATATATATTTATTTATATCTAATTTAGGAGGAACAATCTAAGGAAATATTTTGTGACTGTTGTGTGGTTGTGTTGGAGAAATTACAGATCAAGCGAACGGTGTGAGGGAACAGACGAATAAGCGAAAGAAATGCGTTGATTTTAATAAATTGTGAATAGTTTTGGGAACTGGGTTGTTGGGTTGTGAACTGGGTAACGTGGTGCAGAAAAGAAAAATTATTTGAGTCCTCACTGTATTTGTTTCTTGTGTGCTTAGATAAGTTTTTCAAATAATTAATGCAACAGAGAAATGAGGCCTCAAACAAATATTTTATCATAAATACAATATTTTTGAAACTTATTGTGTTCCATATCCATGCACTAAAGGAATATTTAAGCTACTGTTATTATGACAATAAAAGCTATCGAAATATGTTGATAATAAATAGTATGTCATAAAATATATTTTATACAAGAGCATAGTTTCGTTTTGTTACACAATTTAAAATATTTTGTTTAAAAAATTTCTACATATTTCGACACGTTCCTGTCCTCTTAGTGTTTCTAAGATATGTATTATTTAGTTCCAAAATTTAGTAAACTAGAACAGTATTCTTCCTCTATCGAATGCTGTAATAAGAAACGCAGTGTAACGCAAACTATCAAAACCTCAGCTAAAGAGAGCCTAGGTCTGCACGTATTGAAGCAACATAAGCCATGGTTTGATAGAGAATGTTTAGACTTCTTAGATCGGAGGAAGCAGGCTAAAATGCAGTGGATAAAGGATCCAAGCCGAGGCAGTGTAGATAATCTGAACAATGTAAGACGTGATGCTAGCAGATATTTCAGGAACAAAAATAAGGCATATCTGAAAGCTAAAATCGAGGAACTTGAAACTAACAGCAAGATCAACAATATCAGGGACTTGTATAGGGGCATTAATGACTTCAAGAAGGGGTAACAGCCGAGAACTATTATAGTAAAGGACGAGAAAGGAGATTTGATTGCAGACTCCCACAGTATTATGACGAGGTGGAGGAACTGTTTCTCCCAGCTATTGAATGTACATGGGGCTAAGGATGTTAGGCAGGAAGAAATACACACAGCAGAACCACTAGAGCCTGAGCCAAGCGCCTTTGAGGTTGAGCTGGTTATTAAAAAGCTAAAAAGCCACAAAACTCCACGTATTGATCAAATCCCAGCGGAATTGATTAAAGCAGGGAGGTAGGGCAATTCGTTGTGCGATCCATAAACTTATCATTTCTATTTGGAATAAAGAGGAATTGCCTGAAGAATGGAAGGAGTCAATCATAGTACCTATCCATAAGAAGGGGGATAAAACAGATTGTAATAACT
>Ga0209737_10004146_pt1 | contig 10185 bp, 10 predicted proteins | sample TergutCu122P3_FD_187284 | JGI IMG/M metagenome (GOLD analysis project Ga0209737, IMG submission 187284) | Cubitermes ugandensis P3 segment gut microbial communities from Kakamega Forest, Kenya - Cu122 P3 (SPAdes) (version 2) | ecosystem: Host-associated > Arthropoda: Insects > Digestive system...
GCCACCTGTCCCTATCCTGAGCCAACTCCATCCAGTCCTCACAACCCCCTCCCACTTCCTGAAGATCCATCTTAATATTATCCTCCCATCTGCGTCTGGGCCTCCCTAGTGGTCTCTTTCCCTCAACAGTGTTTATTTATGGATCATTTAACGACCCTTTATTTTCAGAATCTTCTGAGATGTTAAGCAATATCGACAGGAAAGTAGTTACTCACTTTGCAGAGGCGTTTAACGTTGCCATCCTCAGGATCAAGAATTGAAAGTTGAACTGTTCGCACTGCTTGATGCTGATAAATAATAGATTGAAAAAAAAATAGATGTGAAAGAAAGCGAAAGCTGAGGACTACGTCGGGTTTTACCTGGGTGAACTGAGGAAAACCACTAAAGGACTTTAAGATTACAGATCTCAGTGCACAAATCTGAACATGGGGCTTCCAGAGTATGAAGCAGGACGGCTGCAAACTTGATCACTTCAATGAACTGATAAGATAAGGAACACACATATGCTTCTTGTGCTTAAGGTAAGCATACACTGAGGAAGGATTCCTTTAACGTTGGGTTGGACACCCAAGTACAAAAGAGGGCAGAGAAGGAGCTAGAGAAGAAATGTAGAGCAGAAAGCTGGAACGGTGGGAAGGACTTGGAGAGAGCAGGAAACATGCATGTTGTTTATGCTTCGTGGAGGCCCTGTGCTCCGATAGGGAGAAAAGGGACTGATAAAACTCGAAAAGGGAGGCACTGCATATAGTCTAAAAACCTTGATAAGAAATTCTTCGAAAACCACGTCGTGAATTGTGTGTTTGGCCGTATTTGTGGATCTTTAAGGTCCTTATCAGTAAGTTGGATTAAATAGTATAGAATGGAAGGGTGATTAATGAATAATGAATGGGATAGGATATGGAAGGAAGCAGTTGTGTTGCAACTTGGATACCATTCCGTCATTGCCCTCACGGACGGAGGAAAAACATGAAATTCTCAGTCACATTAGTGGATGTCCTGGCCAAAATTTGAGAAGGACCCTCCTAAATACAAGTCATGAACTTTACATCTTTTGGACCTACAAGACTGAAACTAAGACGATTTTAACAGGCAGGATGTGAAAACTTTGATATAAACCAGAGCGGAAATGTGAGGCTTTGGTTGGTGAATTTTAATTTACTTTAAGAGTTCTTCTTTAACTAGCAGCACACGGGTTGTTCAGCATTGAATGGTAGGCTGGTTATTTTTGTTGTGAACCAAAAAGCATGTACAGTAATATTATCCGATTATTTGCCTCCAAAATGTATGAAAACGAAATCTCCGGGAGGAATTTTGAACCCGAAATCTCTGAAACAACAATATTACACTGTTAACTCTGGCGTTATCATGTCAGCTGGGATTAAATGTCCCACGATAACGCTTAAGCCTACGGTAATCTGATAATGTGGCTTCTAAGCTGTGCGTCAACTGAGGCCAAGTCTGTAAATTTCCCAAGAGGATGATATAAGCTGTGTAATATGTTATTTCCTTATGATAAGTAATTTTACTAACAATAACCTCTAATCTATAGGTCACATGTCCCATGTCCCACAAAATAATTATTTTGCGTCCGGGGTTTTGTATTTTCACATTTAAGACGGATATCACCAAATATTTAAAACTCTGCAACCCATTAACCCTCTCAATACAGGTACTGAACTTGAAATTTTTTAATAAGATGGTATAGGGTAGTGCAGTCGAAACAAACTAATAATGGGTCTAGTATTTATTGCTAAGACTACATGTTTCGGCAGAAACATGTAGTCTTAGCAACAAATACTACACCCATTATTAGTTGTGTTTCGACTGCACTACCCTATACCATCTTATTGTATCTAACACAACGGGTATGTCACAACTTGAGATTGAAAGTTTTTAAGTAGCGAACGTTTGAATTGCTGTGGCCTGTATTTTGACATCAAACGTTCAGAGAAACATCTGTACTCACTTGCCCACTTGCACCTAGCCATGACATACAGTACCACAATTAATTTAAAGCCCTCGTCCCTGAATCTTGCACCAGATATGTTGAGTGTCGATAAGCACATCACTAATTAGTCACAACAGACACACTTAAAGCACTAACTATGGTACATACCACGTAGATGCTGTCTAACTAGGCGGTCTAGTCCGAACTGAGTTGTCGTCGTTGGCAGGGACACACAAGGACTTTAAACCCCAGCCGAACGAGCATAATAACATAATTGTGACGTGTGGTTTGTCATGCATTCGGGAAGGGCGACATCACAGATCTTAATATTTCTGTATTAGTAGGAGTTGTTTGTTTCGACACTGACGAATTATACCACAGAGTTACTACATACATTCTTGTTCGTGGCGTTACCCAAGGCGTGAAATACTGTAGGAGTACACACGGATATATGGGTCGGAATTGGTTCGAAACCCAGTGGAGGCAAATAAGCCTATTTTCTTTCCTGCGCAAAGGTCATGGGTCCATCCAGCCTCCAGGACAGTGTCTATCGTGATTTTCCAAGAGGGGTTAAAGGGCTAAGGCTTGGCCCTCATCATCCGCCGCCTTCCACAGCCAAGGTTGAACTATACACCTCTATCTCACCTCTGTGCCAGTTTTGGCATGTAACGATGTGACATTACATGTTTATTATTTGGGACTGTAAATGTACACCTAGATATTGTTGCACAATTCTTTTGGAATGAAAAGAAAAAGCAACGCGAAATCGTGTTTTTTTTTAATTTGGATAAATGTGATGTAATAAATTCTGTACTACTCACCAAACATTATTCGGGTGATAAAATTCAGAAGAATGAGATGGGAGGGGTATGTGGCAAACATGGGCGACAGGAGAGGGGAATACAGGGTTTTGGTGAGGAGACCTGATCGAAGGAGACCACTTGGAAGACCTGGGCGTTGATGGGAGGATAATATTGAAATATGTACTCAAGAAGTGGGATGGGGTGGCATGGATTGGGTTGATCTGGCCGAGGACAGGGACAGGTGGCGGGCACTCGTGAATGCGATTAGGAATCTTCGGGTTCCATAAAATGCAGGAAATTTTTGACTGACTGTGTAAGTGTTAGCTTCTCAGGAATGACTCTGCTCCATGGAGTTAGCGATGTAAATACCTTTATTATGACTCTCAGTATACTGGTGGCTATACGAACCTTCTACTTTAACACTTAAAATCTACAGTTTTCGCCATATTGCATTTCTACGTGTTTATTATTATATTCCGAATGTTTATTTATTTAGTGAACCTGTTAGTGACTAAGTCTAAATGATATAATGTGCAGAGATCACAGTGATTAATAAAACGGAAGGCTGTGAAAGGTTCCAAACATGGCCTAATTTAGGGCGTCCCGGAAGTCGCCAGGAGATGTCAAGCAAAGCCATGTAAATTCTGTCAGGATAGGCGGTGTCATAGCCCAAATATTTAAAAATAAATATAATTTTGTTTTAGGTGGGAGCTGTTGCACAGTCTTGGTCAGAAAAGGCAATCGGACAGGTGTTTAAACACAGGGCCTGAGTATGCCTAACATGTCGGTGTGATCTTAATATCGCACATAACGCTCGTCACATTCAGTGCTATGGGGTAACTTGCGCTGGTACACCGGAAGCACAAACGACGTAACAGCAATACAAACTGCTTATTTCGCCGAACCTAAGATATTAGCGAAATAGATGGCGTCACGCACCGTACGCCAAGTACGCCTCATTATCATCACAGCTGTAGTGTTGTTAAGTGATTTCATGTGTTTTTACCTATAGCCACCCCACCAGACTATACACACGTGCCTGAAGAACTTAATGATGGTTTAAAAAAAAGTACATCTGGGAGTTTAAAATTATGTTTACAGAACAGAAGGTTATCAGTGCTTTTAGTCATTCCGATGTCGCTCATATTAAATTACCATTCCGATCCGTTGAGAAGAAAGAGTAAAGACTGATTTCCCTGAAGATGGCATCAGTGGATGCCACAACGCGTCGGAGAGAATATTAGTATATGATAGTATACAATATAGTGCATAGAAGTTGGCTTTAATAAACATTGTTATGTCGGTGTCTCAGGAAAAAAAATGGGCGCAGTAATTCCACTTGCACTCACAGCACACCACGCATGAACCATAAAATCTTGTAGTGGTACTTTGTGTATTGATATGCTGTTTACTGCAGACCAGTATGTTATGCTGGACCTTCACGTATTCACTGAGATGAAACTGCGTTTCACCGTTAAACAGAAAGAGTGTGGGTTTTACTTCTCCGTAATGAACCACGTAATGGTAGTACCATATAATTTTTATTCACGATTTGTTAGCAGATTTTGTGAACCAAATTTATCTCATATGGATGCAGATGCAACAGTTTTATTGCCTGTGTTCGATAACACGCATGTGAGCAGGCTGGTGAATGGGTTACCTTTTATGTGGGGACGTCTGACATGAGGTGACAAAAAATATTGTTCAGAAGATAATCTATATGTTCATGTAAAAATTCGTAATTGCGTGTGCAATAAATGAACATCAGGCCAATGATAAATGCAATAAAAAAATCAGCTTTCCTTTAACAACCGTGCGCAACATATCTGGATCTCCTAAATGTTGCGAAGAAACGCCTAACACTTTGCGCAATTCGTCTGTGACGTTAAACATACTAGTTTCCAAGAGTTGTTGCTAGGGGCGCCACGTTATATAGAAGCACATGCAGAGGAATTTCTTTGCTGCGAAATATGTAGATTCTATCAATGATTTAAAAAAGTGCGCTCCTATTGGTTTTCCAATATTCTATTCATTTTCCAACTTCTTCAGCTGCACCGTTATTGAGAAATTTGTTTCCCTACTCGTGCACCGTTGGTATCACAGATCATCTAGGTTGGTATTATATGCACCACCGCATACCAACAGTAATCCATGGTAATAATCATTCGTAATCACGGATGAGGTACGGAAGTGTCACCGCCCATCTTAGCTAACTCGTGCATCAGTAGGATTTCTTTTTCAAAAATTTTAAAAATATGCCGGGTAAGGCAAGTGAAGAAACAGCTACTGAAGACGCCGTAAGCACCACAACAGCGGCCAGTCATGAAAGTGACCTGACGTTGACTGATCGTTTGAACAAGAAGCTTTTGTCTTCTTTGTTAGAAAGGATGAACTCTGGAACACAGTTCGATCGGTTTATAACCCAAAGTGAAGCGGCGACTACGACGAATGAAGATGAGTTTTCACCGTAGTTTATTTTCAGTGTGGGTATGAACATTTTAGGTTATGTTGTGTCAGTGGCAACGAATTCAGTGAGATCAATGATAGGAACGTCCTGACATCTGGCGGTATGTCCTTATGTGGTGGAACTTTGGCGGGAAGTAACTGAGTTGTATGCAGAGAGTCTGAGTTCCAAATTGTTTAATTCTCTAATATATTCATAGCTGATTACATTTTTTTGTGTAGTAAAACCAACACGTCAGGTGCGTGATACAAATTATATAATATTGTGTGTATGTTGGTAAGGAACGCGTCTTTGAATGTGAATGTAGAAACACTTAACCATACTACATGATATGTGACATAGCATGTCCTGACATAACTAGTGTCTGTTTTTATTCAAGAATGTTTGTTATGTCGTGGTTAAATCAGGTAGCGGGAATTATAGCGAATGCATTTTTATTGTTGGTGTTCCGAATTTGGAGGATGTTTGTAGGATGTGTGTTATCGATTAGAAAGAGTAAGAGGAGCACATGCACATTGTCGAAAATAATAGTCATAGTATAATTTGACGTGCTGAAGATTATCAGATGTGGTTTATGCATGTCTGTAACGTTTGGCTTGTTTTCTCCATGTGTGGAGTGAAGAAACAAAATATATGCTTGGCTGTTCAAATTGTATGTTCTACATGGCAAAGTAGCGGAAGTTGCATGAATGTTATGAAATAAAGTGTTTTTGAGATCTGTAACTGTATTATGCTCTCAAATCTAATTAATTCTTATGGCGTTCAAACTGAACAGTGTTCATCCATTCTGTAAGCATTCAAGTTCTGTCCATCATTTTCCTGTTTGGACATTAAGTGGAGCAAGAAAGCAAAATGTAGCTGAGGTTGTATTGTATGTGGCTGAGTTAACAGAAATTTTTGTCATGTTTTGCTGCAGAAACCATGTATTTTTGCATATCCTGTTCCTTTGCCTTATTGTCAAAATTCCCTTTATAAAAACTTATTGACAGTAATGTATTTGAACAACTAGCATTTTGTCTCATAATGTCATCTTCACCAAACCTGTGGAGAATTTTTTTTTTATTTACCCATACTATACCCAACATAACATGTAATGAAATACATGTCACTGCTTTTATATTTAATGGAGAAATATGAAAGTACATTTAGATCCACGAACAATGTTTGTTTTAAGTTTACAGGTGCTGTTGCAGATATCTGTTGGTAGTTTAACTGCAGCAGAGTATTGATCCAAGGAGAGATAAAAGTAACTGTTCATGGTATTGTAAATTTTTATGCAGTTATATACTAAATTTACATTTTGTTTGACATGTAGTTGGAAGAAGGGAATTCATTTTATCATTAGATTACTTTGGCATCTGTATTTCGTACAGTTTGTTGTATGCACAATTATTGTACTATACATTAAATTACATGTGCCTACCACAGTATACATATATCAGGAAAGCCCATACTTGGTTAATATTTCTTACAAGAGGTCCTACAGTTATGAATGTTTTCTGATTCAAAAGTTTGATCATAAGTCTTTGATACTGAGAACTTGTTTTCCTATACACACAGACTTAAAGTAGTTTAATTCTGGAGCCAGCCTAAAATAGCTAATGTAAGTAGTAATTAAGTCAAAATGTAGTACACAGAAAAAGGCTCAGTTGTAATGCCAGTAAAGAAATAAAGGACAAAAGTTAGTTAAAAAACCTAAAGCCAGAGTTTTAGCAGTTTTTACAAGCCGAGTCGTGCCCTCTTTTCCTTTTAATTTCTGCTGTGAAACAACCACAGGGCATAAAAGGAATCTACAAGTTCACCAGGTTATTGTAAATATGAAGACCTAGGTTTCTGAGCGTTTTTGGTTTAATATGCAGTGGCCCTCAAAGCTGATAGGGATAAGTTATTATGGTGACCATTTTGCCCACTTATAGATGTTGGAAGAGATATATGAAGATAACCTCATAGGTGATCTGAATGATTTGGATGAGATAATAGAGCAACAAGGCGATGCACTGCTTGATGAGGCAGAAGAAGAAGAAGAGACTGAAGGCAATGCTAATAATGGTACTTTCTTGATATCGTATGTTTAGTGTGGATTCTTACACATATAAGTAGAATTTGAATGCCAATGAAATATTATTGATGTACTTTATTTTGTGTTAACATTAACTCATGATGTGGGAGCTGGGATAATGTGCTGTAGGGACTGGGCTGTAGACTGTACCATGTAGCGTTAAGTTCTCAGCAGACCAGCTCTGGAGCCCACCCAGGGGGGTAAAGCAGTCGGTTACCTGTAATATTCAGTATATTGCTTGTCTACTCTTTCAATAAATAGAGACTAGATGTGGGCAAGCAAATAGCATTCCTGTTATATATTTGAGTGATCCATAGTTAAAATCTTGACCTGAAGACTAGCTAACCTGCCCGAACTTTCCTTGCCACTTTTAGTCTGGCGAAGTGAATTCCTGAATAAAACTTGAAATTTGGCCACAAGTGTGTAATTTATTGTACCATTTGATGCTATATAGTCTGAACTACTGATAGCATTATATAAACAACAAAAAATGAGATGGATAACGTACATGTAATGCAACATTGTGCACATTTGCGTTTATACCTCCTGAGCTTTCCTAACAGCCACATACCATTTCATTTGGAGGGAGTGCTTTTATGACCCTTTAATATCGCTGGAAACAATAAAACATACTTAGGTCTTCATGTAAAGTACCCAGTATTTTGCCCAATTTTAACCAAATGTGGGGTTTCTTAATAGGTTCTCATAAAACTTCAAATTTCACAGAATCCGTCCATTGGAGCTGTGTTATGGATAGACGGAAGGATGGATTAAGAGCCTGATACAATTTCACTCGCAGAGAGTGCTTTTATGGTGATTTAATTTCACCGGCAGCAATGAAACGTACTTAGGTCTTCATGTTTAGTGCTCAGTATTTTTGCTCGATTTTAACCAAATTTAGAAATTCTTGACAGATTTTCATGAATATACCCAAGATCAAATTTCATGGTAGTCCATCCAGTGGGAGGTACGCTGATAATATGCGGACAGACAGATGGACAGGCATTATGAAATGAATAGACACTTTTTGTGACTATGCAAACATGCTTAATAAGTACACACTGAGAAACTGGGGACCAGGGTAATAGTGACCTTTTTGAGTTGTAAATAATATCCAAAATAAGTACACGGCAATTTACGCGCACTTTTAAAAATCCTAGACTTGTGTTTGTGAGCCATTTGATTTGAATCTCAGCTGGGCTTTTGTGTCAATATTCTCAGTCTGTGCACTTTAATGCTGAAATGGTACTTTTACATAGCAGGCCACATCTTTTACCATCGAGATTCTTACCTGCTTTCGTCTCTGTCTTAGTGCTGAGCTTAAGTATGGACAGAGCTGTACCTTCACTTCCACTGTAAGCTTTCATAGCATGTGTAGGAACAAATTTACCTATTACTTCACTCTTCATGTTTATCTTTCATTGTCATTCATAGGTTTGCAATGTATTATTTGAAGCAACATTGTCAAAGAAATTATGAGTTATTAAATTTATTTAAATATGTTACTAATAAAAATGTGCTTCTTTGTTTTTACAAGCTACATCGGATGATAGAAATTCTAATGCTACTAGAGTTGAACCCAAGAAAAGAACTGTGAAGAATCCGCGACTAAAATTAGATCCGGAGCGACTGAAAGGTCCACGTGGTATTGCTGTTATAGCAGATGCATACAAAGATTTTAAATTCCATGGCAAGGGTTATGAAAAGGTGGATCTCAATAGGGTGATGAAGAGACTAGAGCACTGGGCACATCGTCTGTATCCTCGTTTTCAGTTTGATGACTGTTTAGATAAGATTGAAAAACTAGGGCAGAAGAAACCTGTGCAGGTAAATAGATAATAGCTTACACTTCATCAAAGTGTAACTCTTCAAGAGCTTGTGTGACGCCGTGCCTGGCAGCAAGTCCATGCTGTTCCAGATGTCTTGATATTTAGTTTTTTTGGTGTATGTTGATAAATTAAAAATGTTGTTGGTTAAAGAAAGATGACAGAAGAGCATAAACCTGCCACCTGTTCATGAAAAGATGAAATACTTATTCCGAGCATGAATTTCATATCTTAGAGATGTGGTTTGGTTTTTGGATGTACAACCAGCCACATTGTTTTGTGATGTTGATAGTTGGTGGGTTAAGGATAGGTGACATTACCGTCATGGAGGTTTAAAGGCTTGTAGCAAGTGTGACAAAGGGGGATGCAACACTTCAAATTTATTGATGCAACATGTTGCTGGAATTTAAAAAAGGGGGCGGGGGGACTTTGGAATTTGCATTATAATGAAAAGTTTGGTTCCATATTTCAACCTAAATTCTTTCATTACCCTATCTTGAGTAATTAAATTAGATTAAAGGGATGGGTATTGAACAAACCTTGAATCCCAGCTGTCTTCATTATTTTGTGCATTTGATTAACTAACTGCATGGAGTGGAGTCATTGTGAAGCTGACAGTCACTTATTACTCTGTTAAGAAATTCCTGATGTATTATGAAACCCGAAGGTTTATTACCATGCACTAAAGAGCCCACCATAGCATCCTCTTGAGCCAGAAGAATCCATGTCTTTAAAATCAACTTTAAAATTGTCCTGTCTAATCTTCATTCTTCCAGTTGATCAGTTTACATGGTTTGTCAAAAGTGTAAGATTTATATTTCATCCCTGCTTCTTCTACATCCTGGTCTTCTGGGATGTGATGCGTCACTGAATAAGTAGTTCCCTGACATTTCAGAGGAACCGCTGTGAAAACCTGTTTTGCACACCTCAATTGCATTGTTCTTTGTATGTTACATATCCAAATCTACTTTCATGAAGAAAATCTTACTGCTTAGAGACAAATTATTTTCCATTGTATATTATTGAAGATTCACCTCATAGAAAGGTCTGTACAGTAGTAGAGGTTGCTATCATGTAAAGTTTTT
>Ga0209737_10004147_pt1 | contig 10184 bp, 23 predicted proteins | sample TergutCu122P3_FD_187284 | JGI IMG/M metagenome (GOLD analysis project Ga0209737, IMG submission 187284) | Cubitermes ugandensis P3 segment gut microbial communities from Kakamega Forest, Kenya - Cu122 P3 (SPAdes) (version 2) | ecosystem: Host-associated > Arthropoda: Insects > Digestive system...
CAATTATTGTTTGACGAATTTGAGGAGGCGTATTTATGAAGATGATCGAAGCCTGGGTTGCGAGGGCATATATTTCGCCGCCAGACCAAGAAGAATTGATCGACATACGTATTGTTTGTGATATTCAAACTGCACGTAAACTCATGATGTCGGAGATATTCAGGCTTAAGCCGCTTCGTTTTGTTTATGGTAATGAGTCGGTAGCTCGGCCGTCACAATTGGAAATTATATTACCGAGCTGGTTTGATAAAGAGACCAAAGAAGTGCTTCTCACCAAGGGGAATCAATTAGACATAGCAAAGTATAAAGATTTCAAAGAAGTTGAAGAAGCACTTCCAAGCTCAACTCGTTATGCTGTTACTAAATGGTTAGATTCGGTGTTATATTCTGTAACAACATACACAAATTTGGTAAATCTTGGCTGGACCAATGGTCAGGCTTTGTCGGTATTACCAAACAGCCTTAAGGTTGAAATTGTTTTAAGCGGGACTATCTGGGATTGGAATTACAATCTTAATAATATTATTTTACGTGAAGAGTCCTCAATGGTCGACATTGTTTCTAGAATATCGGATATTTTGAAAAAGGAGACTAGTGAGTAATGATTTTTACGAATGACAGAGACGATTTGAATGGTTTTGGTATATTCTTAGTTTGGGTGGTATCTATAGGTTTGGGGCTCGCCTTAGTCTGTGGTTTATTTTACGCTTACCCAAAATATCGAGTATGGTCTAAAGAGTTGGCGGGACAAGCACAACTTAAAGAAGCCGAATGGAATAGGCAAATTATCATTAAGGAAGCAGAAGCAAATCTAGAAGCCGAAAAGATGAACGCCCTGGCTGAAATCGAAAGAGCCAGGGGAATGGCCGCCTCAATGGAGATTGAAAACGGAACTCTAAACGAGACTTATATTCGGTATTTATGGGTTAGAGGAATGGTTGGTAACGAGAACGTAATTTATATTCCAACAGAGGGGTCGATACCCATATTAGAAGTTAAGCCGAGATAATACAGAAAGGAGAAAAACAAGATGAAAGAATACCACAAGATTCCAACGTTATTTAAAAGAAACGAAAAGACTAAAAGACTTATTGAGGGAGAATTTACCGATCCCATTTTAGAGTATCTTAAAGATACGGAATGGGTATTTACCGAAAAGATTGACGGAACTAATATTCGTGTCGTTTGGGATGGACATAAAGTCAGTTATTTTGGACGCACAGACGATTCTCAAATTCCAGCATATTTGATGAATCGGCTTTTAGAATTATTTGGCGGAGACGCAAACGAGCAGTTGTTTGAACAAAAGTTCGGCAACACCTTCGTTATGCTTTGCGGTGGATTATGTTAAAAGCAATCCAAATTCTCTAATCGGTACCGCTAAATGTGAAGGGTTGGTTGGTCGCCCACGCGTCGAACTGCTCGATCGTCAAGGAAAACGTATAATTGTTAAAATTAAAGGACGGGATTTCGTTTAAGGAGGTGACAACGTTGGGGCAAGCCAAATACAATCCAACTGCCAAAGCAGCTAAGCGAGGAGAACTGCCACCAAAAGAAAAGCCGCATAAGTTGACAGAAAGAGATTTAGAAGTGATAATACTAAATTATTTCTTTGGGAGCCCACTAAACCAGTTAAGAATGATTAAAGATAATCCACCAGGATGGGAAGAAAGAGAAAGGAATGCGAAATCCCGTTTATAATATTAATAACGAAAGGAGTGGAAATGTCCATTTTTGAAGAAATTTAGAAAAATATCATCGGAGAGCAGACATAAAATCGGAGCAAATGAAATCCACACGACAACCGATGAATCTTTTAAAGATTGTGTTGGGAAGGAATGTATGGCCTACAATGATGCGCTATCAAACAATGGTAAGGGACTTAATAAACCGTGTAGAAGACTATTTCCAATAACTCCCCACCCGAACTTTATAATGAAATAACATCGGGTCGTATGGAGTGTGATTAGAATGAGTATCGTGTCGTTACCAACTAATAACTAAGAATAAAGAATGGAGAGTGATATTATGATGGAATTCAATCTCAATCAATTTGAGCCACCACCGATCCTTTTGTCGAACAATGCGAAACTTATTTGTAATACCTGCGAATATGCGCATTTATGTAAGTATAGAGATTCGGCGCTTCAAACTTATAGACGGATAGAAACTATGGAAGCGGTTGGGGACAACACCTTTGTTACTATTGACATTGGATGTGCGTTATATTCTAAAAAGAAAATCAGTTCTGGAAGATCAAAAGAACCACCACCTCCTCCGCGTCACACAAGTAACGTTACAAAACAAACTTAGTAGAAAGGAGAATTAAATTGAGTATTGAACGTTGTATACTGCATAGGTGTCATATTTGTAGACAAACGGTTTTTAACAAAGAAACAGGAGTACTTACATGCAAGATAAAAAATTTTGATTTTAAAAATAATGGAAGGGGGAGTCATTCTTACACTTGTAAGAGTTTTGTTTTATTACCATTCTTTGAAGAATTACCCACCAACACTAACTTTATACAATCTATGAGTGGTATTATCCCGTATAACACATTGATTCAATTATACTACCAAAAGGAGGAAGAGCGCACGTGAAACCCATAACCATTGTACTATCCGCGGTAATTGTTATATTTACAATCTTCTACTCGTTATCCGAACCAGAATGCAAGGTAACAATAGAAGAACCACCAATTATACCAATCGAACTGCGTTACGGCTTTACCGATGATGATATTTACCTGCTGGCTCAGTTATTATGCGGAGACGCTAGTATTGACGGGGATGGGGAGTATGACTTTGTATGGTCCGCTCTCCATGGCCGGATGAATTACTACGAGATGGGGAAAGTTTTATGCGTAGTAATGAATCGCCAAAGAAACGGATATTGGGGGGACACCGTTAGAGAGGTTGTCCTGGCGAAGGGACAATTTGTGGTGTTTCCTAAAAATCTTAAAACCAAACCACATGATATTGCCATGGAAAGAGTTAGAGATTGGTGTTATGACTACGACCGTTGGGATTATCGTCTACAAGTGATACCCGAGTCACACTTATATTTTAGAGCTGGGCCAAACTTGACAAATGTGACTCGGTGATATTCGCATGAATTACAAGGGCTATAATAGAAGAAACTTATTAAAGGAGGAACAGAAATGATTAAAAATTTATTTGAAATTGGAATGGCGAACAAAGGAAAAATCGGAATCGGAATTCTGGTCGTTGGAGGCATAGCTCTAGCCGCGAGAGCGGTGATTGGGTTATTAGCTAACGACGAGGAAATCGAAGATGAAAACCAAGTTGAGTTATTAACAAACGAAGACTAAATCATTGATGCGGAACAATAAGAGTTTCGAACTTAAGAGATGTTGGGGGAACCTAACATCTCTTATTTTTTATTCGCACAAATTACATGGAGTATAATAGAAGAAACTTATTAAAGGAGTGATAAAAATGTTATATCCGGTTATTAAAACAGTCGTGGTATACGCAGCAGGCATAGGCGCTGCAGCTATTGCGACAGGCGGCTTAAACGCGTTGACGCCGGCAACAAACAACATAGTAATGAGAGGTTGTTTGTGTGTTGGACGTATTGCGTTAAGCGGACTTGTATCGTACAAAGCAATGTGGTATATGAGCAATGTGTTCCAAGACGTTGAAAACGCGATTAACATGGGCAAAAAAATAAGTTAAAAAGAGAAGCATAGTCTTCTCTTTTTTTAAGGAGGTTGAAAATGAACAAAGACCAATTTCCTGGAAACTCGAATAAAACAAGAAATGTTCCCGAAGTGAAAAAAATCATTAAAGGAAAGGTGGTTCGAAGGAAAAAGTCGCTAAAAGAGCGTTTTGTCGAAGCGTTTACTGGGGATGATACGCGTTCGGTTCTTGATTATATTTTTTACGATGTGTTAATCCCGTCCGCTAAAGATCTGATATTTGACATGGTCAAAAGTGGATTGGAGATGAAGTTATTTGGTGACAAACGTGGACGATTCAACACGCCTCGAGATCGAGGTGGAAGATCTTATACTAACTACAATGCGTATTATCGCTCAGATAACGACCATTATTATAATCGCGATCGAGACAGACGTGATATTTCCAAAGCCAACAGAGCTCGTCACGATTTCAGCGAAATAATTCTGAACACCAGAGAAGATGCGGAAAACATATTAAGCAGCTTGATCGATCTAATCATCGATTATGGAGTAGCTAGCGTAGCGGACTTGTATGATATGGTCGGTATGGATTCGGATTATACCGACCAAAAATACGGGTGGACAGAACTGAGGGATTCGCGTGTGTCTCGAGTTCGTGAGGGATATTTGATTAATCTTCCACGACCGAGACCTATTGATTAGACGGAGTTATATTTAATAAAGGAAAGGAGGTGAAAGATATTGGACGAAAAGAAAGTAACTTTGGGTGATGCGCTTAAAAGCTTGTCCGAGGAGCAGGCTGGAACCATAACTCGTATATGTGGAGACATCATAATTATATTCCAAGAGTTGGACCAATATCAAAAAGCGGTGATAGCGTTTATAATAATGGCCACCGTAAAAGAATTTATGAAAGACGGTGATAAAGACCCACTACAAAAGACACTAGATTTCATGCAAAAGGAACTCCTGAATCCGCCAAGTTAAAAAGGAGGTTAGTAAGATGCCACCGGTGTTTAATGTTGAAAGAGGTACTGATGCGTACAGTGATATTTATTGGGGTGGGGACATGTGTGTGTTCCATTTTCCCGAAGAGCGTATGTGGGCATATCCAAATTTGGATAGAATAGAAAACGTTTATGATCTAATAGATCCGAACGATTTATATTTATACACCAAAAATCCACATACTTATAACCGATTTACTCATCGAACAAAACGCTCGCATCCGAACCATCCGGAAGGATCATATTTGGAGCACGGTTACTACGATTGCACGGAAGTCCGGATCATTAGACCCGACTGGGGATATTTAGAAACCATCCTATTAACTATGAAATTCCCTTGGTGGGATGATGATTGAGGAGGCGACATAATGAATTACGAAGAGTATAACAAAGCGATGTGGCTTGTTTATATGGGACGTTTTAGAAACACGGAAACGAAACATGATATTACCAACTACCTGATAAAAAAACGTCTGAACAACTTAGAGAAGGAGAATCCGAACAATGGCAACAGCAACACCAGAGTTCCAAGATGAGGTTAGACATAAAACCGCCGGGACCATCGGTACAGTAATAGCCGTCTATGAAGAAGACGGTGTTATATTTTTCGATGTCCGCACAACCGAAGACAGAATTCGCTGGCATACTCCGTCGACAAATTGGGAGGTTTTAAAAAAGTATGACAAACGAAACGAATGAAATTAATAATATTTATAACAACTTAACAGAAGAGGAAAGACGAGAAGTTTTTGCGTCTGTAATGCATTTTGAGATGCTTTCGTACGAACAACAAACGTTGATTCGCTTTTTAGAAAGAAAAAGAGCAAAGACCGATATTCTTTATTTGAACCATCTACCAATAGTTGTTGGTCTTACAAACTTTTGTAGGGACTTCTGTATAGAAATGAAGACTAAGGGTGATATAGAAAAAAATGAGTAACATAAACGCAATGCGGATATTTGTTAGCGAGCAGTATTCTGGAAAGGGGTGGAAAGAAAAAGTCGCTAAGATGAAAGACGAACAAATTGTCAAGTTATATTACACATTTAAAAAACGAGGAGGAGTTAAACAATGATTAAAGACTTAGAAACAAACATCGAATTCGAAAAGGTGGTCAACTTTCTAAGAAGTCAAGGACTCGATACCAACGATATTGCCAAGGTAGTTGGCGGTATCCCCAAAGAGGAACCCGAAAAAGCACCCGACGTGTTATATTTGTGTGATGGAGGAGCGTGCGATCCTTGTGATAAGGAAAACTGCCATCATACCAGAGATATTAACCACGCGATAAATTTCAAACCTTTTAATACGGGAGCCCAATACCCGTATTACATGGAGATATTTAAATCCAACGACCAACAAACCAGAGAGGAATAATTCGCGTAAAAAACACGGGGTATAATAGAAGACGATAGACAGTTATATTTAACTGCCCGTCTTCTTTTTCTAAATTTTTCAAAAAGAAAGGAAAGTGTGGAAATGACAACAGGAATTGCTAAGGTTGGAGCGGCATTAATGCGGATTAGCGGACGAACGGGCTTGATTGTGGCCAAACACAGCCCAACAATATTGTTGGGACTTGGTACTTGTCTGGTAATCGGTGGAGCCGTAAAGGCTTGTAGCGCGACACTAAAAGTCGGCGACACCATTACCAGACACAACGAGAAATTGGCGGAAATCAAAAAGTGTAAAGAGCTTATCGCGAAGGGCGAAATCGACGCAAAAGAGTATACCAAAGAGGACGAACGCCGTGATATTGCGGTTATCTACGTCCAAACAGCTGTGGATTTCGTCAAACTCTATGGACCACCTATCATTATGGGCGTAGCGGGCATTGCGTGTATTATTGGTGGTCATCGCATATTACAAGGACGCAACATTGCGCTCATGGCAGCGTATAAAGGACTTGACCAGGCATTCAAAAAGTATCGAAACAGAGTAATTGAGGATTTCGGCGAAGAGAGGGATTATATTTACCGAAACAATCTAAGGGCCGAAAAGATAACAATCACCGAAACGGACAAAAAAGGTAAGACCAAAGAAGTTACGGTAGACGCATATTCCCCAGAAGACCCGAATAACTTCAGTATCTATGCTCGGTGGTTCGACAAAGACTCAAGCATTAACTGGTCTCCGCAATCGGAGTACAATTTAACATTCTTGAAAACAGTACAAAACTACTGGAATGATATGCTCCAAATCCGCGGACATGTATTTCTTAACGAGGTATATGATGGCTTAGGTCTTGAAAGAAGTCAAGCTGGAGCCATTGTCGGGTGGGTCAAAGACGGGAATACCGGAGATAATTATATCGATTTTGGTATCTATGATCCTCGCCAGAAACAATTCTTAAACGGTAACAATACTGATATTTTGCTCGATTTCAACGTTGATGGCGTGGTATACGACCTAATATGATGAGAGACGGATGGAACGCGTTAGGAAGTGGTAACAGACTTCTTGATATTATGGAGTATCCATCCGTCTATTTGTATGATGGTGGTCGAACCAATGGTAACTCCGAATACACCTATTGGGATATTTTGATCGAGGAAGGTGAGAGTGAAAAATGGGAAAAGTAGCGGAAATCGCCGGTTTGTTTATATTTCTAGGATTTTGTTTAATAGTCACCAGTTTAACACTAACTTCGCTAAAAGAGATAACGAATAATACAAACTACCAGCCTTGCTGCATACATTGCTCGTGTAACGAAGAAAGAAGTGTTCCTCAGTGAGACATTTGTGTCCCGATAAGGAATACGTCACGGTTGGCGGAGCAACCTTGTATGATATTCCAGATGAGGTGATTCGTGTCTGGCATGACCTCGACACTAACACATTCTTGGACGAGGATGGTTGGCTGATACCTTATATTTACGACTATGTTACACCGAACGACTTATATTTATATAGAAAGGGCCCGAATCGTAATGTTTTCTTGCATAGGGATGATTCAAATCTCCTTGTTGAAATTACGGATATTGCGTTTTCGGGAATAGAATGGGAGGACGTATATTATGAAATCATGGATAGCTTTTGTCTTGGGTGCGGCTGTGGGCGCGGTTGCGGGTTTTCTGACAGCGAAACAGCTGTTAGAAACGAAATCTGCAGAAATTGCTGTTGAGGAAGAAGAGATTCTTAGCGGAGAAGATATTTATAATGCGAGGAAAGCTCAATCTGACGCTGAGGTTAACCCGCCGCCAATTAACCGGGATGATATTGTTGGTGGGTCTTCTTTGAGAGGACCAAAAGTTAATTCGTACGACAACGCTAAAACCAGGTATAATCTTCTTGATTATGGAGCCGGACATCCAGACAACGTTGTTGAAGAGAAGGACGTACCGTTTGTAATTGATGCGGAGGATTACGGGTATATTCAGCATTACGATACTGAGAGGTTTATATATTATGTTGGTAATAATGTCCTCGTCGATGATAACAACGAGGTAATTGAGGACGTCAACGGACTTGTCGGTTATAAGAATCTAGAAGTTTTCAAAGATTTAAACGATCCCGGAAATCATGTTATATTTGTACGTAATCACGAGCAAGCTACGGATTACGAGATTTGTGCTGATTTGGGGTCGTTTGACGATGCTTCTTACTGGACTTATGATGAAGTCGAACCACCGATGAGTCCTAGAGAGAATCAGATTAAACGGATGGGTAAGAAGTCGGGTTAAATGAACAACTTATATTTTAGATGGCTTTGTGATCTTGTTGACGGAGGACAAGATTACCGGTTATTACTAAAACACTTGCATAAAGTGCCGTTTTATTCTCGGATTCCAAACGATGATAATCGTTGTGGTGATGGATTACGTTTGAGAGAACTTTACGAGGATGAGACGGGCCACATGGCCTCCTCATCTTTTCCTTGTACAGTACTTGAAATGTTAATTGGGCTTGCCCAACGTATGGAATTCCATTTATATGGTACTAACTCCGAACTCTCAGTGTCTGAATGCTTTTGGATATTTATTAAGAATCTGGACATGGATTGGTGTGACAATCATATTTACTTTGAAGATGGGTGTGCCGATCGAATTAACGAGAAACTTGAGATATTTCTTAAAAGACGGTACGGACGTAACGGCGTTGGCGGGATATTTCCATTAAGACATTCAAATGTAGATCAAAGACGGGTGGAAATTTGGTATCAAATGATGTCTTACTTGATGGAAAATTATAAATTTTAGAAAGGGTGTTATATTTTGTCGAATTTTGTAGAGGAAAAAGTTTTGAATCAGTATGACTTGGGTTTAACCGGTTCGTTTTTTGTAAGTAACAAAAGTCTTATTGGTTGTCTTCTTAAGACATTAATGATGTCTAAAACTTGGGATACTTTGCCGAGGAAGTTGGGTGTCATTGTTGACCGCGTTCGGGAGTTATATTTGGAAGAGTTTGATAGTGTGAGCGAGAATTTTTATTTGAAGTCTTTCGATAATTACACAGAGTTGTATAGTTGGTTGGAAAAGAATCTTCTGGATATTCCAGAGATTGAAGAGTTAAATCTTAGTGATCGAGAACTCAAAGGTGGAGTAAATGTTTCGGATGAAAACAGGCCTAAGTATGTTTTTAGCGACGCGTATAGTGCTCCTTGTGATATTTCAGATGACTTTATCGATTTGACGGCGCTTATTCGGAACCTTACTAATGAGCTTATTAGGGAACAGGTGGTAATTAATTTCTCTTCGTTTAAGTAAAGGGGGCGTTATATTTTGTATAGGATAATGTGTGAAAACCCTAAGACATTGGGATTTGATGTTGATCCGCTACATTATTCATTGGCGGTCGGACTATGGTTACTGGACGAAGAAGCTTTTGTAACAGAAGAAATCTTTAATATAAGAAATGGAGTGTTGATATTTGATGATAACGATCAAACCATCGAACGAGGCTGACAGCAGAACAGCTATCGGCGAAGTTAGCAAAGAAGAGTTGTGTAAAGCTTCTAAGCAGCATATTGGTGACGTACAAAAAGCTGTTGGTTTTATATGTAAACGACTTTTAGATGCCAGCCTTAAACATGATTACACCAAGATAGATAATGAGGGTTTAGGCGCTTTCTATGACGCATATTCTAAAAAGCTTACTGGAGACGAGTTCAAACAATGCAATTGGTTTAAAAGACACGTCACAGAAGAAAGACATCACTTGAATGATTTTTGTCCTCCGGATGTAACCCTGATTGATGTTATTGAGCGAGTTTGTGATATTACAATGGCCGGATTGGGAAGATCTGGATCGGTTTATTCTGACTCTTTGCGTCCCGAGGTACTAGAACTTGCATATAGAAATACTATAAATTTATTAATTGATAACACAATTGTCGAAAAAAGATGAAAAATTTATAGTATTTTTAAAAAAGTTGTGACAGTTTGTAACTCTAAATAATTGTTTTGTCTCGGGCCTAAGCCTTAGAGAATCAAGGGTTAGAGATACACGTGTGCCAATTTTAATATATATATTTATTATACTATATATATATATATATATATATATTATAT
>Ga0209737_10004148_pt1 | contig 10184 bp, 10 predicted proteins | sample TergutCu122P3_FD_187284 | JGI IMG/M metagenome (GOLD analysis project Ga0209737, IMG submission 187284) | Cubitermes ugandensis P3 segment gut microbial communities from Kakamega Forest, Kenya - Cu122 P3 (SPAdes) (version 2) | ecosystem: Host-associated > Arthropoda: Insects > Digestive system...
CTCCTGAACTCCTGATGATGGGCATAGTGGTGCCCGAAACATGTTGAGCAAGCAATAAGATCTGCAATAAAAACCTCTGTTGCATCTAGTTGGCATTTTATTTCCACAAATAAGCATTTGATGCAGAAACAATGCTTTTCTATAATAATTTAAATTTTCAGTTGTGTCTGAAACATAAAGTTCAACATTATTGTATAACTTGATACCTATTGACTGAGGTCAGAATTTGGCATGGGAAGGTCATACCATATGAATGTCTTGTGTTTAAATTGAGTACATCTATTTTTCTTTCAAATTCTTTCATGTTTTCCACAACAGATGATAGCAAATTGAGCATGAATTCACTTGCAAGTGAAAGTACATTAACGCTCAAACGCCCAGTGGTATGTATATGTATGTATATGTACCACATGCACTCACATTAATAAATGTGGCATTTTACCACGCAATGTATTTATGAGTTTCGTATGGATCGCAGAACAAACAGCAATTATCCCTAAAACGCACCAACTGATTGTTTTTTATAACTAAAATGGAGTGTATTTACAGTGTGGTGGTGATATGTAAGAATCCGCCTCACACGATTAATTGTGAATTGTCTTAAAAACATGCAAGAAAAAATACTGTCTTTGTGCTTTAACAACAAACATAGATGTCATTACACATTTCTCTTTATATATGGAACAACTACTGTATTTGTATCATGATAAGTTCCGCATCCCTGACTTAGTCCAATAAGGGATCTACAGAATGAAATACATTCTATTCTACTCTAGATCACATAGTGAATACTTTCTACATACGTGTAGTTGTAAGTGTTAGTATTCCTAAAGGAACAAAACATAACCAAGCAGCACTTCAAACCTTCTACACAAAACGTTAGTTTATAAGATATGTGGTTCTTCTCTAAAGATAGTAGCAGAATGTTACTCTAAGACATCAGTAACCATCTACCACACTACAAAGTGTTACAACCCAGAATACTGCAGTCTAAACATTAAAATTCTTTAAAATAAACAGACTACGTTGGAGCCAAAATAGCATAGTCGGTATAGTGACTGGGCTATGGGACCTACAACTGCACAGTCAATGTTCTATTCCTAGCAGTGACAAACGATTTTTCACCAGTGCCCACAATCGCCCTGGAGCCCACCCTGCATCCTATTCCTTGGGCATCGACAGCGCTATCCACGTGCTGCGTAAAACTGACCACTCACTTCCATCTAACGCAGAGGTTAGGAATGAGTGGACCTACACAACCACTCCCCCATATTCCTTCGTAGAGCGCACAGAGGCAACTTTAACTTTAAAAAGTGGGAAGTAATTATACAAAGCAAATTGATGTTACCGTTTCTCATGCTTAAACTTGTTAATTCGTTTCATTCCACGGACAAAAAATTAGAAAATACTTTGAGGTGATGCAAAATATATTTAGCGGGAATAACGAAGAGCGCATTGATATGTGTACGAACCTTATGTTATGAACTCATGCTAACATAATAATAATGTGTCCTACTCCCGCTCGTATACATTACGCACTGAAATTACATATTGCTTTTAAGCACTGTATATAAAAGAAGACAGCAAAATCCTACTTGTGTACGTACGCGCAATCGTCATATTTGAAGGTAGATACAAGCAGACTACACCACCCGCACTCCAGTTCCATGTACGTGTTTTTTTTTTTTTTTTCCTGTAGAAATGTCACAATATGAACGTACTGAACACAAAGTGTTACAAGCAGTATTCATTCACTTAAGAAAAACACACATTTCTATTTTTGCCACATTCTCCCCACTCCGTTGATCCTAGCAACGTAACTAAAACTATAAATTTCCCCTACTGCTTCGGAATTTGGCATTGAATATGCAATGGCAACACATTCCGTCTCCACTTTTGACTCGGAGGTTTTTGTGTCTAGGGTATAAAAATTCTCGTAGTTGGTAAACACGGATGTGAGCACAGATCATCTAGTATGGATGTGAGGTAAGGTTGAATCCAACGTTGCAAGGTCGACTTTTCGCGAGTTTGTGGAAGCAATCTCGATAATAATTAGACGAGGTTTCTTCATGTTGATGTTGACAACGAGGTATACTTGCTTCATCGTAGTAATGTGCGGTGAAAATTAAAATTAGTAGTAACTGCAAGACTTAAACAGACACAAGATGCAGAATGTGATAAACACAGTCAGAGGAACTGCTTTAGGCGTGGCAGAATATTTGACACCTGTATTAAAGGTAGGTACTGACGTATATTCAAAGCACATACATAAATCAGACTGGACTTGGTGAATGAGGTTAGGTATAGATGAAAGTAAGAGGGTGTTTATTAAAGATAAGCTACGATAAATGTATCTATGTATAAATAAGTACGTGGTTGAAATGTTCTCCGGTACATGCTGCTCATGTATTAATTGTGTTACTGCATAGGAGTCAAAGTTCCGAGAAACTGGAGTGTTGACTCCTGAGGAATTTGTGGCAGCTGGAGACCATTTGGTACACCATTGTCCGACGTGGCAGTGGGCTACAGGTGATGAAGCTCGAGCCAAGTCATATCTGCCAAGGAATAAACAGTTTCTTATTACACGAAATGTGCCATGCCCTCGAAGATGTAAACAGGTAGTAGTTCCTGTAGTAGTTCCATACATACTATACGCCCAGAATTGTTGTCATAGTGATTCATGCTAAACATTTTCTACATGTAAATATTGTTTTTCTGTCTTGCAGATGGAATATTGTGATGATCAAGAAAAAGTTATAGAAGCTGATGACCCTGATGGAGGCTGGGTAGACACACATCATTTTGACACATCTGCTTCAGGGTTAGATGATAAAGTTTCCGAAATGACCTTGGAATCGAAGGTTAGTAGAAGGATCTTAGTGCCATTTTGCATTTATTGGGCTTGAGTCAGGTAGCTTGATGTTTAAAATCTGTGTGTGCAGGTTGATGTTTCCAACAGTGTAGGTGGTGGTAAAGGTGACGGAGATGCTGCTGCTGATGATGATGATGAAGACGATGAAGAAGCAGCAGACATGGAAGAGTTTGAGGAGAGTGGACTACTCGATGAACATGACAAGGTAATATATGTGACATCCTTTGATCATTATCTCAGAACAGCTGTACTTTAATTACTACAGTTAATTTGCAGTTGGAGAGAGCAACTATAACCCTGGAGACAGAACAGATCAAAGGGTCCAATCCTTGGTGTTTATGGTGATGAATTTGCAGTTGGTACTTTTCAAAAAAAGGAGAAAATACTGAAGTAATGTAACATATTGTTTCAGTGATTCTGTGAAGTACTACTAAGCAGTTGCGAGCCTTCAAAAATGAAGAGATACTAATTGTTGTTAATTTAATAATATCACACACATGCAAAATTCACATTTCTTGATTTCAAACTTTCGCTGTGTTCTGAATGTTGTATGCTTTCGTCTGGGTAATTCCCAGGTGTCTGAATTTTATATGGCGACGTTTTGGAACACTCTGTCTGTTCCATCTTCATAGGCAGATAGATACAGAGAATGACTGTGTTTGAGAATGTTGGAGTATTTATATGGGAAAAGGTTTGGCTAAAAAAATAGCCTGAGCCAATAGGAAGGAGGTTGACAGGGTAGGGGCAGGTCCGTGTACAGAAATAGGTTGTGGAGTGTAACAACCCACATGGAGGCCACAGGCACATATGTGAAGGAGATGGGGTGAGCCATGGGATGGCAGGGGTCAAACTGTTGTGTTTTAGGTGGCTCTCTCCTTACCTTAAGCTTGTGTAGAAGGGGTTTCCAAGATTTGCTTAAGGTCAGGCCATCTTCTCTGTTGATGTTGTGTGGGTGCATTTCAAGTTCAGTAGCTTCCCTGATGAGTCGTTCCATGTATCCGGTTTTACCAGAAAAGGGTTTGCGTCCTGTAGTTTAATAATGTGGTCATGGTTAATGCTGTGTTCTGCTACTGCTGGTTTGTTGGGTTGTGCCAGTCATATGTCTATTGTGCTCTTTGATTGAATCAAAGCGGTCGATCCATCCAAATCCGAATCAGAGAGCACAACAGGAAGGAAGGTCACAGGGTCACCCTCCTTCCTATTGGCTCAGGCTATTTTCGATCCAAACATTTTCCCATATAAATACTCCAACATTCTCAAACCTAGTCATTCTTCGTACCCATCCACCTATGAAGATGAACAAACAGAGTGTTCCGAAACGTTGGCACATGAAATTCAGGCGCCGGAGAATTACCCAGAAAAAGCATACAGAATTCACATTACTTTCATATTATCTCTTGTCCATTGTGAGCAGCAACATATAAATTAATGTGACAAGGGACTAATTCATTTTGGGCTGTTGTGCCTCTTTTGACTAATTTAATTACAAATTAATATATTTCCATTGTTTCTAATTCACAAAGGCAACTCTTGATACTTCAAAAAATACTGAAAAAGAAGTGGGAGATACTTCAAATCAGGTTGGAGGAGAAATCATACACACAAGGACATATGATCTTCATATTACTTATGACAAATACTATCAAACACCTCGTCTGTGGCTGTTTGGATATGATGAGGTAAGCTGAACATTAAAGGCAAGTTACAATTAACAAACAATAGTAATGTGTATGAAATGTTATAAAGTTAAAACAATGTTGTTCTTACAGAATCGTAAACCCCTGACTGTAGAACAGATGTATGAAGATGTAAGTCAAGACCATGCCAAGAAGACAGTAACAATGGAGACCCATCCCCACCTTCCTGGACCACCTATGGCTTCTGTTCACCCCTGCAAGTAAGTTAGGTTTGGGTCTTCTTACGTTGTGTCCTTAAATGTGTGTAGGTACCTTGTCCCTTGAAGATGAAGGGACTATAAACCTTCAAAATGTCAGGAACCACTCATACAGCAACACAGCATCACAGACCAGCAGAGCTGAATGGACAGCTGTGTTACTGTGGAAACCTGTGCACATTGTTTGGTTTATAATTCTGTTTTGTTGCCAGGCATGCAGAGGTCATGAAGAAGATCATACAGACTGTTACCGAGGGAGGCGGAGAACTTGGAGTTCACATGTACTTGATAATCTTTCTGAAATTTGTACAAGCCGTAATCCCAACAATAGAATACGATTATACTCAGAACTTTACAATGTGATTGAAAACTGGAAAATTTGCTCACCTGTTATCATTACTGTGCTGGATGCCTGATGTATTTACAAATGGCTGCAAACAAAATACAAGACAAATATGCATAAGCATTCCATGTCATCATAACACACCTCTTTGCTTCAGCTCTTGAAAAATAGGAAACTTGTACTTAGAAAGTCACATGAGTTTGTATGGATTTTGATAGATTTTTGTGGCAACAAAGTGTCAGATAAATTATCATTCTCTTTGTCTATTGTGATGGTATTATTGTACATTAATAAAATCTCTCCAAAGAGAGGAAAAAATTGTATACAGTATACCCAGAGCCAAATGTTAATACCATAGATACTCTTGTAATGCCTTCTTTCCCTCCCCCCCTCCATTATTTTAACTCTCAAAGCTGGTGCCATATAACGAGGACCATCACAATTCCAAGACATTTTCCTGTCATATGTACATCTTTTCTTCCCAGTTATGTGGATGTTATCTCATCTTATTTTGAAGACCCTATAAATCACATCCATTAGCTCTGTATTTAGTGCTTCACAGCTCCTGTTCTAACCCCTGAATGAAGGGCCCAGGAAGTCACACTAATCCTTTGTAAAAACGTTTACGTGCTTCTGGAAGACTGTTGTAGCACAAGCCAATGACATTCCTCAAAAACAGCTTCTAGTTGCACTGGAAAGTTAGTTGTTGATACAATTACATACTTGTTTGGATGGCAGTATGGTAGATAACATTAATGAGAACTTGGGCTGGGAAAGTGTTGGCAAGCAGAAAGGTACAAAGGGAGAGAAGTTCGGTGCTACGACACCTGGCAGTGTAAGTCAGAAAACTTGCTTGGGACATGAACATAATTTAAGGGAGGATATTATGGAATAAATAAAACAACAGTTGAACTCAGTTATGTCATGAAAGGCACTGAACATTTTGTGTTGTTATAAAAGAGTGTCATAACCGAGGAGAATAATGTTACAGTTAACAGTGAGAAAGTAATTGGTACCACAGAATATCTGATGCTAGAGATGAGGCAGCGCATAAAACTGATGTCATTGTAAATGGGTTTGATTGTATTTCCTTCCCAGATATTGGGGGAAGGGGGCAGTATTGTGTAGGCAGACATTGCTTGACTGAATATGGTAATGTAGAAATGATTCTGTTAACTGTATTTGTTTCATGGAAAGTAGTAGTTATGCTGACCTCATTGATTTAAAGTACCAGCCTAGTAACTGCATTTTAAAGCAAGCTTAAATTGAAATGGAAAACATAATGAGGTATACTGCAATGTATAATGCTTAACACACTGCACAGTGTAATTTTCCTCAATCTGTGATTGAAAATTGTAACTTGCAAGTATTGTGTTACGAATGCTTATGAATAAAATGACAGCAGTTACGTGATACTACTATACCTGATGTATAGGCAGTCATAATTTTTTTTTCCTTCATAACAAAAACAAATTACCTGCAGCACATTCATACCAGCCTTGACCACAGATCCATCTGCATGTGTCCATATTACATGACAGGTTCTATCACTGCTCCATAATGACACCAGAAAGGATGCATGTTGCTATGTGCACACCACACCATTAATCCAAATGGTATCACACAGAAGAGATAGATGGCTGTATACAATCATGTGTCCAAAAGAAAATGCAACAGTAGAAGTAACAACTGACGATACTGTACATTCTTCACACACCTAGTGTTACATACATTACATGTCTGTCTGTGATGTATATACCCAAATACATTATGACTCCCCTTCATAGTCGTCATTTTGCAGGAAAGTACATATACAATATGTGTGTATTTTAATACAAGTGTGCGCACACAATATGTGTGCATACTTGTATTAAAACTGCAAACAATGCACTACATTTTGCAGGATTTTATAATTTCCAGGTGATGAATTAGGAAAAAATTCCTATCTTATACCCATCAGAAATACAGTACTGTAATTTCAGTTTGCTACTTACCAATCTAAAATATATCAGTAGTAGTAGTAGGAGTAATAGTAGTAGCGGCATTATTTAATGCTCAGGCACATGGGGGGGATTCCAGTCATCTTCTATCACCCTAGCATAATTTTATGAGTAATGGAGTATTCCCACAGTTTAAAACTGAGCACTCTACAAGATAATCTTGATTCATTATGGAGTCATATTCGGTGCACAAGACACAATGGGGACATATAAATTGACAACCTGCATAAGTGATCTGCTAGACAATACTGGCCAGTGATGCCAGTACATCTCCTCTTGGGAAATCAGGAATTGCATTTCTGTTCCTGAACATTTTGTTGCAGGGTTTGTGCTGGCTTTCACTAGCATAATGACTTTGTCAACTTGTTTATTTCCTTTTATTCTTAATTTGGCATAATAAATGACAGTTTACAAGCAGATGTTTGGCTGTTTGTTGTGCTCTTCAGAATGTAATCTGCCACTACATTACCCACAACCCCACAGTAGGATGGGACCCATTGGAATTTTGTGTCTTTCTAAAGGCCTTTCAAGTGTTTAATATAGAAATGAATTTCTATAACCCTCTTGCTGGGGGGTGCCTCAGCCTGTGCTAGTAACTGCATTGTTGCCACTGAATCAGTGAGTACAACAGGTTTTTTGAAAGATCCAGTTGCTATTAACTTGCATTTGTGCTGTGCTCATTGCTTCTAGCTGTCCATCAAAGTGAATGGCTTGTTATCCAAGTGTCTAGGAGCTAAACAATTTTCAATGAATTCCTTTTCCCACATTTTCATTCTTGTTGAGATGACCATCTGCCTAAATGTCAAACCAGTCTTGTTCAAGATAAGGTGTATGGATTGTTCCCAGCACTGCTGATTTCAAATGTCCCATCTTTATCTTTTTTCTTTACTTCTTTAAGGAGTCTATTTTATAATCTACTTCAATGTAATCTAAAAGGCAAAATGGTAATACGAATTTTTCCAGGTTCTGCTTGCATAATATACGTGCGTTGTAGTGGTGTCATTTTTTCCTGAAGTAATTTTGGGTTTTGAGGTTTCTATCTTAACATTTGTGTTGGGACTAGCAGTTATTGTAAGGTAGGTGTCTCATTTTTTCGTATACTAAGGCCATTTTTTCTCTCCATTTTGAAAAGGTTGTTTACTGTGAGCAACTGCACAAATGTAATATACCATATTACTTGTGTGTAAGTTATTAAACCATAAATTAGACAAGACTGAACACAAGGGAAACATTAATAAATGTGTATTAGGACAAGATGATCCTTTCAGGTCGAAATATGTAGCTGCTGACTGCACGATATCTAACCTTTAATGGGCTGGGTAGTGTAGTTGGTATAGCGACTGCCTACGGGCTGGACAGTCTGGGGATCAAATCCCAGTGGGGCGAGATATTCCACACCAGTCCAGACCGGCCCTGAGGCCTACCCAGCCTCCTGTACAATGGGTACCAGGTCTTTCCCAGGGGTAAGTTGCTGCCAGGGCATGACACTCACCCCCTTCTAGTGCAGAGGTCTAAAACAGAGTAGAGCTATACCTCTACTCCCCCTAAGGGCCTTTGTGGCCTTTGAAAGGGTGAAACCTATCTAGCCTTTATATAGCTCTGCTGTGTGAAGACTGCAGTTTGTTCATCAAACACCAAAAAAGATACTCAAATATAAAATTGGGTGCATGTCAAGTATTCCTGTAAAAGAAAACTTGTCAGAAAATCAGTGTTGAAGGTTCTTCTGTGACCTTTATATATATATATAAAAAGACCTAGCCTGGCAAACATAACTGCAGGTGGTGCTACAATCACGGGACTTCGGATTATTTTAAGGTGATTAAATTATGGTACTCATAATAAGTTACATATATCACAGTAAAAATATTTACAAAATTCTGGTTACAGAAACGTGGGTTGGGGGAAGAATGTATTGCATGGGACTGAAACAGCATCCTATTATAGTAGTGCTGATAGTGATCGATTTTCAGGAACCATATGGGAAGGGTTTCAGGGAGATGTTTTCCTATGTGAAATTCTGTGTGAACTTTGTGGTTAAGTTATGGTAGGGTGACTGCAATGTGGTTTACACTGAAACACTTGCAGCCTTTGCTGCAAGACCACAGAATTTAAACCAGCAATATAAATGGCCCTTACCAGGACTGAAGCACAACTTGAATACAGAACGTAATTACTACATCGCAGTATTAAGTGAACTGCTACTGCCATCCTATCTGCACCACTATTTTTTACCAAGTTACTTCATTTTAAAGTATGCACTTACCAAACTTTTCTTACCATTCCTTTAATAGAGTTTCATTCAAATATGTTAATTAGAATGCAAAGCTCATAACCAAAAACTGAAGGAAGGAGACCACTTGGAAGACCTAAGCACATACATCAGGGCAGTATTAACATGGATCTTAAAGAACAGAATGTGTTGTATTGAGTCATGTGATTCAGAAGAGGGACCACTGCAGAAATGGCGACATACACAAGGTGTAGGGAAATTCTTAACTAGCTAGGCAACTGTTAGCTTCTCAAGGACTCTGTTTCATGAAACTAACTGGTTTCTCATCTACAAACTTCACAATAGTCTCAACACGCACCTAAGATATGTTACATATTTGTAGCTAGATTTCTTTTGAACTGCCTTCATTACATGCAATTCAAATGAAGCATAAAATGACCCCATCCAACAAATTCTATGGGCAAAAGTGAAATAAAATTAAATGCACTGCCACATTTGAGTTCAAACTTCCCATATCAGATTTAACATAACTAGTACGATTTACAAAACACACTCTGTTATTGAGAATAGCTATGAACTGATCAGAATACTTTTACAGGAGTGTAAAGCATTAACATTTTGCAGTTGTACCACAACAGGAATGGCGAACCTGCACTAATAAGCAGTTTGTACCATCAGTAGTGTAATTTATTTAACCTTTAGGTTACAGCATTTAAATTCAGTTTTTCGTGCCCACGGTACGAAGTATTTCTGCGACAGCCCTTTAAATCGATGCGCGTTTGACAATAAACGTTTATAAAAGATCAATCGAAGTTGATTAAATAATTAAATAATATGCACCGTGT
>Ga0209737_10004149_pt1 | contig 10181 bp, 7 predicted proteins | sample TergutCu122P3_FD_187284 | JGI IMG/M metagenome (GOLD analysis project Ga0209737, IMG submission 187284) | Cubitermes ugandensis P3 segment gut microbial communities from Kakamega Forest, Kenya - Cu122 P3 (SPAdes) (version 2) | ecosystem: Host-associated > Arthropoda: Insects > Digestive system >...
GCAAGCGGCAAACACCATCTCTACCTTGGGCATATTTGGCCGACTCAACCAAATGCTCTTCCAAAGCAGTACGATTTTCGGTTTCATATTTATGAAATTTTAACAATCCTTTGGGAAGGTTACCGTAATTTAATCCCTTCTCTTCTAAAAAGTATTCAAAAAGGATTGTTGATGTTGGGTCATTCGTAGTATTTTCAAAGTTCAATCCGTTTTTCTCGATAATTTCTTTAAGTTCTTCATAAAAAGCAAATTCTTTTAATCTATTTACAAACAGTTTTGCTTTTTCGTTTTGAGATTTTGTTTGCAAGGCTTCGTATAAATCTTTAAACATTCTGGATGCCGCACCGGATGCGGGAACAAATTTAACAATTTCTTTGTTTTGAGAAATTGATTCATAAACATGGACCCAATGCTCGATATCAAGATTGGAAAAACGAACAATACCGTCTCCGACAGAGACATTTCGGTTAATATTTGCAAAATCGAATCCCTTGTTAAAGAATGTAAACTGTTCTTCAACTTGTTTGGGGTTGCTTCCGCGTTGTTTTATAAAGGATAGGTCTTGGGGGGTAAAATTAAGCATAGCGCCAAAAATTTGTGTGGCGCAAAATTAGATTTTTTACGGTAACCAAACTTCAAATCGTGTTCCCACTGCTTCATTATCAAAAAATAACCGTTCGTGCAAAAAATGAGAAAATTATGAAAAAATGTTTTTCTTTGCAAAAAAATACATTAATATGTTACGTCTTTCAATTTTTGCTTTATTATTACTGGTTTTAGCAAATACCACAGCACAGATTCCAACAGAAGGGTTGAAAGGTTATTGGAAACTTGACGGTAATACATTAGACAATAGAGTGTAATAAATTTTTATAACATGCACCTACAAAGTAATTATAATGAAAAAAAAATGATATTTGCAACCGTAAACCAATAAATCTTACTATGACACCTCACCGTTCATCTTTTACCGTTTTCCGCGTACCGCTACTAAGGGAGCTTTTGGGAAATCAGGGTTTAAGGAATATATTTATGCTTTCTGCTTTCTGCCTTTCTCCTTTCTCTCTTTTCGCCCAATATACCGAAGCCGACATCATTAACTACATTGAAACCTATAAAGAGATTGCGATTCAAAAAATGGCAGAATATAAAATTCCTGCAAGTATTACGCTGGCACAGGGAATTTTTGAAAGTGCCTCGGGAACAAGCCGATTAGCAAAAGAAGCAAACAATCACTTCGGCATAAAATGCCATAAAGAATGGACCGGAAATACTATAAAACATGATGACGATGCATTGCAAGAGTGTTTTAGAAAATATGTAAAAGTAGAAGAATCATACAACGACCACTCTCTGTTTCTAACTTCCCGCCCCAGATATGCCAAGCTTTTTAAATTAAACATTATGGACTACAAATCTTGGGCACACGAACTGAAAGCAGCCGGATACGCCACAAACCCCCAATATGCAGACAAACTTATCGGTTTGATAGAACGTTTTGACCTCGCAAGGCAAGATACCATTTGTATGCAATTATTCGGAGATAAAATAAAATCGGAATAATTCTGTTTTTATAAGATATATAAAAAAGTGGCACGTACTTTCTATTTTTTTAACCCAAAAACCATGTCGTTTGAAAAAGCACAGATGACTTTTTGGAGTGTCATAAAGAGAACCATCTGGCTCATTGCTACTGCCATCTCTTTTGCTGTTTTAACACTTTGGATTGCCTTTTATGTTTTTGACTCTCCAAAAGAAAAAATGTTGCAAAAAGAAAACAATGAACTAAAAGAGCAATTGAAAATTATCCATGAAAAATTGGAAGTGATGGATGTGGTTCTTGAAGATATTCAAGACCGAGACGACCAGGTGTATAGAGCTATTATGGAAGCCGATCCGATTCCTTTTGAAAAAAGAAATCCCTGGTTTGATATCAAAACACGCTACGACTCCATTCCCTTAAATGAATCGATGAGGTTACTGCAAAATTTGGATAAAAAAATAAACCGGTTGTTAATCAAACTAAATGAAGAAAAAAAATCATTAGATACTCTTTTATTATTGGCGGAAAAGAAAAGTGAAATGCTGGTGGCTACTCCGGCCATCCGTCCTATTAAAAATATGTATAATGTAACCTCCGGTTTTGGAATGCGCATACACCCTGTGGCTAAAATCTATCGTATGCATACCGGCGTTGATATTACTGCTCCTCGCGGTACACCGGTTTATGCCACCGCAGATGGAGTAGTGTCTTACAAAAAACCCTATTCGGGCTACGGAATCACTGTGATTATTGACCACGGCTATTCTTACGAAACATTATACGGTCATCTATCCAAGCAGGCAGTAAGACCCGGACAAAAGGTAAAACGCGGACAACTGATTGGTTATGTAGGAAATACAGGACTTTCCGTGGGACCTCACCTGCACTACGAAGTGTGGAAAAACGGAAAACCCGTGAACCCCGTACACTTTTTCCTTTACGATATTACCCCCGAAGAATACAATTCCATCTTACAATCTTCTAAAGTGGTTAATCAGGCATTATCTTAATTTGTACACCATGAATCTGCAAAAAATAAAAACTTTTTGGAAAAAATTAAGAAAAAACTGGATCCACCCCTACAGGTTAATTATTAGAAATGAAAAAAACCTGTCGTTTATTTTTAGTTTACGACTCACGCCCAGAAGAATTTTTGTGTTGGGTACTTCAGCAGCGATGCTCATCATTATGCTTACGGCGATGCTCATTGCTTTTACCCCTTTGCGTGTATATGTGCCCGGATATACAAAACCTATTGAGTATAATCTGTATAAAAAAATGCTCGTCCGGGTGGATTCCATTGAGAAAATAAACGCCATGCAAAAAATCTATTTGGACAACTTTTTTGATGTTTTAAGCGACAAAATTGTCTTTCAGGATATGAATGCTCCTGTGGAGGGTACTACCGAAAAAAGAGTGAAAGATAAGGAAAAAGTAGAACATGCACAAAAACAGTTGGGTGAAACAGCAGAACAACTTTTGCTGGAAATAACAGATAGAAGTACAAAAAGTTATATTCCTTTATCTCAAAACATTACTACTCCGACGTTTACGTTTACCATGCCGGCATTGGGGATAATTACCAACCCATTTTCTATTGAAAATAGGCATTTTGGAATCGATATTGAAAATGAAAAAGGAACATTGATTACGGCCATTGCGGATGGAGTGGTGATTGGCTTCGAAACCTCCGAAAAAGAGGGGAATATCCTCATACTTCAACACCCGGGGAATATGGTTTCTTTTTATAAAAACGTGTCTTTGGCTTTTAAAAGTTTAGGTACAAAAGTCAAAGCCGGAGACCCCATTGCCACGATGGGAGATAAGGGAAAAGAATCCAAAAATCACTACCTGCATTTCGAAATTTGGTATAACGGAACCCCGCTAAACCCCCTTAACTATTTTGTGGGAAATTTTTAGTAATATAAAATATAAATTATGAATAACGAACTTATTAAAAAGTATCTTCCTTACTTAATTGCAATTATTGTTTTCATTTTATTTGCCTTTGTTTACTGCTCCCCCGTTTTAGACGGCAAAATTGTGAAAGCAGGAGACACATTAAGTTGGAAAGGAATGTCTAAAGAAGCAAGAGATTATAACAACAAAGAAGGAAATAATACCTTTTGGACAGGCTCTATGTTTTCCGGAATGCCCACTTATCAAATTACCGGAGGAAAAATTACTTCAAACAATTTTTTAACACCAATTAATAATATATTAAGTTTAGGTTTCAAAAATGTTATAAGATTGCTGATACTTTATTTATTGGGATTCTTTATTCTTCTACGCTCTTTTAAAATAGATGTTTGGCTCTCTATTGTAGGTGCCATTGCCATCACCCTCTCTTCCTATTTCTTTATTATTATAGAAGCCGGACATCATAATAAAGCGATTGCCATTGCCATGATGGCTCCCCTAATTGCAGGCTTTTTCCTTATTTTCAATAAAAAATATATTTTGGGAAGCGTCCTAACGATGGTTTATTGTATGGCGGCGGTTATTCCCCATCCGCAAATGGCTTACTATTTTTTTCTTCTTATTGGCTGTTTCTTTATAGCAGAACTCTATATTCACTTAAAAGAGAAAAAAATAATTATTTTTTTTGTTGCAACAACGATATTTGTGGCATCTGTTGCTGTAGGATTAGGAAGTAAACTTACTTTAATGCAATTAAACAGAGAGTATGTGAAAGAAACTATGCGAGGCGGACACTCCGAGTTGGTAAAAGAAGAGAATGTTAAAAACAAAACAGCAGGGTTAGATTTGGACTACGCAACACAGTGGAGTTATGGTATTAGTGAAACCATGACACTACTCATCCCTAATTTCATGGGGGCTTCTTCCCATTATGATGTAGGAACAAAATCAATTGTTTATAAAGAATTGATTAACAATGGTGTACGAAAGAAACATGCCGAAGAATTCTGCAAAAATGTACCCACTTATTGGGGAAAACAGCCTTTTACTTCCGGTCCTGTTTATGTGGGCGCAATTGTCTGCTTTCTTTTTGTACTAGGACTTTTTATAGTGAAAGGACCTTATAAATGGGCGATTTTAGTGGCTACACTCTTTTCTATTCTTCTCTCTTGGGGTAATAATTTTATGCCCTTAACTGAACTCTTTTTTAACTATTTTCCAATGTATAACAAATTTCGAGCGGTATCTTCTATTTTGGTTGTTGCGGAAGTAACAATACCCCTATTGGGATTTTTAGCAATTAAAGCCATTATGGATAAACAGATTGCCAAAGAGAAATTATTGAAATATCTCTATTTTTCTGCAGGGATTACTGCCGGTATTTGTCTCTTCTTTGCTCTTTTTGGAGGATGGTTTTTTAATTTCTCTTCGCCAAGCGATGAATCCAACCTCGCACAACTCCCCGAGTGGCTCACAAAGACAATTGTAGCAGAAAGAGCCTATATGCTTCGTTTTGACGCACTAAGGTCATTCATCTTTATTGTTTTATCTACAACAGTTTTATGGTTGTTTGTGAAAGAAAAAATTAAATTTATACCCTTTGTTATTGCCTTGGGATGTTTAATCTTAGTGGATATGTGGCCAGTTTGTAAGCGATTTTTTAATGATGATAATTTTGTTTCTACTAAATTTGAAACTGCCCATTTTAAAAAACAGCCTTATGAAGAGTATGTTTTGCAAGACAAAGCCCCCCACTTCAGAGTTTTTAATCTTACAACTAATAGTTTTAATGAATCCAGAACTTCTTTTCACTTAAAACATATTGGAGGATATCATGCTGCCAAACTGAGAAGATATCAGGATTTAATCTCCGAACATATATCTAAAATGAATATGAGTGTTATTAATATGTTGAATACTAAGTATTTTATTGTTAATGATGCCAATAATAATCCGGTGCCGCATTACAACCCTGATGCAATGGGCAATGCTTGGTTTATTGATTCTGTTTTGGTAGTAAGCACCCCTAATGAAGAGTGTGATGCTTTAAACACAATTGATTTGAAAACTACAGCAGTATTAGATGCAAAATTTGAAGAATTTGTAAAAGATTTTGCTCCCGGTAGAGATTCAGCAGCTTTCATTTCACTACTTTCTTATGCACCAAATAAGATTGAATATCAGTCTAGTTCAACAACCGATGGAATTATTGTTTTTTCTGAAATTTATTATCCTTACGGATGGCATGCATATATTGATGAGAAACCGGTGGAACATTTTAGGACAAACTACACATTACGTGCACTGAACGTTCCTGCCGGAGAACACCATATCCGTTTTGAATTTGCACCCGATACTATTAGAAAGTATGAACCCCTGTCATTGATTTGCATTTTTATTATATACAGTACTATAATTGGAGGAATTGGGTGCTCTATTGCTAAATGCCGGAAAAAGAAAATTTAAATGACCACTTTTTTTGCCAACATCCTACTTCCCCTTCCCCTACCCGCAACATTTACCTATCGTGTACCTTTGGAACTGAATGAAAAAATAAAAACCGGTATAAGAGTGGTGGTTCCTTTCGGGAAGAACAAACTTTACTCAGGTTTAGTGATGGAGATTCATACTCAAGCACCTGCAATAATGAATGTGAAATATATCATTGATATTATTGATGTTGAGCCTGTGGTTACTGATAAACAACTTTCTCTTTGGAAGTGGTTGGCGAAATACTATTTGTGCTATTTAGGCGAAGTAATGGCGGCGTCTATGCCTTCCGGACTTAAATTAGCAGGGGAAACACTCATTATGTTGCATCCTAATTTTGATGGAGATATATCTTCTCTTACTGAAAGAGAAATGAAAATTGTAGAGGCACTCTCTTATCGTCAACAGATTACCGTTGATGAAATGCAGAAAATTGCAGAAATTCAGAAAATATTTCCTGTTATTAAATCATTAGTGGAAAAAAATGTGATTATAACTACCGAAGAGATTAAAAACCCATACCGTACTAAAAAGGATACTTGTATTTTTTTGCACGATGACTATCAAAATGATGAACCCGCCTTTTTGGAACTGCTGGATAAGCTTAGCGCATCTAAAAAAACAGAAAAACAAGCTCAAATTTTGCTGACTTTTTTGATGCTTAAGAGAAATGATAACAATGTAAAAAAATCGGAACTACTAAAAAAACCGGATTGCTCCCCCTCTTCCATACAAACATTAATATCTAATAATATATTGATTCAAAAGGAAATAGAAAGTAGCCGTTTGCCCGATGTTTCAAATAAAAATGTTATTAGCGACATTCTGTTATCCACAATTCAACAAAAAAGTTTCCTGCAAATTAAAGAGAAATTTCAGCAGTTTTCAACGGTTTTATTGCATGGTATTACAGGAAGCGGTAAAACGGAAATATATATGAAACTGATTGATGAGGTGTTGTTACAGGGCAAACAAGTGTTGTATCTACTCCCGGAAATTGCACTTACTTCTCAAATTGTTAACCGCTTGCAGAAATTTTTTGGAAATAAAGTAGGAGTTTACCATTCCCGTTTTAATGAATTTGAAAGAGTTGAGATTTGGAATAGAGTTTTACAACATAATAATGATTCCGAGCAAAAGTATTCTTTAATTCTTGGGGCACGCTCGGCCCTCCTCTTACCCTATCAAAATTTGGGACTCATTATCGTAGACGAAGAGCACGACAGTTCCTATAAACAGCAAGACCCTGCCCCGCGCTACCATGCAAGAGATGCTGCTATCATTCTCGGAAAACTGCATAATGCTCCTATTTTACTCGGAACAGCAACTCCTTCATTAGAAAGCTACTATAATGTAAAACAAAACAAATACGGATTGGTAGAACTCTTTCAACGTTTTGCAGATAGCAAACTTCCTGAAATTTGGATAGAAAATATTCCTGAAGCTAGAAAGCAAAAAAAAATGGAGGGAGACCTCTCCCTTTTTCTGATTGAAAAAATGAGAGATGCTCTTAGTAGAAAAGAACAAATCATTCTGTTCCAAAATCGTAGAGGATACGCGGTGAGAATGTATTGCAACTCATGCCAAACTATGCCTACTTGCATACACTGCGATGTTACATTAACTTATCATAAAAAAAACAATTTATTAAAATGCCATTATTGTGGTTATGCCATAGCTGTTCCTGCTCAATGTCCTTACTGTAAAAGTATGGATGTTGAAATGAAAGGATTTGGAACTGAAAAGATTGAAGAAACATTGGCACTACTTTTCCCTAACGCTAAAGTAGCACGTATGGATTTAGATACAACCCGCTCTAAAACTGCATATCAAAAAATTATCTCCGATTTTGAAAAACAACATACCAATATTTTGGTTGGTACACAAATGGTTACCAAAGGATTAGATTTTGACAGAGTGAGTGTTGTAGGAATACTTGAAGCGGATAATATGCTCTCGTTTCCTGATTTTCGCGCTTTTGAAAGGGCGTTTCAAATGATGACTCAGGTGAGTGGACGTGCCGGCAGAAAAGAACTTCCGGGAAAAGTGGTCATTCAAACTTATCAGCCCTGGCATCCTGCATTGAAGTATGTGATTGGTAATAACTTTCAGGCAATGTATGAAAATCAAATTGAAGAAAGGAAAAAATACCACTACCCGCCGGTGTTTCGCCTTATAAAAATCACCTTGAAACATAACAATTTAGAAATTCTAAATGGCGCTGCTACAAAGTTGGCTATAGAATTGCAAAAACAATTTCCTAAGCAAGTGCTTGGGCCGGAGTTTCCGCTCATTGCTCGTTTGCAAAGCCAATTTTTAAAAGATATTTGGTTAAAATTTGCAAAAAATTCTTCTTTGGAAAAGAGAAAAGAAACATTGCAAAACCTTATCAATCGTTTTCAAACAGATTCGAATTTTAAGCAAGTTCGAGTTATTGTTAATGTTGATTGTTAGGATAAAGAAAACTTCAAAAAAATTTTCACAAAGAATCTACAATTTTGCGTTGATTTGCAAAATACTCAATTCTATATTTTTCATTCACCCCAGAGATTTGTATTGAAGCTCTTTTCTTTAAGTTCATCCATGTTCTGAAGGTTGTTACCATTTCAGCATCGTAAGAACAGATGTCATATTTACCGAACGCATGTACCCTACAAGATTTAAGTTTGTCTGTATAATAATAACTATAATTTGTGTTAATATTAACTAAAGAAATATAAATATTCACCTTCTTGAGTGTATCCGGATAGCAACCCTTGTTTGCTAATTCGTTCAAATAGTCTAACATTTCATGAAGTTTGCTTTTTAAGTGAATTCGTTCCTCATCCGTAATCAACAAAATGGAATGAAAATAATTGATGTTGTGCACCAAAAAATCAAAAATCATGGGGTCTAGAATAAAATTGGAAGTAGAGAAATTTTTAATACTCCCCTGATACGTTTCAAATTGATGAATAATCATATCTGGTATAACTATTTGAGAATACGGAAGATATGGTTCTTCAAAATTATATTGGTACACCCATTTGAATATTTCGAAACGGTACAATGGTAAGGAGCAAATGTGAATAGGTCTTGGCAATTTGTTACATACTTCCATATACTCAGATTCTGAAACGCTCTTCACATGCTCAAGCGCACTTACTCTTTTTTGCAAATTTGACATCTCTTTTTTTGAAGGAGCAATATAGTTAAGTGGCTGCATTTGAAAAGAAATCAGTCCTGAATGGATACCAATAATTTCATCCAAAGAGATATTCCAAGCAGCCGCAATTTTCACTACTTCGTGAGCCAAAAACATTACCTCTTTACGCAATCTTCTATAAACAGCTTCCCTTTCAATGCATAACAAAGATATTAATTCTTCAGCCAATTGCGATTTTTTTGGATATCTTTCATAAAGATTATCTAAGAAAATATTATACCAAGAAATTTCATTCATATTCAATAATTTCATAAATTTAAATACCGGAATTATTACAAACTATCAATAATATTTTGTTGTTTCATAAAAAACTCAATTCTACTTCTTTCGTCCACCTCTGAAATTTGAAAAGAGGATTTTTTCTTTAATTGCATCCAGGTGATAAAATTGGATACCATTTCAGAATTGAGAGAAAAGATTTCAAACTTTTCGAACACATGTACATAACAAATATTTACTTCCGGAGTAAAGGTATAGCTATAATTTGTATCTACATTTATTTGAGAAATATAAAGACTTACTTTATTTTGTGTTTCGGGATAACAACCTTTATTCGCCACCTCTAAAAGATAGTTGAGCAAAGAGATTAAGTCTTTCTTAATGAGTTTTTTTTCTTCCTCAGTGATGAGATAAATGGAGCAAAAATAATGAATATCATTTACTAAAAATTCAAAAATTCTTCTATCAAAAATAAAACTTGTTCTAGGAACAAGTTTTATTGCATTAAGATACGCTTGTGTTATTTTAGCTTTTTCTTTGGAAACTATTACTTCTGAAAAGGGAACAGATTCGTTTTCATTTCCATATTGGTATAGCCATTTGAAAAGATAAAACTGATTTAAGTAAGGATAACCTGCCAGTAATTGTCTGGGCAGCTTATTGCAAATATTCATAAATTCTGTTGAAGTACAATTTTTCAGATAACTAATAGATTGAATGATGTAATTAAGTAAATCCATCTCTTCTTTCGACGGGTCAATGTAGTTTATTTGGCGCATTTGAAAAGTGAATTGTTCATCATTA
>Ga0209737_10004151_pt1 | contig 10180 bp, 3 predicted proteins | sample TergutCu122P3_FD_187284 | JGI IMG/M metagenome (GOLD analysis project Ga0209737, IMG submission 187284) | Cubitermes ugandensis P3 segment gut microbial communities from Kakamega Forest, Kenya - Cu122 P3 (SPAdes) (version 2) | ecosystem: Host-associated > Arthropoda: Insects > Digestive system >...
CCACTACTACTCAGAAAAATCTGGTAGCGCCGGGAATCGAACCCGAGACCTCTGTATCTGTAGCCAGAAACTCTGACCACTAGACCACAGAGGCGGTCCAAGAAGTGCAATATGGCATTTAAATATAAAGAAAACAGACCATCTTTATATTGCAGATGTCTTCACAGCTGTTTCATGACACCCAATATGCACATAAATGTTTGTTTAGAAAACCTCTGTTCAATTAAAAGTTTAGGAAGTTTCTACCATGATCCAGAGACAAAATTTGTCTTGTCTCACCCAGCTCCCCCATTTCTCTGGCAACTTACACACTTCCAACTGGTCATACTGCTTTGTGATATGATGCCAATAATTTAAACAGACACAATGCGACATGCATCCTATTTCTACACCTTTATCAACCAGCTGTAGGGCCCCATGAAAAAAGTGAACCATGAATGGCAATAGGTCAAGTTTGCAGTGCTGCCATTTTACTGGAGGAGTCAACACCTTTCTTCAAATAAAGCAAGTGTTTGAATAACCTGCTAAGAGTGGTTGAACTCAAAATGATTAGAATATACTTGCAACATAACCCACCAGGTAATATCTATTTTTTATTGCACACCACAACAGAAATGTTTGGAAATGGCTACACAACCTCAATGCACAAGCAACTCTGCCCTGATCTCCTATCAATTTTCACGTTGTCAAGAAGAGACCATGCTGAAAAGAACAATAATCTATTCTTGGTACAGGAATTATTCACACTGTACCAACAGACTTACAAATGTTGAAATAATAACTTCAAAAGAGACTTCACTAGTTTATTGCCTAAATTTAGTTGGTTTACCTAATGATGATGTTAGTATGTCAAATTACACATAGAGTGTTGACGTTAGAATGATTGGTGAATGCTGAATTGGAAAGGACATGAATGGAAATGGTAACAGCCTACGATGCATAGCCAGCACTTGCCTGGAGGGATGAAAAAAAAAACACTAAAAGCCTCAGTCTTTATATATGATGTTTCAGGTGCAATTCAAGCCGAGTACCTCCAAAGTACCCTTCTAGAATGTTACAACTATGCCATCCTACTCAACTGCTGTTTGCAGTAATGAAACAAGGATCACTTCTGGAAGAGTGAATACTTACTACACTCCAAACTTAACTTTCTTCTTCTCAACCATGAAATCAATAATGGTCCCAACATTAAGTGTCTTTAGAAGACGAATGTCCTGACTTCGCACCCTGTCAAACAACTGCCAGTCCTTTTGGGTCTGTGCTGCATCCATCAATCCTTCATCCCCACCTTCAGCACTGGCTTCCGTAACAGAGAAAAGGTAATCAAAACCAGAGCGGCCATAAATTTCTGGACCTCCAGATAATGTGGATGATCTGTACAAAGGACGAACACATAGAACATCATAGGTGCTGCAAATATATAAGGAATTCTTCAGTACTATTAAAATCATTTCTCACCTGCATATGTGTTTCCCACGATACAGGATGACTGGAAGAGGAAATCTTGCCCGACAACGTGCAAATCTAGACTTCCCAAAAAGTTCACGCAATTTAGATGCATCATACATGTTCTCATAGATTGTGCTGGTTGTGCGAGGTGGCTCCACGGAGCGCAGAGAGCTACCAACATTTGTAGAGGGACGCTCATACTCCAGGACAATTAAGTCACTAGGATAATTTGCACTTAGTTCTCCTGCTCTATTGCTTATAACCTGAATAAACAGAAAAAATACAAGCTATTAACATGCAGATAAATCCAGCCCATATCCTAGTCATTAGACTAAATGATCCTGGCTCCTGCTGAAATTACACTAAAGAAAGCACACTATAAATTATGATTCAAATAACAAAAAGACAAAACATGTGAATTTTGATAAAGGATTTGTAATAAGAATTGCTAGAGTATGGAATTCAACCCTTTCATTTCCTACGTCCACAATATTGCAACATGCCTCTAATGTTGTACTGGCTCCTATGCTAACACACAGTCACAGCAGTTCCTCTTTGTTTCCTACCATCTGTTGGGCAAACAATCAACTCCATGCTGAAGTATACCTCCCAGCACCTATAATATTTGGTTTTCAGTGGCAAGCACACCATCTTCAGAACAGGTTTCTCTGCTTCAACTCAATGTTTTCGTGCATTAAAGGAGTCCATACATATAAAAATAAACGTGAAATCAGCTGTAGGTAAAGTTTAAAATAATAAAGGAATGGAAAAGATAAATGTCATGCTTCTGACATTATGCCATATGTACAAGTCATCCCAAGTGTGATGGCTGTGAGTACACACATAACACAAAAGCCCTTAAAAAAGATCTCCGACTTTACACACAGTCAAAGTAGTATATGACAGCATTCCAAATTTCAAAGTGAAAACTTAAAACCAGTCAATCCCCTGAAGAATACTTTCCTACATACACTGTGAACTGTGCACATAACTATATCTATGGAAGAGACACTTTTTTGACACGATTAGAGCTGCTTAGCTAGTCAAGATATTCCCTGTACTTTATGGAACCCACAAGAATTCATCAGCATGTTCAAAACAACCTGCCACTGGTCCCTATTCTGAGCCAAAGAATCCAGACATCACCCTTCCATCTATGCCCAGGTCTCCAAGTTACCTCATTCCTCCAAATGTGTGTATATTCTGCTAATACTTACAACATAACTATAATCCAGTGTGACTAGTTCCAAGCACTGCTGCATGACATCTTGACTCTGAAAGTAAATACTTTTATTACCACATTATGTAGTTGTGGTGGTGGGGGAAGGTTTTTAGTCAAAAAGACACAAAGCAGTCAATAAATATTTCAATACAAGAGAAACTCTGGAAGACTAATATGCAAATACAGGGGTGCTGATAAGTCCTTAGCCCGACCTACTTCCCGATGTATTTTGTTTGATGGTTAGAATATCTTGTTTGATGCTAGTCTTGTTATATGAGTATATATAAACAGTACTAACATTCCTCCAATTATGATTATAAATGGAATATATGAAACTCAAAATCTTCTGTCGCTGTAGTTTGTTTCCTTCCTGGCCAGGCTATGGACTTATCAGCACCCCCCGTATGCATGAAAGATAAGATTCATGTAAGAGTGCTGAAATCAGGGGTGCACAAATCCCAGAAAAGAGGCCTCTCCTTGCATTGAGTTAAAAAAAATAGGACCTAATGTGAAAGTGGCCTCATGGTTCAGCCCACCTGCATCTTTCCAATTACCTATGCCATTAGTCACTGCTTTTGCAATTACTGTATTGTACTGATGACAGGGATGCCTGTCTCTGCCATCCCCATTTTATACTAGCAATAATCAAAAACATGACGTGGTATGAAAATTATAAATAATAATACAAAACAGTAAACTTTACTTTTCACACACATGGTAAGATGAGAATATCACTGCCAACCGTAGGTGTGTGCAGCCAAATGTAGCTGGTTTCAAGTCACCTAGCTGGCTGTGCCTATTTTGCAGGGGTCAACATACTGATGTTACACTGACCCCTGCCCAATATGCACAATCGGTTATACAGATAACAAGTACAAACAAGGTTCAACAGTGCCAATTAAACATTTCATAAAGAACAAAAGAAAGTCACATAAAAAAAGGAATAGCATATTTTGATATAATTTTATGTAAAAAAGGAAAAAATACCACCTTCATCGATAAACAATTCACTGCATGATACTAGTGCAAGGTCAACATTATACATCAGCAATATATATAAATAAATGATACAACAAACATGAAGGTTAATGAATTATTTTCACAAAGGAAAAATTCAGGAACTATGTCGATTTTATAATAATCCTAGATATGGCATGTTGACTATATGATTAGCGCTATAAAACACACTGTCATAATAACACAAATATACACAAAACTTTTCACAAAATAATTACAGTGTGTCAGGTTGATTTTTACATAGTAATATAATTGTAGTAATAAGGGCGTAAGAAAAGAGGTCTCCTTCATACGAATGGTAATTCAAGATATTTGAGAGCTGTCCTTTTTTTTATATATTTGCACTTGATGATCACCCTTAAGGGTCAAAACATGTAGTATTATATGAGGTAGTGCTAACTAAGACTGTCCTTCAATGTATATTATGTTTACAATCACACACAACATACTCTGTTGCAATTGCTTATTAACTGGCACCTAGTTTTATCCCCAAATAGGTGTCATCATCAGATCATTATACAAGACATATATGCATGGCCTGATGACAAGTACTTGGGGTTAAAACTAGGTGCCAGCTAATAAATGATTGCAAAGGAGGATGATGTGTGTAATTGTAAACATATTCATGTGAGTGTTACACCAACAAGGATGTTTCGTATAAATATTAAAACTGTTTTTATTGTTAAGAACATGTAAATTTTTACGTGCATGTTTCCACACTAGGCTGTTTTATACCTCAGATGGCTGGTTTAATTTGGTTGTCATCAATGTGGCTCCTAAACTTTTGATCTGGTACCTACATTCAAAGAGAACTTATGCACTCCTGACTGAAAATGTATGCATTTATGCTAAGGGCCCTAAAACTTGCTTTCAAATTACTTCCTCTAATTTCTATATTTGCTTAACATCTTTCAATGATCAATTTTAATTATTCTATAAGACAGATACTATTGTTATTTGAAAGAGAACGATTACAGATAAAACCAGAAGAAATATATTTAGGACACAGACTACATAAACATCCTGATACATTCTGTCTCTCTTGAAATGTCAATAGAGTACAAATATTTAACATTTTATACAGTAAAATTTCACTAAATGCAAACTGCCAACCACTCCTCAGATATGGCATATAATTACATTACATAACTTATCTGTAAAGTTCACCATCTATAAACCATGCAATTTCAAAATAAAATTGTCTAAAGAACACCAGATTCTTTAACATACACATCAAGGTCAAGAGGCAAAATATTTTTCACTTCTTTAGAGCATCCAGACTGGCTCTGAGGCCTGGTTACGCTCCCCATCAATGAGTAATGGGTCAGGGGCATGGGCTGATCACTGACAAAAAAATATCTTAAGTCAAAAGGACTAAACTCTTCAGGTGTTTTGAAAGGGGCTGAAATTAATTACTGAATTAAGTATCGTTTTAAAGAAGATATTCTGTGTGTTTGAAAAAAAGAACATTACCACATAATAATGAGGGCTTAAATCCATGATGTCAATAACATAAAATTCCAGAAAAGCCAAAGTACAGACTTAGTTAATCTGATAAATTTCAAGGAACTCACACGCAACAGAATAAAAAGTTATCTATTTCCTTTCTATTACATAACTCTTATTAATAACTGTAAACTCATAAGCATCAGCAAGTTTTGCTATCTATAATATTGCATACTTAGAAGCATAAAAAGGAAATGGCTACACTTCATTAACACTAAATAAGTGCAACTGAAACCCTTTTAAAGGAGGCATATTTCAATAATTTAAATGCAATTACAAAAAATGCACCTTGTGTGTAAAAAAATCAGAGAACAACTATGTATGCCATGCATGTTAAAATTAATTACTAATCTGCATCAGAAGTAAAATCCACAGGGGCATAAGAAACTTCGTCCATTTAAATATGATCCAGATGTCAAGCTGCACATTAATTTCAAAGTAGTGTTTTCAAGCAAAACACAATTAAGTTAATAGGTTATTTTATTTATGACACTGTGGAGGGCAATGCTACATAAAGCAATAGGTAGTCCAACTCCTTCTTTCATTCCAGCAATGAACTAAAATGGCTCACTAAGTTTATTTCAGATTTTAACCTTAGCACTAGTATTGTCTACAGCCATCCATAAGAGTTTTATGATCTTAACGGTATTCAGTAAAAATGTTACATCAAATTTGCTGGTTGTCTGAATAACACATCATGTGTAATAATCTATTTCTATACTCTGTACAATAAAAGTAAAATACTTTTACTACTCAGTACTCTAGTTCTACTCTGCTGCTGGATCAATTACAATGATCAAAAACCTTCTTAGACTTCATTCATTACAACACACAATAACAACTAAATAAAGAAAAAAATCACACAGTGATAACCCTTAAAATTCTCTGACCCATTACTATTTTAATAATTCACTGTGAAACAGTATTTGCCCAACTGCTCCACACAGTACAAGAATATAGACATGCACACTAGAATGGCTTGTTAAGGAGAGATTTTGAACAGTGTCACCTAGGACCTCTCATCCCATACATGACAATATAACTGAACTTTGTGCATAATTATAGACAATCATATTATCAAAATCACCCTGCTCAGCCCTCCAGACCTCCTAAAGTAGCAGACTATGGTAAAATTAAAACAGTCCTACTCCATGCAATGTAGCAAACAACAGTAAAATCTCATTTACAATTTACCAATGCCCCCCTCAAAAAATAAAGTATGCTTAACACAACACACTGGTGTGTAAAGTGAAACAAGCAATGGCCTTGAGGGCAGGTACAGTCATATGGATGCATGCTGAGATATTTTGTTTTTTATGTTTGTTCAAAGTGAACAATGAATGTGTGATTCTTCTACAAGGAAAAGGAACTCATAAAATAATCAACAACAAACTACGGTTACAGTTTAATGAAAAATGAGTACAAACCCACAAAACCCTAAATAAAACCCAAAGCCAGTGACATGTTAGGGGCATTTGGAAAGTTATAAAATAAAGTCCTGAAGCTGTAAATAAACTCCAGCTTTTATTAAAGCATGGCATACACGAAACGTAACTTACGTTTCAATTCCGACTTGCCATACCAAACGGATTTTTGTGGACTTCTTCAAACGTCCAGAAAAAATACAGAGTAGACTGCAGTATTTTACGTCAAGTTTCCTGATCATGTTTGTTCTCACATACATAATTTTTATACGTAAATTCCACAGAAAATGATTCATACAAACCATCACAATTTAAGAAAAAATGAAATCATGAAACAGATGAAGATGGTTTTATATTAATCAACTAGTGCTAAATATCACAAAAACAAATGTCATGAAATTTACACCTCACACTACAACACATGTTCCTTTGGATATTTATTATAAGGATAAGGTAATAGATGAAGTAAAGGGTACTAAATTTTTAGGTATGCGTACAGACAATCATATGAATTGGAAAAACCATGTAGAACAAATTCCTCCTAAAATGAGTGCTGCATGCTTCTCAATAAGGAATTTACTTCACATCTTAAATCCGGATATTTTGCGTATGGTCTACTTTGCGTACTTTCATTCAGTACTTCAATATGAAATAATCTTCTGGGCAAATTAAAAGTATTTAAACTACAAAAAAGAGTGGTTAAGGTGGTGTAGGATCAAGGTCCTCATGTAGAAGCCTATTTAGAAAGCTGAATATTTTACCTATTGCATATGAGTATATATTGTCTTTAATGTTGTTCATAGTAGATAATAAAAAAGACTTTCTCACTAATGCATATGTACACGGATTGGACCCCAGAAACAAAAATCATTTATATTTACCTGCTGTAAGTTTATCTTGTGTTCAAAAATGAATTTCGTACTCTGGGGTCAAAATCTTTAATAGCCTTCCAAGCAATATACAGAGTTACACAAATGACAGGAAAAGATTCAAAAACATGTTATACAGATACCTTATTATTCATTCCTTTTATTCAGTTACTGAATTTTTAGAATGCAAGATAGACAAAAATAACAAATAAAGTAAAAAACTACTTTTATGATTGACTACCTTAGTAGTAAATGCTTTTATATTAGTTATGTGCAAATTTTAAAACTATACCTTTGAAATATTTCAAATGTCATTAGAATAAGCCTTATGCAAGTAACTGTTCCATTGTGAATGATGACCTGGAGTAATACTTTGGTTTATTCCTGTGAATGTGTTTGTTTTCTTTTACTGTCTTTTCTTGCAAATGTATTCTTCTATGTGTCTTGTGTTGTCTGATGTTTATTGTCATGTTCCATATTCTGAAGCAATTGATGCAGAGACTGCATCTGTGGAATGAATTGTTTGTATGTATGCATATGTACGTATGTATGTATGTAAGTGTTAGGAAAACAAGAGTACAAGTGTACGAACATTATCGCTTGAAATATGAGTATATGTAAAACTGTTCCAACAACGTTGTTCGTTACCACATATTGGAATTCACCTATACCACTACCAACTACTTAAAATGTGCCAGCGGAGTTCCTATTATAACTGCATAAATATCTAAAATAAACTCCCAGATGACTTGGCCAATCTAGTATTAAATAAGAAACAATTTTTATCACAAATAAAAGGATATCTACTAGACAGGCCTTTTTATACACTGGAAGAATTTCTGAACACATAATAGACCTGAGAAGTGAGGACCAATGTATCAATGTAAGTCAATAAGCAAAGTACAATTTTATAGTCCATAATTTGCTAACTGCATATTTTACCAATTTGGAAATTTTTTTAAAAAATGTACTATATACAGCTTGTATTATTGTTAACCAATCTTATATGTTTTAATGTGTCTGATTGATTGTGCGGTTGTGACTGTGACCAGGAGCAGTTGTATATTGCTCTAGTATGTGTCTCTATGTCTCTGTCTATGAGAGTAAGTTGGTTTATGTTTGTGCTATATATTGACGTGTTCCATTTCCTTAAGCAGTGTTGCTGTTCGGATTGGAGGAATGAATATGTATGTATGTAACCAAAGCATGGGCTTCACCAGTAACTTGGGCACCTCACCTAATCACGATACCACATATAAGCTAACATAAACCAATGGACCATGGCAAAACGGCCCTTTGCAATCAGTTCGTTCCACCAGTTTCTTCTGGTATAATATACGCATTTGCGGTGGAATACAACTACAACTCATTACTTTTCATACAATGAACCATGTGCTTTTCCACCGCACGATTTCCCGTCTTACCTTCATATCCGCCTCCTTGGCTTTATATACACATTTTGAAAAATGCTCCAGAAGTTTATGAATGTCTCCTTCTTTAATATCTTCCATGATATATCCAAACCACCAATTACATTACAATGTATACGGTACGAATGCATTAGTTAACACCAACACACCAGCACTAACCACAACAGACTTCCACCATATACCACACAATATAGTAAGATGTAGTAATCTGTGCTATATACAAGTACCGAACCGATAGCACGCAGCTACAGGTCACCATCCAGATTGCCACACATCCGGATTTTGATGACGTACCGCCGCTCTAACAGATCTATATGACATTTTACAAATGAGTACAAATTTCCTACATGGAGTCCATTTGCAGGTGTAAATCGCCACAGCACACATTTACGCCCAAACGCAAACATTAATCCACTCACGGTGCTATACAAACACCGTGTGACTGCCGAAAAAAGTTTCGTGGTAGATTTGCGGTTTCATGTGCCATCTTTCGGGAAACAGTGAATTTAATCACGTGCCGTGGTTGATCTATGGTGGTTATTACATTCGATATGTGTGTTTTTGGGGAACAAATATTGATATTCATTTAGAGTAAACTAGTTTACAGAATACAACGAGTGATATAAAACATGTTGTTTAAATGTTGGCTTAAATATGTGGTGTCTTTTCGTACGTGATAAGATCCGGGCCGATGGTGTATTGAGTTTTTATTAGATTTTTTGAAGGTTGTTATTGCTACGATCGTTTGTATAGAAACCGTCATCGTCAGTTAAATGTCCCCGACACACGGCGTACGACGCAACAATATCAGAGCGTCGGCCGGAATGTTGGGCCGGCGTGTATCGGTCAAGCAGGAGGAAAAGAAAAAGAAAGAAAAAAAAAAACTTTTTAGGGTGATTTAAACTGTTAACTGCGGACGAGAGATTTTCTCTTCTCCGAAACGTCCAGACCTCCTCTGGGAACCACCCAACTTCCTATACTCTCTTGCCAGTGGGTACAGCGGCCGGCGCCTGAGGTTAACCACATACCTACATCTAGTGTCTAGGTTAACATTGAGTGGAGCCTATACATCTGTTCCCCGAATATGCCTTCATGGCGTAGACAGGGAGAACTTTACCTTTGAGTAGTTGGTGCAAGATTGTTTAAATTTTCATTGCTACAAAATTAACTTCCTGATACCTACTGAGGTTAGTGCTGGGGTCAAGTAGGTCATAATCCATGCCTTGTGCTTATATTGTGTGTATTGTTGAATTTTTCCATGTC
>Ga0209737_10004152_pt1 | contig 10179 bp, 2 predicted proteins | sample TergutCu122P3_FD_187284 | JGI IMG/M metagenome (GOLD analysis project Ga0209737, IMG submission 187284) | Cubitermes ugandensis P3 segment gut microbial communities from Kakamega Forest, Kenya - Cu122 P3 (SPAdes) (version 2) | ecosystem: Host-associated > Arthropoda: Insects > Digestive system >...
ATTCCAACAGCCACACAATACCAACACAGTTTATCAATCCACACATTCCAACAGCCACACAATACCAACACAGTTTATCAATCCACACATTCCAACAGCAACACAATACCAACACAGTTTATCAATCCACACATTCCAACAGCCACACAATACCAGCACTTCCCATCCCACTGTACATGCCACTTCCACAACTTCCGTACCGTTCGGTACCATCACAGCACTGATGACGTCACGCAGTTGGCCGGTAGCACAGATCGGCGCAGACTGTCATATAGTGCGGAGGGATTGGAGATTGCTTTATTTAAGGGAGGACAAGTAACTGATTGTTACCGTTGGTTATGGTTTTTTTGTTCTAGTCTTAAATCAACTTCCTCTCTCCCTACCCTACCCTCAGTCCGATATATCCGGCTTTAAATTTGGTATTTTTCCCCTGCAATAAAACCTGTCGGTAAGACTTCCTCCTCCCATTGTACTGTTTTGTATTATCCCTTGATCAATCAAATATTGCTCTTGCCATCCTGTACCTTCCACCCAATCTCCTAATGTTTTTAAATAATACTTCCAGTTTCACGCCGTCCCACTGTTACAATTTCTCCAAAAACAGATCGTCCCCCCCCCGCGTTAAAAATACTCTGACCATCAACCCCTCCCAATCAACGAATTGCTACAATCCTATTGGTTGACAAATATCCTAGAGACTTTTCACCGCCCACGATATCCCCACATAAACTCTGTGTTGCTGTTGACTGCCGTTCTGAACCCCGCAGTGTGGGCGGAAGAACGCCCTTCTGACTGTCGGGAAGTGTTGAGTGTGGATGTTAAATTTCTTAATGTGCTGTTGTTCTGTTTTCCCTTCATAATAATCCCATGCAGTAACACAGTACAAAGGCTCCATCACGCTCCCTAAAATTCCCCCCGTTCAGCTGTCACACTGTCGGCTGTTATCATGTCAGCAGCAGCAGTACAGTAGCTGGCCGATGGCGTTTGGAAGGACGTCAATTTGCAGTCGGATTATTAAATTGGGACAAATAAAATAATGTATAGGCAATAATAATCGATTTGAAAAGAACCTTTCACTGACTGGATCGAAAATTTCTTCTCCAGGTTCGGTTTTCAGCGTGACAGTTTCATTACTGACATCTTTGGTTCAGTCCATACTGCAGTCTGAAGCGTCATAAGCTATCTACGTTTCGTTCCGATGATTTTTATAGCCTAAAAATTTCGAAATTTCAGCAATCATTTCCACTAAATGTAACTCCTCATATAAATATTAGTTCCATGTGTTAGTTCCTAATTATCAGAATTACTCAGAACTAGCCACACATGGCGGCTTGTGTTTGTGATATGTTTTAAAATACGCAAGCTCAGCGGTTATATTTTCCATCTACATTTAGTGATGGAATGTGAAAATGTCGAACGTTCTGAAGTGATTGTGAAATTACTGTAATTAAATTACGTTATTTTAGAAGACCAACCTAAGTGACGAAACTATGGTCAAACCTCACGGTCTGAACCACGCGATGTCCCTCAGCCATTAATTGCTGAGATTAAATTAGGTTATTTTGGAGGGCCACACCCAACTGGGCAACTGTGGACTCAGCTCACGTTCTGTACCACGTGATTTCCATCAGCCAATCAGAATGCCACAGCAGTATTGATTACTTTGCTTTTGCGGAGAGGGCTAACAGCGGGTACCCGTTTACAGTGGCACTATTTCTTATTCACATGAGGATACATTCATGTATTCATTCTTATTCATTCGGTTTTTTAATTTCAAATATATTAATTAATTCTCGATTTTAGAAAAATAACATGAATGACAATTATCATGCTTACAGTAATCCATCTTCAATAAACCATTTCAAATACCAGCCTAAATCTGCATCTTGAATTTCATTCTTCCACAATTCAATATTAGTTATTTGTTACTCAGTTGAATAATGTTATCAGCATATTACGGTGAGGCATTGAGAGATTAAAATGTACTGCTGTGTGTGTTAGTAGTTGGATATTTTGGGTAGGAGTGTGAGGGGGTCTGCAGGAAGTGGCCGAACTGAATAGAAATTTAATTTTGTTATATTATGTTTGTATTTTGGCAGGCCTGGAGAGACATCAGATAAAGACTGCAGAGGCTGTGAACAAACGCTGCCATGATATTGGATTGAGAAAGCAGCACCTTGGATATCACAAGAGCTGGGATTGTTGGTACTGCATACTGCTGGTATGGTTTTGTGTATTGCACTGTGTTGATGTTGGCAGTGCTTACTGACGGTAGGTGGAAACTGGCTGCCACATATTGTAACACCATTAGATGTCACCACTGTGGCATCGTGCTGCAGACAGACCGAGGACGCTCTACACCCTGTAGAATGCCAACAGCAGCACTGCAAACATCACAGTGACAGTGAACAGCGAGTGTCTTCACTCCCTGACATTGCACTGGAAGCTACAGCAGTCCGTTTGCTGAAGGTTTGTGTCTTCACCATTACCGGACATTGTGGTTTTGTTGTTATATTGATTATAAAAGTCAAATGTGTCAGATTATATTCTGCATCATATTACATAACATAAATTTACTGCAATACCGTGCTGAATATTGGAGTGGTTCTTAATGAATTTGGTTGCTTTACGCCTCTTAATTAAATTTCGCCGAGAACATAGACGGAAATATTGTAAATATTCGTTTACGTGTATTTCACACACTTTTGCATGACCAGTTGTATTATCCTGTATTATAGCACGGAGCTCACTGCACAGTGCGCAAAGCTGTGACGTCATAATGGCTGCCTCAGGGAGTGCTGATTTACAGGACTGCGATGAAAAAAATTTTCAGCCAGGTGAACGAAGAGCTTTACCGCCTTTCTCTGGAAAGTTAAAAGTAGATGAAGGCCTCAAATTTAGTTGTGAGAATTTTACGCAGTCGATCGGTGATTTCTACAAGGATAAAAACTTAACCCCCCTAACCCAACTCACAGCAACGCCCCCTTTTCCCACACCGTACGTGCTGGCCCAATTCGCCTCCAAAGCATACACAGACTACGAATCAAAGGAGACTGACGAGCAGTATGAGACACGGTTAGCTTTACTTGAAGGCTGGAAGTTACTGACGACAGCTTCTAATATTACCAAAACTAACGGCTATTTTGGTGCAGCCTATTGGCACCCTGAGCATCAGGAGGTTGTAATTGCTCATCGAGGCACAAAGTTTACAAATTTAGGAGCGCTATGGACAGACTTAAATGGCGTGTTGCGTAATAAGTATGTTCGGCAAATGGAATCTGCTAGCACCTTTGCACATAAGGTTGTTGAAGTGTTGCAAGAAGTTGCTCAAACGAAGAGGGTCAGTTTTCAACTGTTCTTTACAGGTCACTCCTTAGGGGGTTGGTTAGCTCAAATAACGACCTTCACCACTGAGTATCTTAAGAGAGAAGGGAAATTTTTCCTTAGAATTATGGATGACAATGATTGCTATCATCCCCACACGGTAGTTTTTGACAGCCCAGGTTGCAAAGACATGTTGTTGCTAATGACTGACAAACTTGATGTACGGTTGGATGGGCGTTCCATTGACATAGAGCACTTAGATATCACCAGTTATCTGTCTGCTCCAAATCGCATTAATACTTGTCGTACACATTTAGGGACAGTATATCGTATCTTTCCTGATTTTTCTGATATGAGCTGGTTGGGAAGGCATACTGCGTGGTATACCTTGGAGACGCATAGTATGCAGAAAATTGTGGAATTCTTCCAAACTAAAGAAGTTCAAATAGACAAAGATGAACAGGATAAACTCCAAATACTAGTGGTAATTGATTGGCCTATCAGTGCTGGCTTTCGACAAGGCGAAGATTACGAACGTTTCTTTAAAAAGGCAAAGCATTTGAATGACTACCACCTAGAGTTTACAGACGTAACTTCCCAGAACGAGAGTTACCATCCGTTGCGTTACCAAACTAAACCATATGACGAACGAGGGCGTAGGCTAAATGAATTATGTCAACAAGAGAGGCAGTTTTTAGAGAGTTATCGTTGGTTACTTCAGTTACCGGAATTCTTTAATCCTAAAGAACTGTTCGCTGTAATGGAAGATCGAAAGGTACAAGAAAAAGCTGAAAAATTGTTACAAAGCTTCGAGATTGAAGAAGACACAATTCGTTGTACAGATGCCAGTGCATTACAGGCACTGATTCCCTATGTGAAACGTTTGCTTCAGCTGTTCCCTCAGATAAAAGAGAACACAAAACGTGCTTTGTTATCTGATGAGGTTAGAAACAGGGTTTATCAGTTTGAAACAAGACGTTATGTTGAATGGATTAGCCAAAGCCCACTGGAATTTAAGTCTGATGCTTCAAGTTTAAGAGAATTTCTAGAAAATGAGGAGCAGAAAGTTTTGAATTTACAGATGGTTAACGGGGACGAATGGACAGGGGTAATCAAAGTATATCAGGTACTTCAAAAGACCGCTTGCCTCAGTGCAGGTCAGTACACCGTACTGAAATTAGAGCGCTTGTTAACGTTGAATCAGATGATGGACTTAAGTAAATTGATGCAGTCAACTGTAACACCACATTTGTTACTGATTGCATGCGAGGACAATCAGCAGTGGGACGAAGAGACAAAAAACGTAATCGGAACACTCTTTGACACAATAAAACGGAAGCCGAATATAAAAATCATATTTTTCACTCGGTTAGAAGGCAGAACCGTTGATTTCCTGCACCACGTGGGTAGGAGAATATTTTGGAAAAGGTTTGTAAGAAGGGTTCAAGAGTTAGCTTGGTCTGATTTAACCACCAGTTCACAGGAAAAACTGTTAGAGAAATCAGTGAAATTTCAAGCCGCTAGAATTTCTCTAAACGAAATCTTGTTTGCTCAATCGACAGCAGCAACATTTCTGCCCATTGGTGCTTTACTGGAAGAAAAGGAACTTAAGATTGCTGATCCAGTGCCGATTTCAAATGACTACAATGAAAGTTACTATATCGGAAGAACACTTCGTTGTCAGATAGATATTAAACAGGCGATTTATAGTGATAAACATGTAAAAGAAAAGCATGGTTTCCTGGCTAGCACAGAACAAGAATTCAGACAACTCTGTCGGCAGTATCCAAACAGCAATGTTCATAGGCTAGAGAAGGACAAGTCAGGGAAACTCGTTTGGCAGCAATCGCAAGGAAGCTTAGAAACACTGCGTAGATATATTGATACCGAGAATTCACGCGCATATACACCTGATGATTTAGACAAGCTGCTGGAGCTAGCCCGGCACCAGAAAGTGATGTTGATTTCTGATACAGCAGGGATGGGTAAATCTACCCTACTGACACATCTGTGTAAGGAAATCAAACAAAAATTCCCTGCCAAATGGCTGGTTAGAATGGACTTAAATGACCACACAGAAGGACTGAAGGCACTGAAAAGGGAACAGATCGATAAAGAGAAAGCGATTGAATTTGTATCGGAGAAAGTGCTGAAACTTGAAACTGGTTTACAGTTGGAGTTATTTAAACAGGGTTGTGGACAAAATGAAAAGGTAAGAATAGTAATAATGCTCGATGGTTTTGATGAAATTAGTCCAGATTATAAAGAGACTGTCCTTAATTTACTGCGAGCTCTAAGGCAGACGGCGGTAGAACAGCTGTGGATAACCACCAGACCACATTTGAGACAGGAATTGGAAGATACGCTACAACAGCTGTCCTACACGCTAGAACCTTTTTCTGAAGAAAATCAAGTTGTTTTTTTAACAAAATTTTGGAGTTTGAAGGACTGGTTTACTGAGATGGACAATAAGGAGATAGAGTCAAGTAAAAAGAAGTTACAAATTTACGCTAAAAAATTAATTCAGAAATTGTCCAGATCAATTAGCGACAAAGGAAGAGAGTTCACCGGCATCCCACTACAGACCCGCATGTTGGCGGAGGCGTTTGATAAAGAAATTAGAACAATTTGTCAGTCATCTGAATCCATGCCTGAGTTAGAGGTCAATCTTGAATTGTTTGGTTTATACGGACGGTTTATTGAAAGAAAATATGAAATCTATCTGGAGGAAAAGCTTCAATTACGGGCTAGTAACGTGGCTGCAAAAGGTCTAAGAGAACATATTTTAAAATCCATGAGAGTGGGCCATCAGCTGTTGGCCTTGAAGGTATTTTTCACAGAGCAAATAGTGGCATTGTTTCAAAACAAGACAGAATGTTCATTTTCAAACGAGGATATGACAAGATTTGGAATAGTGCAAGTAAGCAATGACGGTAAACTGCAATTTATCCATCGCACCTTTGCAGAATACTTTGTTGCGGATTGTATGGTGAAGCGCTTGACAGATGGAAGAAATATTTCAGAGCAAGTACTGGATCTTATACTGGAGAAAATTTTTGTCCAAGAACAATATCAGGTGATAAGAGTTTTTATAGATTGTTTATTGTTAATTTCTAGCCCTTCGGATGAGGTGTTAAAACAGTGCGGAAATAGGATAAATAAGTTTGGAGATTATGCTGGAATAATATTAGAAACAGCAGCGCGCCAAGTTAATGCTAAAATTTTGGGTTTTTTGTTAGATAGTGCGCAAGCAGCAGGGCACACAGAAGGATTACATGAGATGTTGCTAGGACACGATAAAAATAGGGAAACTTTCTGGGAATTGGCCGCAGGGAGGGGCAATATAGAAGTAATAAAGAAAATATGGGAGTGGGTTCAAGAGACCCTAACAACAGAGGAGAAAAAAAATAAACTGTTATTACGCACAGATGGTGAGGGAAGAACCGTCTGGCACTTTGCAGCATCTCAGAGCAAACTAGATGTAATGCAGAAAATACGGGAGTATGCTGAAGAGAAACTAACAACAGAGGAGATAAAAAATGGAATATTATTACGCACAGACTTAGTTGGATGGACCGCCTGGCATATTGCAGCAAACACGGGCAAAATAGATGTAATGCAAAAAATATGGGAGTGGGCTGAAGAGATTCTAACAACAGAGGAGATAAAAAATGAAATATTATTACGCACAGGCCGTGGGGGAAAGACCGTCTGGCATCTTGCATCATTTCACAGCAAACTAGATATAATTCAGAAAATATGGGAGTGGGCTACAGAGAAACTAACAACAGAGGAGATAAAAAATGAAATGGTATTACGGACAGATAGTGAGGGAAGGACCGCCTGGCACATTGTATTATCTCAGGGCAAACTAGATATAATGCAGAAAATATGGGAGTGGGCTACAGAGCAACTAACAACAAAGAAGATAAAAAATGAAATGTTATTACTCACAGACGGTGAGGGAAAGCCCGCCTGGCACATTGTAGTATCTCAGGGCAAACTAGATATAATGCAGAAAATATGGGAGTGGGCTACAGAGCAACTAACAACAAAGGAGATAAAAAATGAAATGTTATTACTCACAGACGGTGAGGGAAAGACCGCCTGGCACATTGTAGTATCTCAGGGCAAACTAGATATAATGCAGAAAATATGGGAGTGGGCTACAGAGAAACTAACAACAGAGGAGATAAAAAATGAAATGGTATTACGGACAGATAGTGAGGGAAGGACCGCCTGGCACATTGCAGTATCTCAGGGCGAACTAGATATAATGCAGAAAATATGGGAGTGGGCTACAGAGAAACTAACAACAGAGGAGATAAAAAATGAAATGGTATTACGGACAGATAGTAAGGGAAGGACCGCCTGGCACATTGTAGTATCTCCGGGCAAACTAGATATAATGCAGAAAATATGGGAGTGGGCTACAGAGAAACTAACAACAGAGGATATGAAAAATGAAATGTTATTGCGCACAGACCGAGGGCGAAGGACCGTCTGGCATCTTGCAGTATATCACCGCATACTAGATATGCAGAAACTATGGGAGTGGGCTAAAGAGAAACTATCAAGAGAGGAGATAAAAAATGAAATGTTATAGCGCACAGACCGAGAGCGAAGGACCTTTTGGCATCTTGCAGCATCTCACGGCACACTAGATATAATGTAGAAAATAAGGGAGTGGACTAAAGGGTATCAAACAAGAGAGGAGTTAAAAAATGAAATTTTATTACGCATAGATCTTGAGGGATGGACTTTCTGGTACAATGCAGCATCTGAGGGCAAAGTAGATATAATGCAGAAAGTTATGGGAGTGGGCTACAGAGAAACTAACAAGAGAGGAGATAAAAAATAAAATGTTATTACGCACTGACCGTGGGGGAAGGACCGCCTGGTATCTTGCATCAGTTCATTGCCAAATAGATATAAGGCAGAAAATATTGGAGTGGGCTAATGAGATGCTACAACAGAGGAGATAAAATTTGATTTCAAACTTTCGCCGTGTACTGAATTTTGTATGCTTTTTTGAGTGATACCCCGGCGTCTGAAATTTATATGCCGACGTTTCGGAACACTCTGTTCCATCTTCATAGGCAGGTAGGTGCGTGTAGAATGAACTAGTCTGAGGGCAATGTTGGGGTATTATACGGGAAAAGGTTTGGTTTGGAAATGGCCTGAGACATTAGGACGGAGGGGACAGAGTAGGGGCGGGTCGAAGTACAGAAACAAACTGTGAAAGTTTCCTCGTCTTACCTAGAGGCCGGATGTGTGAGGGCGATAGATGAGTAGGGGTGGGCAGGGGGTGGTTAAAGGCAAACTATTGTGTTACATGTGGCTGTCTCCTTTCCTTGAGTTTGCGTAAAAGTGGTTTCCACGACTTGCTTTGGGTCAGGCCATTTTCTCTGTTTATGTTGTTTGGATGCATTTCAAATTCAATGGCTTTCCTGATGAGACGATCCATGTAACCAGTCTTAGCAGAGAGGAGTTTTGTGTCCTGTAGTTTAATTACTTGATCATGGTTAATGCTGTGTTCCGCTACTGCTGATTTGTTGGATTATGTCAGTCTTATATGTCTATTGTGCTATTTGATACTCCGTATCAACTAACACTAACAACAGAGGAGTTAAATAATGAATTTTTAATTGCCACAGACCATAAGAAAAGGACCATCCGGCAAGTGGCAGCAAATTTTAAGAAACTATTTTTTAGAGAGTTTATGTAGGTGGGCCAGAAGTTATGAAAAACAGAGGAGATGTAAAATAAATTGTTATTAGCCACAGACCATATGTGTAGGACTATCTGGCAAGTTGCAGCAGAGCGGCATACTGTAGAGATATCGAAGAAATTGCGGAGTAGTTTGTGAGAAACTAAAACAACATAAGAAAAAAAAGTGAAATGTTATTACGCACAGACATTAAGGTGAGGACCGCCTGGCACATTGCAGCATACTGGGGCGAACTAGATTTATTGCAGAAAATATGGGCGTCGCCTGAAGAGATACTAACAACAAAGGTGATAAAAATGATACGTTATTAAGCACAGATCATGAGGCAACTTGCAGCATATGGGGGCAAACTAGAGGTAATGCAGAAAATATGGGAGTGGGCTGAGCCGTTCGCGACTCGCGATCATGTGGTTGTTAACCGGAAGTTTGGTTTGAGGCAATGTTCTAGAACTTTCCATAGTGACACACATCCGCTCATAGCGATTCGTTTGTGATTCGTCGTTTATAAAGGTCATTGGGGGAGGAAAGGCGGGGTTTAACTTTACTTTATACTTGGGACTCGGAAAAGGGACAGAAAGCCGACAACAGACAACCGATACGCATCTCTAATGAAAGGAAGCAGGAGAAGCACCTCTGGTGGAACGACGACTCCGGCGGAAACTTTGGTATAAGGACCGGGGCAGCTGGCTTGGTGTGTGTGCAGCGTCTAGTTCGAGATGTCCGAAGGCAGACTTGCTTGCGGAAACATACACGGCAGTTGGATGGGCCAGTGAACTGGATGGACGACACGTCGTAAGCAAACGCAATACAGGCGGTTAGTAACTGAAAAATCATGAATGCGCATTCTTGCGGACGTGATATATTTGAGGAATACAGGCTAATTGCAATTGCGTATCACAAGAGTCGCGGGGATAAGGAAAGTTTAATCCTCGGAGATGTGTAGTAATGCTGAATGCCGAGTCTCTTAAAGGGGTTGTTGTTTGTAAATGCTTTGTTTGTGTATTTTAAATAATCAGGTTGCTACGAGTATTTGCGGGTGTACTGTAACTAGCAGTGAGCGGGATCGTTTGGGTTTCGTTTCAGGGTCAAGGTTGTGGGAACCTGTTCGGTTGTTGTTTGCGCGT
>Ga0209737_10004153_pt1 | contig 10179 bp, 9 predicted proteins | sample TergutCu122P3_FD_187284 | JGI IMG/M metagenome (GOLD analysis project Ga0209737, IMG submission 187284) | Cubitermes ugandensis P3 segment gut microbial communities from Kakamega Forest, Kenya - Cu122 P3 (SPAdes) (version 2) | ecosystem: Host-associated > Arthropoda: Insects > Digestive system >...
GCCCCATCTTTCAGCATTTCGGAAATACGCTTTGTCACCGTGAAATCCGCCGTTCTCGAATCCTCTATGAATGTGCAGTTGATGAAATTCAGAAAACAGCTATCGTTGGTATCTTTTTTGTCGTAAACGAGGACAAGCAGATTGTACCCCAACCCAAAGATTTTTTGGCGCGACGACTTGTACGGACATGATGACTGCGGCTGGCTGACCGAAGTCACCTTTATATCCGTGTTGATTTCCGCAGAAGGCAAGTCAACACCCGAGGCGCTGTTGCCGATCGAAACGTCAAAGCGTTCCGCCAAATAATTTTTCAGTCTGTGCTCAACGAAGGTGCCGACATTTTTTCCATCGGTTATTCCTATCAGATCCGGGAAGTTGACACGTCCTTCGGCAATGCAAAATTCTTTCGCCGCTTCAAAGAGTTTGTCGAGCGTAAGCAATTCTTTCATACAAATCCATCTCTCGCTTTCATTTTGGTTTTTATCAATATCCACGCTCATATAATACCACATATAATATGACAACAGCGTGTCATATTACATCCGAACATTTTGTAAATTTTTATTTTTTCAAATCACCACCCGACTTTTAATGTACCACAAAACGATTTGATTGTCAATATGTTTTTCCACCTGTGCAAATAGAAAACCATGTTGTGGGAAACAAATAAACCGGCAAAAGGCAAAAATTTACAAAAAAATGTTCGCAGTTTGCCGTATCTTTATACGCTGTTAACATTTTTGTAGTAGTCTGTTCCAATGCAAATGTTTATGTTCGGGAGGAGTTCGATTTTATGGACGAAAGCGAAAACAACAACGAAAACAACGGCGACGAAAACGGCAACCTCGACGATATCGATTTGGATCCGGATTTGATCGAAGTCGAGATAGAGAAAACGCAGGAGATGGCGGATGCGGAGTATTTCGCCCCGGTGGAAGCCGTAAAAAAGAACGTGGCCGCGGAGATCTTCGACTGGATAGAGATCTTTTCGAGCGCGCTGCTCACGGTCATACTGCTCTTCACCTTCATTTTCAGGCTGGTGACCGTGCAGGGCCCCAGCATGGAGCACACGCTGCACGGGGGCGAAATCGAATTCGGCAGCACCACGCCGGACAACCTCATCATCTCCAACCTTTTCTATACCCCCCAAAGGGGCGACATAGTCGTAATCCAGGTGCCAAACCCCAGTTTTTCCACGCCCATCATAAAAAGGGTGATAGCCACCGAGGGCCAGGTGATAACCTTCAATTTTGAAAAGTGGCAGGTCACCGTGTACGATGACTTAGAGGCGTACTACAGCGGGCAGGGCCGTGTTTTGGATGAACCCTATGTGAACTACGACCCGGGCAGTGCCATGAGCCGCGAAAGCCTCAGCGGCTCGCAGCCCGTAATCGTCGAGCCGGGCAAGGTGTTCGTGATGGGGGACAACCGCAACCGCTCGTTGGATTCGCGGGATTCGCGGGTGGGGCAGGTGGATGTGAGAAATATCGTGGGGCGGGTACTTCTCCGGGTTTTCCCCTTCCACAAATTCGGGGCAGTCGACCACTATGACGAATGAGACGATACAGTGGTTTCCCGGCCACATGGCCAAGACGCACAGGCTCATCGCGGAAAACCTGCCCGCGGTGGACATAGTGCTGGAACTGCTGGATGCGAGGGCCATGATTTCGAGCCAGAACCCGGAGATCAGGAAAATAACCGGGAAATTCCAGAGGCCGGTTTTGACCCTGATGAACAAAAGCGATCTGTCGGACGGCGAAACCAACAGAAAATGGTTAGACTACAACCAAAAAAACGGCAGATATGCGCTTCTCACGGACTGCAAAAGCGGCACCGGGATAAACGAGCTTTCCGCAAAGATAAAATCCGTGCTCAGCGAAAAGACGGAGCGCTACAAAAACCGGGGGATGGCGGGCCGGCGCCTGCGGGCGATGGTCGTGGGCATACCCAACGTGGGCAAGTCCTCGCTACTAAACAGGATATGCAGAAACGTGAAGGCGAAGGTGGAGGACAGGCCCGGGGTGACGCGGGAAAAGCAGTGGGTGTCCTCGGAGATCGGCATAGACCTGCTCGATATGCCCGGTATGCTCTGGCCGAAATTCGAGAACGGGCAAATAGGGCAAAACCTCGCCTTTATCGGCTCCGTCAAGGACGATGTGCTCGATTTGGCCGACACCGCCGTGAAGCTGTGCGGCGTGCTGGCGCAAAAATACCCGGAGGCGCTGGCCCTGCGCTACAGATTGGATGTATCCGGGCTGAAAGCCGGAGCCGACCCCTACGGGATATTTTCCCAAATAGGAAAAAACAGGGGCCTCGTGGCCCCGGGCGGGGAAATCGACCACGAGAGGTGCGCAAAGACGATTCTGACCGAATTCAGGGGAGGCAAAATAGGGAGGATCTCATTGGAGGAACCGGATGGATTGGGAACTTGAAGACAGCCTGCTATGCGAAAATGTCCGGAGGGATTTCATCTGCGGCACCGACGAGGCGGGGAGGGGGCCCATCGCGGGCGACGTCTATGCGGCGGCGGTGATTTTGCCCCATGGGATTTCCATCGGCGGGCTCAACGACTCGAAGCAGCTCAGCGAGAAAAACAGGGAGCGCCTGTACCACGTGATAGTCGAAAAAGCGCTCGCATACGCCATCGCCTCGGCCACCATCGAGGAGATAGACAGGTACAACATCCTAAACGCCTCCCTGCTCGCCATGAGAAGGGCGGTGGTCGCCCTGTCGTCGAAGATACGGCCGGACTATGTGCTCATCGACGGCGGCATCGCGAGGGGCTTCGACGCCTTTTCCCACCGGGGGGTAATAAAGGGCGACACGCTGTCGCCAAACATAGCGGCCGCCTCGATTCTGGCGAAGGTGGCCCGGGACAGGTATATGCGCGAGCTCGACGGGATGTACCCGTTTTACCGATTCAGGAAAAACAAGGGCTACGCCACCGGGGAGCATATATTCAGGCTCAAAACCTTCGGCGAGTGCCCCGCGCACAGAAAGAGCTTTCTGAAGAACATATTGGCCGAGGACTTTATGTCCCAGATAGAGATAGAAATGGGCTATGAGTAAAAAAGACAACAAAAAAATAGGGGACGGCGGCGAGCTCGTGGCCTGCCTGTTTTTGGAGGGCAAAGGCTATGAGATACTCGAAAAAAACTACAGGTCGTACCGCAAGGAGATCGACATAATCGCCAAAAAGGACGGGGTGTTGGTGTTCGCCGAGGTGAAAACCAGACGCTCCACAAGTTTCGGCACCCCCTCGGAGAGCGTGACCCGGGAGAAGCAGAGGCACATAATCTCGGTCGCGAAGAGGTATCTGGCCTCTCACGGCGGCGCCTGCGCCAGGCTGCAGCCCCGCTTCGACGTCGTCGAGATATATTTCGACCAAAAAACCGACAAAAACTACGTGCGCCACATCGAAGGCGCGTTCATCACATGAAAACAGGGGGTTATATGAACTACACGGACCTGCACTGCGACACCGCCCTCGAGATGCAGCGCCGGCATATGGGCCTGCGCCAGAACAGCCTGCACATAGATATGCAGAAGGCGGAAAATTTTGGCACATACACGCAGGTTTTCGCCATATGGTCCGACAATGACAGGGAAGACGACGACAACTACGCGGATTTTTTTGCGGTCAGGGAGCATCTGCTCGAAAACCTGAAGGAAAACGATATTGCCCTGTGCGAGACGGGCGCCGACTTCAGGCTCCCCCGACCCCGCCGCGCCGTGCTCGCCGTGGAAGGCGGCAAGCTGCTCTCGGACGACATAGAGCGGCTCGGGGTGCTGCGCGGGTGCGGCGTGAGGTTTTTGACGCTCGTGTGGAACGGGGAATGCAAGCTCGGCGGGGCGTTCAACACGGACGTGGGCCTGACGGATTTCGGGAGGGAGACAGTCAAAAGATGCGAGGAGCTCGGCATCGTGGTGGATGTGTCGCACGGCTCGGACAGGCTGGTGGCGGATGTGTTCGAGCTGGCGAAAAAGCCGCCCATCGCCTCCCATTCGAGCTCGCGGGCGGTGCTCTCGAAGTTCTGCCCCGGCAAAAAGACCCCCGCCAAAAGAAACCTCACGGACGAGCAGTTCCTCGAGATAAAAAGGCGCGGCGGGATCGTGGGCTTGAGCCTATGCAGGGGGCACATAGCCGACGAGGACGGGCCCGTGACCATAGATGACCTGATGGGGCACATCGACCACTACATGGCGCTCGGCGGCGGGGACACCGTGTGTTTTGGCTGCGACTTCGACGGGGCGCAGATTGTCGATGGGGTGGGGGACATACGCGGGGTCGAAAAGATATGCGAAGCGCTGGCAAAATCCGGCTACAGCGGTGCGGCAATCGAAAACATAATGCACAAAAACGCGGACAAATTCATAATGGACAACATATAACAAAAACAAAAATTTTAAGGAGGATTTTTAAAATGCCGGTGGACATCAACGAACACAAAATGAGGCGGTTTGAACTGGGGGACCGGGAGCTCGTGGTCGAGTTTTTCGAGCAGATGGGCGGGGAGAGCAGGGCGTTTTTCAACAGGGGCGACGGGAACAAACAGAACGCGCTGGAGTTTTTCAGGAAAGAGGGCGACGAGCCGAACGCGATACGCTTCCTGTCGTCCGTGACGGACGAAAACGGCAAAGAAATCATGACGGGGTATGTGTTTGCCTGGGACATGAACTCCAAAATCCCCACGCTGGGCATCGCGGTGAGGGAGGAATACAAGGGCAAAGGCCTGGGCAGGCTGCTCATAAAACATCTCAGGGACTACTTAGAGCCTAACGGCTACGGCGGGGTGATGCTCACCACCTCGTTTGCCAATATAAGGGGGCAGAGCCTGTACACGCGCATGGGCTTCGAGCACATCGGGACGCACACGTGCGGCGAGCTGTTGTACATACTGAAATTCAAAAAGTAGGGCGGGGGAATAAATTTCGATGAAAAAAATATGTATTTTCATACTTGCGGCCGCGCTGCTTTTCGGGCTGCTGCTTTTGGCCTCGTGCGCGAAAAGCGGGGGCGGAGGCACCGAAACCCCGACGGCCCAGGCGGAAAATCCGGGCGGGGGGGAAACCCCGAAAGAGACCGAGCCGGAGCGCCACACCCCGAACCTGCCCGACGTCAAATTCAACGGGTACGAATTCCGGGCGACCATATCCACAAACAACGTCTACGGGCCTTTTGATTTGACCGTGGCCGAGGAGACGGGGGACACGATAAACGACTCGATATACCGGCGCAACCGCTACCTCGAGGACAAATACGACGTGGTTTTCAGGCAGACCGAGATAAACGGCTGGGATCTGCTCCAGAACACCTTCAAAAAAAGCGTGATGGCGGGCACCGACGATTTCGATCTGTGCATGCTGGTGGAGCGGTTCGCGTTCTTTTTGGCTGCGGAGGGCTATCTTCTCTCCGCGGAGCGGACGGGGCACATGGATCTGAGCAAACCCTGGTACAACCGGGACATGGTCGAAGTCACCGCCATGAAAGGCCGCCACTACCTCATCTTCAGCGACGAGTGTACCAATATGTACGGGCTCTCCTTGGCCCTGCTCTTCAACAAAAAAATCGTGAGCGACCTGGGGCTGGAGAACCCGTATAACCTCGTCAAATCGGGTGCTTGGACATACGGGAAGTTTTTTGCCATGTGCCGCTCGGCGTTGGCCGACCTCGACGGGGACGGGGCGATGACCGACCGGGACAGGCACGGGGTATTGTCGCAGGACAACTGGCTGCCCTCGAATTTCTGGGTGAGCGCGGGCATCGAGATGGTGGTCAAGGATGCGGACGGAATGTTCCGACTGAATTTCGAGGGGAACGAAAAACTGCTGGAAGTGTTGGACACGGCCCGAGAAAATCTGTTCGGCGCATCCAAAATCTATTTCAGCTACACAAACGACAAAGTGAATTCGTTCAAACCGAGAGACGACGTATTCGGGATCACGGACATCGGGTTCCAGATGTTTGAGAGCGACCTCGGGCTGTTCTATTCCACACTCATAAACACCATACCCGCGCTGCGGAGCATGGACACGGATTTCGGCATTCTGCCCTTCCCCAAGGCGGACGAGGCTCAGGAGCGCTACATCACCAGAAACGGCGGCGGCATGATCAAGTCGGCGCCCGTACACGCGGCGGACCCCGAGCGCACCGGCATCATCGTGGAGGCGCTCGCCGCCGAATCGCGGAACACCACCATCCCCGCCTACAAGGAGATAAACCTGAAGACGAAGTTCACCCGCGACGACGAGAGCGCGGAAATGCTGGACATCATGTTCGACAACTCCTTCATGGAGCTCGCGGACGTCATCTTTCTGGCGGACATAGGGGGGGTATTCGTGAACGAATTCAGGGGCAAAGGGAATTTCGCCTCGCTGATCGAAAAAAACACGGCGAAGATGCAGAAGGTGCTGGACAAAATAAACAGCAGCTTGGACGCACTGGAGTGAAAAAAGCCGTCAATTGTATTTGAAAAAATAGTATATCACATACGCCCAGCCGAGTATGCCGTGCAGTATGGCCCAGCCGATGGACTGCCAGGCGGAATACGAGATGACGATGGCGAGGCACGCGCCAAACGAGATGCCCGTTTTCGCCGCCGATTTGCCCTTTTCTATGTATTCGACGCGGACAGGCTGTTTTTCGCCGTAGATGACCTCGTTTATGTCCGTTTGGAACAATGCGGCTATCTTGTGCAGCATTTCGATGTCGGGCTGCGTTTTGCCGGTCTCCCAGTTCGATATCGCCTGGCGCGTGACGTTCAGTTGCTCCGCCATCGCCTCCTGCGTCATGTTTGCGTTTTCCCTCAGCCTCTTGATGTTTCTCCCGATATTGTTATTGTTCATGAAAATTTACCCCCGATTCTGTTGTTTTTTGTTTTAATTGTACCACAACATCGAAATAATGTCACGCAATAATTCGTTGCGGGGGATATATTTTTTCCAAAATTTTGGGTAAATGTCTTGACTTTTTTTTGAAAATCGTTTAAAATAAAATCAGATTTTATTTTGAACGGGGTTGAATTGATTTTATGTACATACAACGCCAGCTTGAGGCTGTCATTGTCCGCGCAAGCGAGATGTTCCCGGTCGTCATGGTGACGGGGCCAAGGCAGGTGGGGAAAACGACCATGCTTGAAAAACTGTCGGAGGAAGGGCGCGGCTATGTGTCCTTGGATTCGCCACTCAACCGGGATATGGCGATAAACGAACCGGAGCTTTTCCTTCAAAGGTTTCCTCCTCCGGTGCTCATCGACGAGTTTCAATATGCGAAGGAACTTTTGCCATATATAAAAATCCGCGTCGATAGGGACAAACGTAACGGCGACTACTGGCTGACGGGTTCGCAGATGTTTCACATGATGAAACAGGTCAGCGAGAGCCTCGCGGGCAGGGTGGCCGTCATCCCCATGCAGGGGCTTTCCATAAGCGAAATTCTCGGTGTGCCCGGAGGTATATTTGAGGGAAACCCGACCGAATGGGGGCAGCGCGCAAAAACACGCAGACCCCAAAATCTAAAAGAAATCTACCGGCAGATTTTCACGGGCTCGATGCCTCGCGCATACAGCGGGGCTTTTGACAGGGATATGTTCTATGGTTCCTACATAGACACATACCTGCAAAGGGACATCAGGGATTTGACGCAGGTGGGGGACGCGATGGCATTTCTGCGCTTTATGACCGCCTGCGCGGCGAGGACCGGCGGGATGGTAAACTATGCGGAGCTTGCAAAAGACGTGGCGATAAGCGCCCCCACAGCGAAGCAATGGCTTTCCATCCTGCTGACTTCCGGCATCGTCGTGCTGATCGAGCCGTATTTCAACAACGCGCTCAAACGCATCGTCAAATCCCCGAAGATGTATTTCATGGACACCGGGCTCTGCGCCTACCTGACAAGGTGGGACTCGCCGGAAACGCTGGAAGTGTCCGCGATGACGGGGCAGTTCTTTGAAACGTATGTCATAAGCGAAATCATAAAAAGCTATTACAACGCCGGGAGGCGCCCGCCGGTATTCTATTATAGGGATACCGACCAAAAGGAAATCGATCTGATTTTGGAGGCGAACAACACGCTTTACCCTTTTGAAATCAAAAAATCCGCTTCGCCGGACAGGGACGCTGTGCGGCATTTCGAGGCGCTCCGCGCGACCAAAAAGGAAATCGGGAGCGGCGGCGTCATCTGCATGACCGACAGCGTGTATCCCTTAGACAAGGACAACCATTACGTGCCCGTTTGGCTGATATGAACGGCTTCTTTGCCAAAACCTACCCTTTTGCCCGGTAGAACCAGAGCTCGCCCGAGGCCTTGTCCAAATTGAAGGTGAAGCCCGCCCGGTTTATCTCCCCGCCCGTGATTTCCAGTTCCCGGCCAAATTCCGGGCTATGGAAGGCATAGGTTTTTTTGTCGTCGAAACACCTCGGCATGACCGCCATGCTCCCCTCGCCCGATTTTATGTGCCGTATGGCCTGTATGATCCCGTTGCCCTGTTCCTCGCTGTGGAACTGCACCGCATACCAGCCCTCCTTCGACTTGGAGCAGGGGAGAAGCGGGTAGTAGTCGCCATCGAGCATATACCCTGCGGCCTCCCGCCATATTGCGTTCATCTTTTTGGCGTACTCGAAATCCGGGGACTGGTCATAGGGGGAGACCATGCAGGTGAGCGAGGGGCACATCGCGGCCGCATAGGCGTAGTGGCCTATCTTCCAGATGCCCCCGGTGAGCTCGCCGTTTTCGTCGTAGGCCGAAGAGGTGTGATTCCGAAAATATGGTACCCACTGGAACATGGTGTAGTTGAAGCTCGTCTTGATCACCGGGTCGGGTATCGCGCAGTCGGTGTATTGCAGTGGCACCGCGCGGCGCAGCGTCTCGAGGTCGTTTCTCCGGCCCCCCGAGGCGCACGAGTCGATCCACAGATCCGGGTTTTGCGCCAATAAATCGTCCCAGTATTTGAGGTAGCTTTGGGTGTGGAAGTTTTCTTTTGTGCCCCTGCGGTCCTCGGTTTCGTTTTGCAGCCACCATTCGAGCGGCGGCATGTTGAAATCCTGGCGGTAGACTTTTATGTGGCTCTTTGCGATCAGGTCGCCCACTTTTTTTGTGATCCAGGCCGCCACCTCCGGGTTTGCCATGTCGAGCAGCGCCGTGGCGTCGGTCTTCTCGTTGCCTTCGGCGTCTTTGTACCTGCGTTTGAGCAGGTATTCCTGCGGCATGTCGGCGGGCCAGTAGTCGAGCATCACCCTCTCGGGCTCAAACCACACCAAAAGCTGTATGTCGTTGTCGTCGCAGCATTTGCCCACGGGGGTCAGCCCGTTTGGGAACTTCTCCGGGTCCGGGATCCAGGTCCCCGTGCGAGGCCAGCTCTTCACCCCGTTCGCATCCTTGCAGGGGTACCACCCGGCATCTATCCACCATATGTCAAAACCCAAGCCGCGTTTTATGTATTCGTTTATGCCCTCGATCTGGTTGTTCTCGTCGGCGAGGGTGAATTCCTCGCCGCCGCCGGTCACGTGCGTGATCAGCTTGGGTTCCAGCTTGTCCCCCCGCGTGCAGGGCAGCACATGGGCCATGTACCACCTCCGCCATATGTTCGTGCCCCGCGTGCCGTCGCCCTCGAACGCCATGAGCGTCATGCGCGGGGTCCTGAAGGTTTCGCCGGGCATGAGGTAGAAATGGGTGTGCTGCTGTTTGGCGGCGAAATGGAAACCCTGCTTTTCGCCCACAAAAAAGGACTGCCACTGGGCCGGCCAGCCGATGGAGAATATATAGCCGAAGCCCTCGCAGGTGAGCTTGTAGAAGGGGGAGGCGCCGTCGTTGCCGCGCCCGCCCACGGGGGCGAAGCTGTAATTCGAGCCTTCGTTTAGATCGTGTATCGTGGTCAAAAAGCCGTCGTCGTGGCCCGGGTCGCCGTTGTTTGCGTGCAGTTTTGCGTCTTTTCCGGGAAATGAGGCGTCCAGGGCGTACAGGTTCTCTATTATGGGCGTGTTTTTGTCGCCGGTGTTCGTGAAATAGGCGGTCCATTCATATACGGGGAAATCCTTGTATTCCCAGCACTCGATGCGGATGTTCAGGCCGGTCTCTGGGTCTGTGCCCTCGAAGACCGTTTCCGTGATTTTCGAGTCGATGATCCTCCTTTTCGCGCTCGGGCCATACGAGGCGGGAATGCCCGAAAAGTCGCTGCCGCC
>Ga0209737_10004154_pt1 | contig 10178 bp, 11 predicted proteins | sample TergutCu122P3_FD_187284 | JGI IMG/M metagenome (GOLD analysis project Ga0209737, IMG submission 187284) | Cubitermes ugandensis P3 segment gut microbial communities from Kakamega Forest, Kenya - Cu122 P3 (SPAdes) (version 2) | ecosystem: Host-associated > Arthropoda: Insects > Digestive system...
GAATATCAATCTCCGAATCAGAATAAGTCTGATATATATACGCTGAAAACATCGCTACGACTGATCAAAAGCCCCGCCTGCAAACCGAAGCGTCCCACATGAACTTTATACAGCGCATGACCAAAATGACAGTGCGATATTTTAAAAAAATGATATAATCACTACGATGACATGCCATAAGTGCGGCCGCGAGATAAACCACGAGCAGTTTCCGCTGGGGTTGACTTTCTGTCCTTACTGCGGCGACAGAATCGGCGGACACGATCTTTCACAGGCTATATCTTTCTGTCCGTATTGCGGACGCCGTCTCCTCGTCGCAGCCGCTTTTTGCCCGGAGTGCGGCAAACAAGTAGCCCCCGGAACAGCCTCCTCGCACGCCCCAGCGTGCTCGGTCATGCCCGTGTTCCCGCGAACGCCGCATATACCTAAAGCCTCACTCCCTTTTGAGGAAGACGAGGGCGCCCCGCTCCAAGGTCAGTTTAAACGGCAATACCCGTTCCCGCTGGATGAGGAAGTGTCCGAAGCCGTGACGGCAAAGCCCTCGGTGTCGCCGTTTAGGTCGTTGGGATCACAATTAGCTGCTGTCGGCAGGCGTATTTACGAACCGATTGAGAGCTTGATTACCGGTCGCTGGCGTCTTAAAAGGCTATATCGGGATTGGTCAGTGCATGATGCCCTCCCACCGGAGGAAATCCCAAGTGATAATTATTTGAAGAATTCATCCCGGCAGACACCGACATCTGCCGCCCAGATTCCATCGTGGCTGATATTACTCATTGCTTCCCTGGCAGCTGTCCTTCTTTTTGTCGCCATCGGTATCCTCATCTGGCGATCATAAACCTTATCTTTCAAAGTGTACACCGATAATTTCAGAGGTACCCGAGAGGTTACATGCCCGCTATCGAAGTTGAAGGTCTTTATAAAACCTACGGCCAGATAAAAGCTGTCTGCGGCTTAAGTTTTCAGGTTGAAACCGGTGAGATTTTCGGCATGCTCGGACCGAATGGAGCAGGCAAGACCACCTCCGTCGAAATTATTGAGGGCTTACGCACAGCTGATGCCGGTCGGGTTTCGGTGTTGGGCATGGATATTGCACGCATACCCGCCAAGATAAAGGAGCGTATCGGCGTACAACTGCAGGCACCGTCTCTCCTGCCTCTGCTTTCCGCTCAGGAAATTCTTGATCTTTTCAGCGGTTTCTACCGAAAAAGCCTGTCGGCAGAAGAAGCCCTCAGGCTTCTTACGCTTGAGGAAAGTCGAAAAGTGCTGGTAAAAAACCTCTCCGGCGGACAACAACAGCGCTTGTCGGTCGCCCTGGCGCTAATTAACGACCCGGATATCGCATTTTTAGACGAACCTACTACAGGACTTGATCCTCAAGCCCGCCATGGTCTATGGTCAGTCATCAAAAACATGCGCGAGCGAGGAAAAACGGTGTTCCTCACCACGCACTATATGGAAGAAGCCGAACATCTTTGTGACCGCGTAGCCATCGTTGACCACGGCCAAATTATTGCTCAAGGCTCACCGCGTACACTAATCCAGAGCTATTTCAGGGAAACTGCCATTGAATTTGACATGGAACCGCCGCCCCCTGAGTCTATTCTCAAGGCACTGCCAGGGGTAATCCAAGTGTCGCTGGATTGCAACAAGGTTATAATTTATTCGTCTGACATCGCAGCCACCTTGGCATCACTCCTGAAGTACGCAGATAACATTGAGGACGGCAATCGGCTGAAGAACTTACGCGTACGCGAGGCCACTTTGGAGGACGTCTTCCTTAAGCTTACCGGCCGGAGGATAAGAGAATGAAGGCCTTTTTTAAGCTTTTAGGGGCTGATTTCAAGCAATTCATGCGTGATCGGGTGGCTCTTTTCTTCACCTTTGCATTTCCGGTGCTGTTTATGCTTCTTTTTGGCTTTATTTTCAGCGATCACGATGACATCAGCTACAACATAGGCCTAGTAAACGAAGACGGTTCAGCCATCTCTCAAAACATCGTTCGTGCGCTTGAAGCCGTCCCTCCTTTTAGCATAACTATAGGTACAGCGAGTGATGAGCTTGATGCCTTAAGATCGGGAGAAAGACGGGCTGTAATTGTTATTCCGGCACATCTGGGGGATGCCTTGGTCAGTGGACAAAGTGCCGAAGTTATCACCTACTACGACCCGTCTCAGGCGACCTCTTCCCAAATCATTCTTTCCATTATGAACGAAGTTGTAGGCAATATTAACCAAGAGATTACGCAGCGCTCGGATCCGCTGCAGCTTAGAGGGGTATCAATTCAAAGCCGCGAGCTTAGCTATATTTCCTATCTGGTACCGGGCGTGCTTTGTATGTCTATTTTATTTCTCGGACTTTTCAGCGGGGTCGTACAGGTGGAACGTCGTGAGAAGAAAGTACTCAAGCGCTTTGGCGCCACCCCTCTAAAGAAATACACTGTGATCCTAAGTCAGATTACCCAGCGTCTCATCGTCGCCCTATTACAAGCGCTCATTATTGTTGCCGTGGCGTATTTCGCTTTCAACGTCGAGATGGTGGGCAACTGGTTTGCAATGTTCGGGGTGGTGTTTCTGGGGACACTCACTTTTATCAGTTTCGGCTACTTCATCGTCGCTCGTGCCCGTACAGCGGAGAGTGCCCAGCCCATCATCCAATTCGTGCAGTTCCCGATGATGTTCCTCTCGGGCATCTTCTTTCCCGTTGAGTTTATGCCCGCCTTCATGAAACCCATCATGTCAGCCATGCCGCTTACGTACCTTGGTGACGCTCTGCGCCAAATCATGGTAGATGCCACCCCCACCTACCCCATGGCCCTCAATCTCGGGGTATTGGGAGCCTGGCTAATTGTCTGTATGTTGCTCTCTTTCTGGCTCTTTAAATGGGAGTAGCGACAATGACCTGCGTTAAACTATCAGCATCGCATCACCAAAGCTATAAAAGCGGTACCTCTCGCGAACAGCCTCGTCATAAGCCAATTTGACGCGTTCCATCCCGGCAAATGCGCTCACCAGCATCAGCAAAGATGAGCGCGGCAGATGAAAATTGGTAATCATGGCATCAGCCAAGCGGAATTTATAGCCCGGCAGAATAAAAAGGTCAACCCAACCCATAAAGGGGTCCAACGTAGCCTCTCGGTTCAAACATGCAGCATGCTCCAACAGCCGCACACTGGTGGTACCAACACAGATGACACGTCGTCCCTCGGCCTTGGCTTGGGCAATACACCGCGCAGCCTCCGGGCTAAGGCAGCCATACTCGCGGTGGATGTGATGGAGAGATGGGTCTGCGACTTGCACCGGGCGGAAAGTATCCAACCCGATATGGAGAGTGGTAAAAGCCGTTTTGATGCCTTTTCCTCGCAGTCTCTCCAGAAGATCGTCAGTGAAATGCAACCCGGCGGTAGGAGCAGCGGCTGAGCCTTGCTCGCGGGAATAAACTGTTTGGTACCGCTCCGGGCACTTAAGCGGGGCATGAATATATGGCGGGAGGGGCACTTCGCCCAAGCCCGGCAGTAATGATTCGTCCGTAAACTTTACCAGCCTAACCCCGCCAGGAAGGGTGTCTTGTATTTCAGCACTTACGTCTTCGGCAAGCTCAACCACCGTTCCCACGGGAAGTCTCTTTCCCGGTTTGACCAAAGCTTCCCACACTCCGTCCCCCACGCGCCGCAGGAGAAGTATCTCCGCTATCGCTTCGGTGTCTCGTTTGCGGCCGCGGAGTCGGGCGGGGATGACACGGCTGTCATTCATCACCAGCACATCTCCCGGCAACAGTAGTTCGGCTATGTCGCAGAAACGACAATGCTCAAGAAGGCCGCTTTCTCTGTGCAGAACAAGCAGCCGAGCATGATCGCGGGGTTCAACCGGAGTCTGAGCAATAAGCTCCGGCGGCAGATGATAATCAAAGTCGCTGGTTTTCATATGCTGGTGCATAATACAATAAACTAGGCTCAAAGAAAACAGGTACGGGAGGTGGCAAGCTACACTCTCGGAGCGAATAAAGCGCATCACGTTCGCCGGTATTACCAAAATTGTTCGCAATTAATCCCTGTGCTACACTGTCTCTATTCCAGCCGACATCAACATTGTGCCAACATAAGACTCAACAACAAACGGACAACGCCGGTCACCGTGTGAGAGGGGTGTTTATTGGGGATTTGGTCATTGCCGGAAGGCTATCGAGAAATAAAGCGTGTCAATCTGCAAACGGACAAGAAGCTAGTGATATTTGTCAACCTAGGCGCGCTGGTCATTGCAGTATTGTTGATAGCGGCAGAGATTATGATACAGCCCATATCCTTTGGGATTGACCACGAAGGCAACTTGCCGGCTCAGCTTATTAGGTTGCTGGCGATATTTGCTGCAATAATCGGTGGCTCTGTCGCCTATCTCCTTGCCCACGAACTTACCCACGGCGTGATGATAAAAATATTTTCGGGGAAAAAGGCAAGATACGGATTTACCGGGCTGTATGCCTACGCCGGAAGCGATGCCTATTTTAACAGAAACCAATACCTTGCCGTTGCACTTTCTCCGGTTATTCTGTTTGGGGTTATTTTTCTTGTACTTAATCTCATCTTGCCGGTGAAATGGTTTTGGATGGTCTATTTCCTTCAAGTGATCAATATTTCCGGCGCTACCGGTGATTTATACATCACATACCTCATGTGCAAAGCGCCTAAGGAAGTATTGACGCGTGACCAAGGGGTTGAAATGATTTTTTATTCGCGGGAAAAACCTTGATACTGGTAACCAACGATGACGGTATCTTCGCTCCTGGCATGTGGGCACTCGCCAGAGAGCTTACCGCAATTGATCGGGTGGTCATCGTTACTCCCGACCGCGAGCGCAGCGCTATCGGCACCGCCATGACACTGCGCCATCCCCTGCGTGTGAGACAGGCGCACTCCGTCATAAGCGGGGTTGATGCCTACGCCGTAGACGGTACCCCCGGCGACAGCGTTATCCTTGCTGTAAGCAAGCTGTGCGAAGGTCAAATCGACATGGTAGTATCAGGCATCAACGAAGGCCTAAATACCGGCGATGACTTACTAATTTCGGGTACTGTGGGAGCCGCCCTGCAAGGATACCTGCGCAACCTACCCGCTGTGGCAATCTCATCCCTCGGCACCGATAAAGCCAGCGTGGAAACCACCGCCCGCTTAGGGGCGCTCATCGCAGACCGCATTAAGCGGGGGGAACTGCCAGGCAGCGTTTTCCTTAACATCAACACCCCGCGAGGGGCAGTGTCGGAAATACATGGTATAGCCATGACTCGCCCGGCCCACAAAAGCCACGTTGACCGCGCTGAGGAGGGTTCGGACGGAAGGCACCGCTACTATTGGCTGAAACGACGCGAAGTTGCCACCGACGCTCCTGAAGGCACCGATATCTCGGCAGTTGACCGGGGTCTAGTCTCTATCACGCCTCTGCACACCGTCTTTTTCGGTCATCCCCCACCAAATATGGATGAGGCTTTCTGCCAAAGCTTGTTCGCCCGACTCAGGGAGCAGCCTACGACGCATTGACAAAAACCTAGCTCGGAAATAGAATAGTAATGCCATGGACCCCATGACCGGGGCTGTGAGCGGTAATCAGAAAACCATTTTCAGCGTCGCTTGGACCATATGGCCGAGACGAACGGAGCAGGTAAGTATGTACCTCCGCCCGGGCGGAGGTACTTGTTTTTTCGAGAAGAAAGATGACAAAGAAAACAACCGGAACCGAGAGGGAAAAACCATCAATAGGGTTCATCGGCGCGGGCAAGCTGGCTAACGCCTTGGCCCCTGCCCTCCGCCGAGCGGGGTATGCCGTGAGTGCCGCAGCCAGCCGGAGATTCGCCTCAGCCAAAACCTTGGCGGCACGAGTTGAAGGCTGCACTGCCTACCGTGATGCTCAGGCAGTGGCGAATGCGTGTACGCTCGTCGTCGTCGCCACTCCCGACGACGCCATCTCAACGGCGATTTCGCGCCTAAATTGGCGCCCCAATCAAGCAGTCGCGCACTGCTCCGGGGCTAAGGATGCAAATGTGCTCGCGCCAGCGGCTAGCCGAGGGGCAACAACAGGGGTCTTTCACCCCCTCCAGACATTCGCCGGGGGCAAACCAGACGCGACTAATATCCAAGGGATAACCTTCTCCCTTGAGGCTGAAGGAGTACTGCTTGCCGATCTTAAAGAAATGGCAGAATCGCTGGGCGGACGCTGGGTCGTTCTGCGCGCAGAAGACAAGGCTCTGTACCACGCGAGCGCCGTCATCACCAGTAACTACATGGTAACGCTTGTTAGCGTGGCCGCCGGTTTGTGGACAGATTTTGGCGTTGGTGCGGCTGAGGCCACCACCGCCCTCCTGCCCCTTATGAAAGGCACTCTCGCCAATATTGAGCGGGTAGGATTGCCGGGCTGCCTAACCGGCCCTATCGCGCGGGGAGATATAGGCACCATCCGCCGACATCTACAAGCTATCAAGGCTCGTGCACCAAGTCTCGAGGAGGCTTACCGAGAACTGGGGCAACTTACGATTCCGCTCGCATGCGCCGCAGGGACACTGGACAAGGCGGCAACTGATAGTTTAACTGAGGTACTTACGGAAAGAGTGTAGCAAGCTAGAGGAATGCAAGGTATGATACGCACAATGCTTAGGAGCAAGATTCACCGCGCCCGGGTAACAGGTGTCCACCTAGATTACGAGGGCAGTATCACCATTGACGAAAGCCTCCTCGCAGAGGCCGACATCCTGCCCTACGAACAGGTGCACGTCCTCAATGTAAACACGGGTGCGCGTTTTACTACCTACGCTATCGTAGGACACCCCGGCGCGGGTCAGATAGAGCTTAACGGAGCCGCGGCGCGCCTCGCGGCCAAGGGAGACACTGTTATCATCCTCACCTATACATCTTTGCCCGATGCGGAAGCAGCAACCTTTTCTCCGCGGGTAGTCTATGTAGATGCGGATAATAAAATGACAGACAAAAAGGCAGCACCGCCCTGAGTATCACAAGATCGGAGGAAAAATGCGTATCACTATCAACCATGTCAAGGATTTTAAGAAAAATGGCGAGAGGTTTGCCATGCTCACCGCGTACGACTACGCCACTGCGCGCCTTGTGGACAGCGCCGGCGTGCCGTTAATTTTGGTCGGCGACAGCTTAGGCATGGTTGTGTTGGGATACGAATCCACCGTTCACGTCACCTTAGACGAGATGCTGCACCACACCAAAGCAGTTGCCCGAGGAGCTCGGAATGCTATGATCGTCGGCGACATGCCCTTCCTGAGTTATCACCTAAGCGCCGAGCAGGCGCTTGCCAACGCCGGGCGTTTTCTGCAGGAGGCAAATGCCCAAGCGGTCAAGCTTGAAGGCGGCGTAAACGTAGCCGACAAGGTAGCGCGTCTCGTCGGGTGCGGCATTCCCGTCATGGGACACATCGGCCTCACACCACAGTCAGTTAACCAGCTCGGCGGTTTTAAGGCACAGGGCAAGACTGCCGAGACCGCTCGCTGCATACTGGAGGATGCTTTGGCGCTCTCCGAGGCCGGGGCATTCGCCGTGGTGCTGGAAGCCATACCTGCAGAACTTGCAAGACTCATAACTCAGCGGATTGATGTTCCCACCATCGGCATCGGTGCCGGGCCTTTCTGCGACGGCCAAGTGCAGGTCATAAGTGATATCTTAGGTTTGTCCGAGTACACCCCGCGCCATGCCAAGATTTTTGCATGCCTTGGAGAGTATACAACCAGAGCAGTACAGGATTTTGCCAAAGAGGTCGCCGCAGGTACTTTCCCGACTGAAAAAGAAGGTTTTGCGCTTGACGCGGCAGTCATAGCCGAATTGGGCATACACAACCCTACCGCAAACCAAGAATAAGATCATGGAAGTTATCAAAACCATCGCCGCCATGCGAGCTGTCCGTACCAATCTCAGCGAGCCGGTTGGGTTTGTACCCACCATGGGCTATTTACACGAAGGGCACTTATCGCTTATTCGCCGTGCGCAAGCTGAAAACGCTTCGGTAGTTGCAAGTATATTTGTAAACCCCACCCAGTTTGGCCCAAGCGAAGATCTTGAGCACTATCCTCGCGATCTGAATCGCGACCTTGCCATGTTGGCAAAAGAGGGGGTGGATGCCGTTTTCACACCAGATGCCTCCGAGATGTATCCTTCCGGCTTTGCTGCGTGGGTGACGGTCGGAAAAATCGCCGAACGCCTAGAGGGGGCAGCGCGCCCGGGGCATTTCCGAGGGGTAGCCACCGTCTGCGTTAAGCTCTTCAATATTGTGCGCCCGACGTACGCCTATTTCGGCCAAAAAGATGCCCAGCAGGTATTGGTTATCAGGCGAGTTGTTGCCAATCTGAATATGTCTCTTAACATTGTCTCTCTACCCATTGTGCGTGCACCGGACGGTCTCGCGCTGAGCAGCCGTAACGCTTACTTGAACACCAAAGAACGCCTGGCGGCCACCGTTCTCAATCATGCTTTGCATCTAGCCAAGGCAAAGTGGCAAGGGGGTGAGCGCCGGGCAAGCGTTCTGCGCCACGCGATGTCCGATCTCATCAGGACAGAGCCGCTGGCACGAATAGACTATATCTCGGTTGCAGACAACGAAACGCTCGTTGAGCTGGATCAGATAGACACCCCAGCACTCATTTCGCTTGCAGTTTATATCGGGAAGACCCGTCTTATCGATAACCTTGTCCTAACGTAGGATGACCGTCTCAGGCATGCTTGCCTTGACAGCAGCAAGCATGCAAAGATACAATTATGTGGCGTGCCGAGGTAGCTCAGCAGGTAGAGCAGCGGACTGAAAATCCGCGTGTCCTCAGTTCGATTCTGAGCCTCGGCACCACCTTGTCTCACGCTCTAGGCCGAAGTGGCGGAATAGGCAGACGCGACAGTCTCAAAAACTGTTGAGGGGCGACCCTCGTGTCGGTTCGACCCCGACCTTCGGCACCAGCGATACGCTGCCGAGTTGTGTAGTGGTAGCACGAAGGACTTTGAATCCTTTTACCCAGGTTCGAATCCTGGCTCGGCAGCCAGAAATATTACAAAATGCGATGAGGACAAGCTCAATAATTACAGCGTCACGATCCCAATCACCTTTCTCGTTGGCGCATAGCTCTGTTGGCATGCGTTTTTTGGAGTCGGTTCGATGATGCGGAATAAAGAACAAACCATCGGTAATCTGATTGATCATCAGGGAGTTGCTTTTATCAGTTCGGTGGGTACCGATGGGTTTCCAAACACCAAAGCCATGTTACCGCCGAGAAAGCGCGATGGTATTACAGTTTTTTACTTTTCCACCAACACATCGTCCCTCCGAGTTGCTCAGTATCGCACCAACCCAAAAGCGTGTGTCTATTTTTGTGACAGAAGGTTTTTCCGAGGAGTTATGTTAATAGGAACGATGGAAGTCTTAGAAGATTCCGCGAGCAAGGGGATGATTTGGCAAGAGGGCGACACGATGTACTATCCCAAGGGGGTCACCGACCCGGATTATTGCGTCCTTAGATTTACCGCGCAGACAGGTCGGTACTATACGAATTTTAGCTCAGAAGACTTTGAAATTAATTAGGCTTATTGGGCTTCGGTAATAATACTGCTTTCAATAATAGGGGAGATTCATGCATAAAGTAGCTGTTTTTGTAGACGGCCGTTACCTCGCCAAAATACTTCTGGATCGTTATCGCCGCGAGGACAGCTCGGCCCAGCGCCGCAGGGTTGAACATCGTAAATTAATTGATGATATTGTCGCGAAAGCCGGACCGGACAGGGAGATAATGCGCATTTTCTATTACGACTGCCTGCCCTATATGAATGAAGATCCAACCTATGAGCAAACCGTAAAACTCAACGGCACACAACGTTTCCATGCGGCCTTAAGGCGCTTGCCAAGGTTTGAGATCCGGTTGGGAAGAGTGGCCTACCGCGGCTGTGATTCCGAAGGCCGCCCCATTTACGAACAAAAGAGAGTAGATTTACTCCTGGGCATGGACCTGATTTTACACTCGGTTAAACATACGGTGGACGAAGCGTTCCTTGTTACCGGAGACAGTGATTTTATTCCGGTTATTCAAGCTGCCAAAGCTGAGGGGATTGTGACTTACCTTGTTTACGGAGGAACAGTCTACCAAGATTTGTTTGATACGGCAGACGAAAGAATCGAGATAACTCAAGAGCTTGT
>Ga0209737_10004155_pt1 | contig 10177 bp, 6 predicted proteins | sample TergutCu122P3_FD_187284 | JGI IMG/M metagenome (GOLD analysis project Ga0209737, IMG submission 187284) | Cubitermes ugandensis P3 segment gut microbial communities from Kakamega Forest, Kenya - Cu122 P3 (SPAdes) (version 2) | ecosystem: Host-associated > Arthropoda: Insects > Digestive system >...
TATATATATATATATATATATATATATATATATATATATATATATATATATATATAAATATATATATATATATATAAAACTGTTATGCCTATCTTTGCATGTTTGGCATAGTAGTAGTCTTGTTGCTAATTATTCCCCTGGGAGCCAAAACAGCAGGACTCGACTGCCCAGGCACTCCAAATCTAACTACCTGCCATTGGATTGTTGGGTGGTTGGGTTTCGGTTGTTAGCTCTTGTGGGTTGGTATTATGTTGTGTGGCATTATCCACATCTGAAGAGTTACCATTTAATGGGTGACGAGTTATGTCAGAGGTGCCTGGAGTAGGGACTGGCCATGTGTGATTGTTACAGTACAGACTGTCTATATATGTCAAAAGCAGCCCAGCTGAGACATCGTGCTATGTAAATATTGTCCAAGCAAGTATAATGACCGGCTGTTGATCCTTGCTCTTATGGTGGTTGTGTGAATTGTCAGTTTCAGGTATTGGTGGAATTGTTACGCCACATTCCTCCCTTGTCATCGGAGGAACCAGAGGACATTCTGCAATTTTTTGTCAGGTTACAGCAGATCTATAATTTGTGACTTGTAGCAGACCATATCTTTATTACCCACATCTTACCCTTGGTTAAAGGGAGTGTGTTGATGTTCTTGGGAGGTTGTCATTCATAAAGGCAGTAACTGGACAGAGTGTAAAGCCCAACTACTGAGAGAATATTTTCCCTATTTCAGTCACATAATCAGGGATCTGATGGTGTTTAATTTTTGGAAAGAGGCACAGTCCTTGCATGCATGTATAGATCCAGTATATAGAACTGCAGACCTTTTAGGTACACAGCTATTGAGCAGCGGTTAGTTGAACGGGTTGTTTTGAATTTCCATCTCGTTATCTTTGCCCACATGGCCTTTTGGAAAAGCCATGTTCTTTCAGAAGCATCAGAGAATGGAGGGGGCTTGTTGTTCTGGTAGTGTTAGGTATAGCTCACGAATTGCATCCCCAGCACAAGACGAGGCCTCAGTGAAATTATTGCCAAAATGTTGGATGTGTGTTCAGGTGGGACACCTTAGGACATACTGCCATCAGAAGTCGGACCTGCCAGGAAATGGGCGATACCCCAGAGGCGGGCAGGCCTCCCGGTCAGTTGTACTAAGTGGACTACATATACTTACAACGGCAACCAGCAATGTGCCCCTATGGGTTATGCTGGATTTCAAAACAGGTAAGGTACCAGCTATGGTTGATACCAGAGCTCAGTTTTCATGTGTCTGATGAGACGTAATTGAATTCTTGTATCTGAGAGATGAATGCTGCACATTTGCTTCATGTTCAGTGTCTTGCCTTATTGTAGAAGAGCAATAGTGTGAAGTAACATTTTTAAACTCAATGTGAAATTCCTCGGGGGGGTTTGTGGGGTCACAAATTAAAAATTTTGAGAGGGGGACCATTTCCAGCTATTTTGGGACTGAATTTGCCCCAGATTGTTGTGGAACATCAATATCAGAAAACTGGCCAACTGAAGTAGGTTTACACTTCTTGGTCACTGAGTATCCAGTGTTATTTGCATAAACCTTAGGGACAGCTAAGTGCACCCCTTAACAGATAAGTTGTCAGATCCAACTCCCATCTGTCTGCTGCCATTTCAGCATGTTCCATCCAAAATAAAAATCTTTAGGACATGAAAGATGATTTTCTGCAAATGGGCATCATTAGACCTAGCAAATCCCCCTATATGAGCCCAGCCTTTTTGATGCCTAAGAATGGGGGAGGCTTCTGGATGGTGGTGGATAATAAGAAGGTTAATTCAAAAATTGTTTTCCATTTGTACCCTATGCCAATGACAGAACAAGCTTTCAAGAAATTCTGAAGCGCTGTAGTATTTTCAGTTTTAGATCTCAATTCAACATATTACCAAATCCCACTTTCAGTTTGAATTTGCCAGGTGACTGCCTTGCGCACACCATTTGGCCTGTTGAATTTAACAAACTGCCCTTGGGGATTAGCGTGGGGTGTCAGGGGTTAAGTAGGGTTATCGATGACTTATTTCCCAACCTGAAAGGGTCGCATGTGTTTATAACACAAACAGTTTGAACTCCATTGTGATTACCTGGCTTTGTGTTGGTTACTGAAGAGGGCTGAAGATGTGGGCCACCTAGAAAGGTTGATACTGCACCCAAGTTCAGAGTTAAGAATATTGTGGAGTGGATAATGTTGTAGCCAATGCCCATGTAAGGCTGCATGGGTGAAATGATGATTCTTTGAGCAGATGCATACTCTAGAATTGGCTCACAGCCTAGTTTAGAAATTTCTCCTACTCTGCTCCCTCTGAACAACAAGTCAACAAGTAGCATGGAGTCATAAAATTCTGGAAGTTTCCTCACACTTTTAAAACACATTCCATTGGTAGTTCTGGGTTGAGATAACAAGTGGCGCTAGTGGCATGACAGTGTGGTGCTACAAGTTACTTGTATGTTACATTAGAATTCATTAAGCAGAAGTGGTTGATGGTTTCAACTGGTGGTATTTAAAAAAAAAAAAAAGGCCCAGATGGTGACAGCAGCTCTGCCTATCAGAACCAAGTGATTATATATTATTTCCTTCTTGTCTTTTAAAACCACAGATGATGGACGAGTCAATGAAGCTAACAATCTTAAGTGTGATATACCATTATGAGAATGTTCTATAAATATATGTAACACAGATTAGGAAACAATGCATCATTGTCTGCGTAATATTTCTGGGCCGGATGAATTAAATACGTCATAAGTAGATAATATCTTTGTCAAAGTGATAAGTCCAGATATTCACCCTGTTATGCTTCATGAAAGAATGAACTTAGTATCACTTCCACCCATCTGACTAGCAACTAACTCCCCTCTGTATGCCTTCTGCTACTCCAACAGCTGTAATATGTATTGTGGCCTCTGTGCCACTTACAGACTGTCTGTTTGCACTGGTAATTTTTAGTGGTGTTTACAGTGCAGATGTGTGCGATGTGGGTACAGCAGAGAAACAGGTGGCCAACTTTAACTCCCACTATCTAGTTCTTTCTTTCCCTGATCCAAGGTTAAATTACTTATAATTTTATCACCCTGAAAATACATACTTGTAATATCACCTCGGCATGGAAATAATTAAAACTGTGTTGAACTTTAGTTCATAACAGTTACTTTGGCACTACATGTATGTCACCCAACAAGGACCAGAATATCAAAAATTGTTTATCACTTAATCACAGATAATAAAACTTCTTTAACAATTGTGGCTGCGATACTGCAGCCTAGGAGTATCACTTCCCCCATAGCCACTGTTCAGAGAGCCTTCCAATGGACTGTCCACAACAGAAATGTTACCTGATTCCTCATTAATTGTTGAAAGCCCTGTTGCTGTTGCACTCGCTGTTGATTTGTTTATTACAACTTTTTTCTGCAGTCCATTTGAAAGAGAATCAGAATCTACTTCTGGAAAGGCATAATCACCCAAACCTGTATGTAATGAAGTAAATTCAGACACATAGGGAAGACGGGGAATGCCATTTGTATTGGCAATGCCTTGCTCTGCAGGTATAAACATCCGCCGATATTGGTGATATCCTCGGATTGAAGATGACACTGAATCTGATGTGCCATCCTGAAATTAAAAATTTCAATAGTCAGAGTGACAAGATCTTATTTTGACTAACAAAACTTTCCTTCCTGATATTCATACTCATTATTACTGAACATAGTTTGTACACTTTGTTTCTGTTTATAACTAATAAAGCAATGGGGTTAACACATTTAAAACTTGGTAAGCAAATAAATCTCAAACATACCTACATTCAATATATGAAATACTGTTTCTAAACTGAGAAGTATAAACAAGGTGACAGTATGAAATTCTCAGGTTACATTTCACAAATTTAATATAAAAAACTGTGCTTAAGTTCCAAATTCTTTCCAAAATGATAATAATCTGCAACACACAACTGACAGCCATAAATAAATTGACTAGGATTCAATCATATGACCATCTGCAAAAAAGAAGTCTAGGATGCTAGTTCATGAAATAAACTACATTCTACTGATGGATTATAAATTCACACACCCACATATGTCAATCCAACAGCAAAGTAGACTTTAAAAGTTCTACCTGCAGTTCCACGTTCAAACGTGTTATCACAAAACATTTTCTCAGGAACATACCCCAAAGAGTGAGGGGATCTGTCTCCTTCTGGACTAGTTTCTACGTCCCGGCAAGAGACTCATTTTATGTTAAGATGAACAGCAGTTATTTAGCAATTTTAAGCTTTCAGTGGTGATTCACTATTAATTTTGATCCTATTTTGGGGATATTGCTCAATGCAACAGTGAGGTGTGTCACTGACTTTCTATACTGCGTGTGGCATGATACGGGATACAGCTGCAAAGAACAATTTTTCTCATGAAATCCCCCATCAACGTGCTCACCACAAATAATGTTGCTATCCATGCTGCAGGTGCAGCAGCAAGGGATACAGTGGTTGGAACCCCATCCAGATTATGGTAGATGGGATAAGGAGTGGGAAGGGAGGAAAGTAGGGGTTAGAAAATTGTAGAAGAAAGAAAGGTCTATGGTGGGGATAGTCAGAAGAACACTTAGGCAGTTGCACTGCAAATATGTTTTTCTATCAACTAAATTTGGAAGCTGAAATGGATCAGAATGGACAACAGCCTGTTCTCATCTTCCTGTGGCTCTGAGAAGCCCTCTGTCTATATAACCTGAACAGTATCACTCCCTACATACTCCAACCTTTCACACAGAGGCAGGAAGTTTCTCTAAAACTTGGGCAATGAATTCCACTGACATATAATGCAAAAATACAAAAAAAGGAACAACACATGAGACCTTCATAATGAGAGTGACACAAGTCAAAACGGTAATACTTTACAGTAAATGTAGAAGAAAACTGGAAACAGTATAGAAGAAAGAAAGATATAAAAGATTCATTATTACCTAAAAGACAGCAGGTTTGCATATATCCATTCGTCTGTAGATTCACATGAATATAGGCCTAGAAAACTTTGCATCACTACATTATTAAAATTCACTCTGCCAAATAAAAAAAAAAATCAACTGAAAATACTTACTGTGCATGTGTGACCTGTTTTCATACTTGTAACATGTGATAAAATAAAATATGCCAGGAAAATAATACAAAGAATGTCATTTTTCCACAACTGCATTATTTGTATATGTAATATCCACAATAAAAAGTTAAAAGAGGACAGCACAAAAAATTAACCTAGCATAATTTTTTTGTCATAATAATATGAAATTTTTACACACCACAGCAGATGTTTTTCTGTATGTCATGCACAAAAAATGGAATACTTATGTGTATTTGGAGTCTGACATTGTAGGTGGGAATTTTGACACCAGAAGCATGAAATTTATAGTCACTAGAAGGCCACTACGAGGAGGCCAAGGCCCACCCTGGGCTGTAGAACTGACGATTATGATAAAGCCACTACAATTTATACATCACACAGAGATAAGGTTTTTGTAGCCCTTCCACTGAAAATGAATGTTACTTTACCCCCAGTACTTCAGTTTTGTGTGATACACTTCAAAAGACTGTCCTGTACAAAGACATACATTGCATTTTTGGCAGTACATTTTAGTGCATTTCTTCACAGTTTTTCTAGTCTGGTGCTTGCTTATCACTGCACACATGCAACATGTGTGTTGAGATTTTCCCCTCCAGCTTAGCATGCTACGCTGGAATCCTACATAAAAAATTACCTCTCCCATTGTCTGCCAGCCAGACTACTAGTATGACCTTGAACTTGAATTTCTGTACTGACACTAGCAAGCAATCCTTTGGCAAATCTTTCGTAGAAAATTCCCAATAAAATTTCTTCTCCTTTGTTTTGGCGTGCAAGATATGTGCTGCCATGTCAAACACATAAAAGAAAAGTTTCTTCCACCAATTTATCGTCTTCCTTTCAAATGAATAAAATGACAGCATCTGGTCTGATCTGTCCACACCAGTCTTATACTTATTGTAGTCCAACTACTATTTTATGATGTGCCCCCTTTAATGAAGATGCTTCAACAAGTTCATCTTCATGGGCACTGGTTAGGAAAAATGCATCACAGGTGTCCTTCCACTTTATGGCCAAGACGTGATCTTGATGGTGTGATATTTTTCACCTTTATTTTTTATTTTTTTTCCAGTTTTATGGAAAACAGAGGTGCACAGAGATGACTTATGTAACACGCTCATATGTATAACTATTGAAGAGATTTTTTTTATTTCTTGTAATGTCACTGGATTCCACTGTGCCAATACAGATTTGGGTTTCAAAGGCCATCTTGCTTGTTTTTCTTTATTTGCTGGGTTGCATATCAGTTTGTTTCATTCTGTATACGTTCAAAAAATTCTGTGCTAAAGAATATTTCTAATACATCCAATACAGAGCTGTCCTACATTACATGGAAATTTTTATTTATCCCTAAGACTCCAGAATATGCATGTTTCTGACTCTACCACCATGACTCCAAATCATTCACAATTTCATTTATTCTATCAGTTCTGATAAACATTTTTTGTGAAGTATTTTCTGAACTAGAATTGGTCCAGGATTTTCCATGTTCCTTGGGGCACAATAACATCAGCTAACTACAATCACAGTTCACCGATACTTTCAGAACTGCATGCTGGGAGAGGTGTATCATGATTAACTGTGTCTGATCTCAGGTTGTCAGCTGCAATAAAACAATGGCCTGCCTCAAGTCCAATGTCACAACAGCTTGTTGCACAAGTGTTCTCTCATAAGAGTTTACAATACACACTTCTACATCTTGCTGTAAGCTGAACAGAGTCACTGAAACTACAAACATGGGGGAGTATAATGGCACAAACCTGAAACCAATATCAAAAACAGTTTAACAAGCTTATGAAAATCAAGAAGTATCAGTATTCCAACTGGACAGCTGGCATGAGAGGACACAGAGTACTAGTACACTGCACAGAGGGGACATGTTAACAACTCAAGTATTCAATTATCTCTTGTTTTTACTACTTTGTTGTTGACATACTTGTTAATATTCCGTGTCTGTCAACAGAAGTGACATACCTATTCTGCATAACAAACAGCAGTTCCCTCTCAGACAGCTGTTACTCAAATAAGAAGTCACACATTCTGACTATCAACCCGGAAGAAAAACGTATGACACCAATGTTCAGCACCTGAATCTTCAGCATATACACTTGGGACAATTTTCTACATAAAAATTCACATATTCTGTACTACACATGACTGGTAAGTGCAAAACGTTAACTTGTGACATGTCATTTTTCTCACAAAGGTATGATATGCAGTTACTTGTTACTAAGAATGAAGCAATTTGAATCGCAAGAAAAATAACGTAATCCTCTGAAGCTTGCCCATCAATCCTGTAACTGATCGGATCCTATCCGTAGATGTGAGCTAGAGAAAATTATCTCAGCCACAAGACAAGATATAGTGCCCAACATGCATAAATATACGACAAACAGAAAAGCATGCACAGAGTCCCATGTTAGTTGAGAAACATCTCACCAGGTTGTATCTGCTAGCAAGGGCTACCTCTGAGTTCCGTGTATCTCCTTCCACTGGTTGGAAAACACATAGTATTGTCCACATGGGAACTAGAAACTTGCCAACCATGAACACCGCAACAATTAATGAGTAGCAGAACTGAGTATGAGCAAATAGAGCACTGCATCCATCCTTCTCTGAGCCAACTGAAACATGTCATTAATCATATTAACCTTCAACAAACAGGACAAAGCTGTCCCAAAAAATATACATCCTTTTTGTTCAAAAGGAAAATGATATCCCACAGTGCATATTTAAATAGAACAGTACTCCAATCACAGCAAAAACCTGGGATTTAAAAGGCTGTACACAAAAGGTTATTCAACTAGCAAGATCTCAATTCCATATAAAACTGTGTATATATATTCTTTTAATATTTCACTCAACCTGATGGTAGCCTTTCTGGCCAAAACATGTATCGGGGAATAACAGAAGAAACTGTTGTGTTCTGACTGGACTTATCATAATTCTAATTGTTAAAATGCAAAACAGGGATGAATTCTCTTAAAATTATGTATGACTCAGCTGTACTGTATGTTCTGAGCAAGGAAATGACCTGAAATTTTCGCATGAGTGCCAGGTGTGTGCATGTCTGATCAGAAACATCAACCAACTCTCCCAGTTCGGTAATATTTTCCTAGCAATAGTACTGAGTCTTGTGGGCCATGGCAGCATAGCCTCTATAGCAACTTGCTACAGGCTAGATGGCCCAGGGATTGAATCCCAGTAGGGGCGGAATTTTTACACCCATCAAGACCAGCCCAAGGTCCAACCAGTTTCCTGTAAAATGGTTACATGGTCTCTTTCCCAAGGTTAATGCAGCCAGGGTGTGGCATTGACCACCCACCCCACCTGGCACCTAGGTTAAAGAAAGAGTACAGCTATTACCCCTACTCTCCCCTTTGGGGCTTCATGGCCTGTTCTGGGGTAAACTTTACCTAAGTACTGTGTCTCACTCCTCATACCTTCTTACAAAGTACAATGAAGAGCAGATGTTCAGGCAAACTTATTCCTGACTGTAGACAAAGAATTCACAACATACAAAGTTACTCGCAATGCACTGGTTTATTTTTAATAATGAAACATGGGACACAGAACTATCAGTGCTGAAACTTTGAGACGCAGGTTTTTTCTGTACTGCATGACCATTTTTAAGCATCACTGATACAGGAAGTCCTACAAGTGACGGACAGATGGCAGACCATGGTGGTGGTATGATATATGATTGGATGTTAGGTCACAGAAATATAGCTTCACTGCCAACTTTTACTCTGCAAATATTCTGTATAACTCTGTGCAGACCAGGCAGCTGCTACAGTAGTTGTATGGGCATACTGTCCAAATGGTTAAGGACTTTTATAACAACCATACTGGGTCACTAAGGGCATTACTTTAGGATCATTTAAATGTACTATATCATGCAGATACTCCAGTAGCCTGAAATGTATTAGCAGGGGACAATATTGTATGCCAGCATTTACAAGATGTTAACAGTTTCAAGTCCAAGTAAACTCCAAACAGTACACAAACCACTTACCAAACCTGGTAACAGCATCAAATGCTACTGCAAGAAGAGCTGAGAATTCATACACTATGATTACACTCCAGAGTTCCCTTCTCTGTGAACTCTTACAAGAAGCCAAGGAAGAGATACCTTCAGTTCTATGAGTGACATAGATAGCAGCCACTGCAAACAGCTGAACTATAGAAAAGTCTGCTACAGACAGCATGAACCAATATGGGCCTGCAAAACAAGAAACTTGTAAAAGAATAATAACAAAACGAGGAACAATTTTTACTTATTCACAATATAGACTCTGATGTCCATGCTATGGAATGTTTTAACCCTTTTAAAGCAGGTCCTATTTTTAAAGTCATAGATCATCATCTCTTTCAGTTCTCAATAAACTGCCATCATATACAAATTCAACAAACTCAGTGAGAACATAGCTGCAAATCTGAACTACAAGGTACTCCTTTTCAATGGGTGCTTCATGGATACATCCACGCATCACTCATAAAGTGTTTCCCCTCTCCACAGCACGAAGACGTGTGGGGACAGTAGAGGAGTACAGGTATACCTCCACTTGTTCTTGACCTTGGAACTACACGGAAGTGAGTGGTCAACTTCATGCACCGGCTACTTTAGCACTGAGAAAGAACCCTGGTACCCACTAAACATAAGACTGGGTGCGCCCCAGAGCCAGTCTGGACATTTTGGAGAAGAGAAAAATTTCTTTCCCACGCCAGGATTTGAACCCCAGATCATCCAGCCTGTAGTCATGTCACTACACTATCTCAGCTCCCGTGAGTATTTAACAGAAATCACCACCGTGCATCACAACAAGTGACAGTATTGAGCTGGAAAACAAGATGTACCATGTAGTTCTTTGACAAAGGTGTAACATTCAAAACATCACTGACATGATTTTGAACTATTTTCATCATCACTGCAATTAATACGAGGGCTGTTCAAAAAGTATCGGACCTTTGGTCGGCAAAAATACAATTATTTATTTGGATGTCTGAAACCCTAATCCCCTTCAAAGTAGTCTCCTTGGTGATGCACACACTTCT
>Ga0209737_10004156_pt1 | contig 10174 bp, 6 predicted proteins | sample TergutCu122P3_FD_187284 | JGI IMG/M metagenome (GOLD analysis project Ga0209737, IMG submission 187284) | Cubitermes ugandensis P3 segment gut microbial communities from Kakamega Forest, Kenya - Cu122 P3 (SPAdes) (version 2) | ecosystem: Host-associated > Arthropoda: Insects > Digestive system >...
AATATTTTTTACAATTTTAATCTCCGAACCCCAAAGAAAAAAACTTTGGGGTTTTTTGGTAGGGAAAACTTTTCAATTAAAAATTAAAAATTAAGAATTGTCTGAACCACGATTTTTACAAGATTAAAAGATTTGCAAGATTATAACACAGTAGGGGCGTAATATATTACGCCCCTACAAAAACAAAATATCTTGGTAATCTTGAAAATCTTGCAAAAATCACGGTTCAGACAAAAAATAATAATTTACCATTAACAATTTACCATTAACCATTAACAATTTACCATTATTTATTTAGTATGTTCTCTTATTATTTTTATCAAAACTCCTATTATTTTGCTCAAAACTTTGAGTAGTTTGGCTCAAAACTCCTATTATTTTGCTCAAAACTTTGAGTGGTTTGGCTCAAAACTCCTATTATTTTTATAAAAACTTCGAGTAGTTTTATCAAACCTTCTAGTAGTTTTATAAAACCTTCTAGTAGTTTTATCAAAACTTTGAGTGATTTTATAAGACCTTCGAGTAGTTTTATCAAAACTTTGAGTAATTTTATAAGACCTTCGAGTAGTTTTATAAAAACTTTGAGTAGTTTATAACACTTAATTTCTAATTTTTTATTATATTTGTAATCTTTTAATTCCTAATTCCTAATTTCTAATTGTTAAATATATAAATTATGAAACGAAATGTAAAAAACCCATTACTGTTGTCTGCAATTTTCTTTGCTGTTCTTACTGTGATTATAATCGTTTTGCATAAACAAAATACAATGCAAAAATTAGAAAACCAACAGCAAACTATACAACGACAAATACTAATGAAAAAAGAACGCCTATATCTGTTGCTCAATTCTAAAATTGATTACTGTAAATCATTAGCAACTTTGATAGAATGTGATACAGACATTACCAACGAAACTCTTAATAATTATGTCGCAACACTGTTTGAAAAAAATCCACACAATTTAGCGGCAACTGTCAAAACAGTTTCTATCACAAATCCAACATTTCAAAATACAATTTTTTCTATTGTTGCATCCAAAACCGAAAATAGCAAAAATACCATAAAAAGAGATTTTTTTGATAATCGTAAAGATATTCTGAAAACAAATGATGTGTTCGTGCAAGCACCAATATTTTTAGAAAAAAATAAAACAGCAATGATTATTCATACGCCCGTTTGTATCAGTGAAAATGAAGATTCTGATATTTACAGTATCGTTTCAAAATCAATTTCGTTAGATGATTTAATTGGTTTGTTAGAATTTAACAAATGTGAAGTTGCAAATTATGCAATCATAAAATCAGACCGAATAAATTATTATCCGGATAATGTTCTGTTGCCTGATAATGTTCTGCTTTGGGGCGATTCAAATCTTTTACAGGATAAAACTGTAATTAGAGATTCAATAGATTTTCAATCTTCGGTTTGGGTTTTTCTCGCTCAACCAAAAGAAGGTTGGGTTAAATTTATGTCTACACAGTTCTCTTATTATCTTGGTATTATTTTTATTTTGTCGGTAATATTTTATCTGATTTTGAGAAATCGCTTGAAACTTGTTGATAAGATTGAGATTTTGTATCGCATTATCGCCGAAAATGCAGACGAAATTTTGTGGGAAATTGATGTTAGAACAATGGAATGCACGCTTATCGGCAACAATAATTTTAATATTCGTGGCTTTTCAAAATCAAAGAAAACGCAACATCTTTTTGATTTTGTGTATCTTGATTCTTTTAACCATTTCAATCATTTACTCAATCAAAAAATTGAAGATTATAAACTCAAAAAAACTGATGCTATAAATATTTCGTTAGAACAGCAAGTTTATAATACTAACAATGAACTTTTTTGGTGCGAAACTACTGTCATATTTGATACAAATATTGCTTCAACTTTCGAAATTAAAAATGTTTTCGGAACAGAAAGAACAGTAGAAAAGGTCTTTGGAATTATTAGAAATATTGATAAAAGAAAAAAACTTGACTTGCAAATTGCCGAAAGCGAGCGAAAGTATAGACTGTTAGCGGAAAATATGAAAGATGTTATTTTCTTAGTTGACTTGGCAACGCTTAAATACAAATATGTAAGTAATTCTATTTATGAGGTATCGGGCTGGACACCCGAAGAGATTTGTGGTTTTACGATAACCGACCTTCTAACCCAAGAATCTGTTAGTATAGTAAAAAAAGCCATTGACACAGAATTGAAAAAGTTTTATACTGCCGAAGTAGATGTTTTGAGTGGTATTTTTGAATTGCAAAGAGTAAATAAAGATGGTTCTTTGACTTGGATTGAGGCATCGGCAAAAATAATACCTGACGAAAATGGAAAATTAAATACAATGATTGTGTTGTCACGCGATATAAATGAACGAAAAGCGTTTGAATTTGCCTTGATTGATAGAGAAAAGAAATTTAGATTGGTCGCTGAAAATACCCGCGATATAATTTGTGTTATGGATATTTCGCTGTCAAAATTTTTGTATGTGAGCGGTGCCTGTTTGGAAACTTTCGGCTGGAAACGCAGAGTATATACGGAAATTCCAATTAGAAATACAATGCCGAAAAAATATTACCAACAGTTGCAAAACAGATTAACAGAAGAATTGGAAAGATATAAAGCAGGAATAATTAAAACTGTTGAGTTTGTTCTTGAATTGCAACAGTATAATAAAGATGGCTTGTTAGTTTGGACAGAAATTTCAGCAAAAGCAACTCCTGCCGATGCAAATGAGGAACTACAAATTGTTGCAATGATTCGCGAAATTGAAGACAGAAAAATTCTTGAATTAGAACTTATAGAGAGTGAAAAGAAATTCAAACTGATTGCCGAAAATACTTCCGACTGTATTTGGACGATTGACCCCGTTAATTTGAAGTTTGATTACATAAGTCCTTCGGCACTATATATTACGGGCTATCACAGGAGTGAAATTCACGATATGGGCGTTACATTTTTTGATGCTTTGTCTAAAGAGCATTCAAAACAAATTGAGGCACAGTTGCGTCGGGAAATCAAATCATATTCGGAGACAAAAAAAGGAAACATAAAAATAAATTTTGAAGCACAAATGCAGCACAAAAATGGTTATAATGTTTGGGTTGAAACTTCACTGTCGCCACTGCTTGACGATGATAATAATTTATCAAGAATTATTGGGGTTACGCGAAGAATTTGCGAGCGTAAGGAAATGTATTTCCAAATTTTAGACCAGCAGAAAGAATTGGAATTGTTAAATTCTACGAAGGATAAATTTTTCTCAATTATTTCGCACGATTTGAAAAATCCTTTTGCAGCAATGTTGAATATGTCGGAATTATTGGCGAGTTCATATCGCGGAATGAACGAGCAGACACTTGGTGAAATAATTCAAGTGATAAATAGATCGGTAAAATATACTTACAGTTTGCTTGAAAATTTATTGAAATGGGCGCTTAGTTCTATGGGTTCAATTTCATTTGTTCCTCAAAATAATGATTTGATAATATTGATTTTAGAAACTGTAAATCTTGAAAAACCGCAAGCGGACGCAAAAAATATTACTATTGATATTAACATTAACGACACGAAATTTGCATTTTTTGATACGAATATGATTGAAACTGTAATCCGAAACTTGTTGACAAATGCAATTAAATTTTCACCTGAAAATTCTACAATTTCGGTTAAAATTGAGGACTACCCGCAGGATAACCGATTTTATATTGTTTCAATATCTGACAAGGGAGTTGGAATTTCGCTGGACAAAATAGACAGATTATTTAAAATTGGTGAAAAAAATATTAGCACAAAAGGCACAAAAAATGAGAATGGCACGGGTTTAGGTTTGATTTTGTGCAAGGAATTTATTAGCAAGCACAGTGGTGAAATTTATGTCGAGAGCGAGGTTGGAATTGGCACGACATTTTATTTTACTTTGCCGAAGGAAAGTTTGCCTGTAGAAGAACCTTGCTAAAAGCGGTTTTCATTTACTGTCATTGCGAGCGTAGCGTGGCAATCCACAGTAATAAACATCCCCCTTGCCCCCTTAAAAAGGGGGAATATTGAAAAATATTAAAAAGGTGGAATTGTTGATAGAAGGAAGGATGTATGCTGATGAAAAAGGGCGTATGCAATACGCCCCTACAAAACCCACAGTTGAACGACCGTAGGAGCGTATTGTATACGCCCACTGTTAATTCCCCCTTTTTAAGGGGGCAAGGGGGATAAAAAAATAGATTGCCACGCCGAAGCGGCTCGCAATGACGACTATTTAAAGAAATTATAAACTGTAAATTAAAAATATCATATGAAATATATGAAAAGAACTAAAGTTTTAAAATTGTTGTTTATTGTTGTAACAGTAATGTTTTGCAACAGTTTTGCATTTTCACAAAGTGCAAAAGTTAATTCGTATTTGCGAATGATTGCCGAAGGCAGAGTTGATTTTGTCCGCACTAAACTGCCCGAACTCATTAAAGAATTTGGCGAGGAGCCGGGAGTTTTACTGTTGCAGGGTGTTGTTTTGGAAAACGCTGCGCAGGCAACACCATTTTATAGACAAATTATTGAAAAATTTCCGAACAGTGAATGGGCACCTCACGCTGCTTGGCGTTTGATACAGTATTATTCTATCGTTACAGATACTGCAACTGCCAAAAGACATCTTGAAGAGTTTCGGAAAAAACATCCAACTTCGCCATTTCTTGCACCTGCGACCGATGCTGTTCGATTGGCAATAAGTGATGCAAAATTCAAAAACAGAGAAAATTATTTAAATCCACCGCGACAATCTTCAAGCACAGTTGAAGCACCACCTGCAATCGCAACAGAAGATAGATATGGTTTGCAAGTTGGCATTTATTCAACACGCGCAGCAGCCGAAGCCGAAAAAGAAAGATTTATTACGACTGCAAAATTGCGAACAGAGGTTTTAGAGAAAATTGTTCGTGGCGAAAGAAGATTTGCGGTCGTTATTGGTGACTACAAATCTGAAGCCGAAGCACTTCAAGCGAGGTCAAGATATGTTGAAAAACAGTGTAATTGCAAGCCATTAGTTTATAAAAAATAATTCTAACGAATAAAAGAATGAGAAAAATAATTCCAATTTTTATATTTTCAATAATAGCAGTAATTGCAACTGTAAATAAAACTTACAGTTATAATTTCTTCCTTGAAAATCCAACTGTTTATAAACCGTCATCGTCGCGAGCCAAAGGCGTAGCAATCTCTGATAATTTACAAGGGATTGCAACGCAAACAAAGTTTGCTCGCAATGACAGACACAGTAGCAAAAACGACCCTGTGTTTCTCGCAAACGAAGAACCAAGAAATTACGATGTTTTGAATTACGATTTGGAAATTGATTGGGTGGAAATTCTGCCAAGCACAAGCCAAGAACCCGAAAAAAGAAAATGGAACGGAAAAATCAAAATCAAACTAACTCCGTTAGAAAATAATCTGAATTTTGTTGAACTTGATGCTGTCCGATTAAAAATAAATTCAATCAAGATTGCCGAAAATTACCTTGAAGAAATTCCATCAAATGAAAATGGAATTTTAAAAGTTCCTTTGGAAACACCAATAAATATTGGTGATACAGTAAATATAATTATAGAATATTTGTATGATAATCCCGAAAATCGCGGATTTGGTCACAGAAATTCACCATTTCAAAATTTGCCTTTGCAAACAACAAGACCTTCGGCTGGAACTCTTTCGCAAACAAATAATTCTCGTTATTGGTTTCCTTGCAACGACCGACCAAGCGACAAAGCAATTTTCACAGTAAAAGCAACTGTGCCTTTTGGAATGCTTGCTGCTTCAGGTGGAATTCTTGATTCTACAGTTGTAAATTATGCTGAAGACGAACCGTTTTCTGAAAGTTTTTTCTGGCGAAATATTGAGCCGATGCCGCCGTATTTATTCACAGTTGCGGCTTCTGAATACAATTTGAAAATTGATAAAATAAAAGTAAATTCAACAAGCGATGATTCGCTCGAAGTTTATTATTATTTTTGGGAAGAAGATTGGGAAGGCGAAAATTTTAACTTCAAAAGAGCAAATAGTTTAACCGAAAAAACGATAATGATTTACAGTGATTTGCTCGGTGATTATCCATTTTCAAAATACGGTGTTGCGGTTGTAGATTTTACGCCGCTTGGCTTTAATTCTGTTGGAATGGAACATCAAACGCTAACAACTGTAAGTAGATTTTGGCTTGCAAGTTATTTACCTGTTCCACTTTTTCCGGGATTTGCACACGAAATTGCACATCACTGGTTTGGAAATTTAGTTACTTGCCACACTTGGAAAGATGTGTGGATTCAGGAGGGAGCGGCAAGTTGGTTGCAGGGAATTTATGCGGAAAGAATTGGTGAAACTGTTGATAAAAATCTATATTATAATCAGCAATTAAATCACCGTTTGACATATTTAAATGCTATAAATTCTAATCCGATAATTTTTGAAATGCCGATTTATGGTCTTGATGATGAGGATGGAATTTTCAAATTTTCGGGACTTGCTTACAACAAAGCATCTTGGATTTATCATATGTTACGCGAATGGATTGTCGATGATGATTTGTTTTTTTCGTATATGCGTGAACTGTTAGATAATCATCGTTTTGGAACAATTACAACAGAACAGTTTATTGATTTTTGGGTAGAAAAACTTGCTACTGTAGGTAATATTTTTTCTTTTACCCCCGAATCAATTAGAAAACAATTTTTAGAACAGTGGATTTACAGTGCAGGTCATCCACAGTATGAAATTTCGCCTGCTGGAAACTGTGACCAGTATGATTTATCAATAACACTAAATCAAATACAAAACGCTCCAAATGTTCCTGATGTTTTTTTGATGCCTTTAGAAATTTTATTTTATAAAAATGATGCGATTTGGTATACATACCGTATTTTAAATTATGAAAAAACTCAAACTTTTTGTTTTCCATTTTTTTGGACTGATGTTGACAGTGTTTCATTAAACCTCAAAAAATCACTTTTTGAAATAGTTAAAAATAATACGAACATCAACGAAAATTCAAAAATAACTAAAAATATTTTTCCAAATCCGTTAATAAATTCTAATGAATTTTTTATTGAATTAGAAAATGAATCTTTGAAAAGTATTGAAATTATTGATGTTTTTGGACGAACTGCCCGAGATAAATTTGAAGTGAAAAAAATAAATAATTCGTTAGCAACAGTAAAAATAAATTCGTTAAAAAATGGGTTTTATTTTATAAAACTGAACGACAAATATTACGAAAAATTAGTGATAAGTAATGGCAGATAAAAAAAAAATAAAAATAAATACAAAACTTGATTATTATAAAATTTTGGGCGTTGAACGAACTGCGAGTTTGAACGATATAAAAAAGGCATATTATTATCTTGCAAAAAAGTATCATCCTGATTTAAATCCGAACAATCCACGCGTAAAAGACAAGTATTTATTGGTTACTGAGGCATTTAGTGTTCTTGGCGATTTGGATAATCGTTTGGATTATTCGTTGAAACTGTATGAAAAATATTGGAACGAATTTGAGTTGAGTGAGCATAGTTTAAACGAAATTTTGAAGGTAAAAAAACAGTAATATTTTTGTCTGAATCACGGATTAAACAGATTAAAAGATTTCACGGATTTTGATAATACAGAAGGGCGTATGCAATACGCCCCTACAAAACCACAGTTGAACGACCGTAGGGGCGTATTGCATACGCCCTTCTTTTAAATAATCAGCGAAAATCATTTTAATCATAAAAAAACACATTTCAGACAGTTGTAGAGACACCATTAATGGTGTCTTTACTTGTTTCCGAAATGACGGTATTTTAAATGAATAACGCTTTTTAGAGTGGAATTACTAAAACTGTAAACGAATTATAAAGCATCATTATTTTAGCGTCATTTATTCAACAATTTCAAAACTTCTATTTGTGCAAAATTTAATGCTTCTTTTGCAGTTTTTTCACCATAAATTGCTTGAGAAACTGCATTTTCAATTATCGCCTCAATGTCTAACCAACGCGGATGAACAGGAGTCGCTTTTGCAAAATTTAACTGTTTCGCAAAAATACTTTTATGTTTATCTTGCTGAAAAATTTCATTATTAAAATATGCTCTATCAGCAGGAAATCCTGCTTCCGCAAACCGTTTCGCAAGTTCAATAGAATTTTTTCCATCAGTCAAAAACCGAATTAATTTTAATCCTAACTCCTGTTTTTCAGATTTTTTATTTAGCGATAAAAATTGACAACCAAGAAATGAAATTCCCATATTGCTTATATTATTTTCAATGTTTTGATTTTCGTTAGAAATATTTACATTCGGCATCACCGCAACTCCAAAATCAAGCGAAGGATTTTCATTTTTTATTTTCTCAATCAACCACGCACCCGAAAAAACAAAACCGATTTTTCCTTGCGCAAAATACGAATCAAGTTGTCTTTGCGTTTCAATTTTTCCAGCACGAGAAAGTTGTAAATAAATGTTTAAAGCATCAGTATTTTTTGAAGAATTTATGATTGGACTTCCTAAACTGTCAAAAATATCGCCCCCAAAAGTCCACATAATTGGCAGAATTTTTTTATACAGTCGGTGCGGGTCGGAGCCGTTTGTTCCAAAACCGTAAATTTCATTATTTGAATTATTTATTCTGTTTGCAAAATCTATCAACTGTGAGTAATTTGTCGGCGGAACGGGATTTATTTCTGAATTTCGCATTAAATTTTTGTTGTAAAAAAGAACGCGCGTATCTACAGTCCAAGGAACTGCAAAATATTTATTTTCCCAAATTGTAGGTGGAATCGAAAATTCCAAAAATCTACTAAAATCAATAGAATCGGGACTAATTTCGGCTAAAATATCCACCGAAGAAAACTGGGCAACCCAATCAGAACCAAGTTCCAAAACATCAGGTGCAACACCCGAATTGAAAGCGGCAATGAGTTTTGTTTTTCCATTATTCCAAGATAATTCGGTGAGTTCAACTTTACAGTTATTTTCTTTTTCAAATATTTCTATCAGTTCTAACAGTGCTTGTTTTTGATTTGGTTCGCTCCAGAAGTGCCAGAACTTAATGGTATTTGGGTCTTTTTCAGATTTTTTTCCACAGGAATTTGCGAAAACTCCGATAGCAAAAATTGCTAACAACAGTGCAAATATTTTTCTCATATTATTTTATAAAATATTGATTTTCATTTAACAAAAAATTGCAATTTAACAAAAAAATATGAAACTGTTGATATAAAGTGAGTTATGCAAGTTCGCTCAGAAAAATATTCCTTTGCAATTATATCAAAATATTTTCGTAATTTTGCAGTTGTTTCAAAGCAAAAAAAGAACTAACAGAAACTTATTTTTATGGAATTAACTCAAAATGCAACTTTTGTTGATAATTATTTTAACTTGTTAAATTCGCTAAATCGTGAAGACAAGATTAAAATAATCGAAAAATTATCTTTATCAATTTCCGAAAAAAGCGAAAAAAATGCGATGTTGTAGAACGATTTTTTGGTGCTTTTCAATCAAATCAAAGTGCTGAAGAAATTATTTCTAATATTCGGATAAATCGCAATTTTACTCGTTCTGTTGTGTCATTGTAACTTGTGAAAAAATATCTATTAGACACAAACATCTGTATTTATTACCTCAAAGGGAAATATCATTTAAATTCACATATTAATCGTGTTGGCTTTGATAATTGCTGTATTTCCGAAATAACTTTTGCAGAATTGTTATATGGTGCTGAGTGTAGCAATAATATTAGCAAGAACTCGCAAATGATACTTGATTTTTCCAAAGAAATAACCGTATTACCTATTTTTAATGCAATAAGTATTTTTCCCGTCTCCCTGAACTTGTTTCAGGGTCGCCTCGTTTATGTCAGGAGATGCTGAAACAAGTTCAGCAAGACGGTTTTTAAGGAGAACTATTATAGTAAATCCTTAAAAAATACCACTTAAGTTGGATTGAACATTAATTTCTTGTGATTTATCTTCAGAATCTTGTGATTTATCTTTGGTAATTATTTTAAATTTTGTTATTTTTGTAAAATTTTTTTCGGCTCAATTTGTTTCAAAATAAATTGAAAAAACGAAAAACATAATATAAAAAAATATTTATTTGCAATTTATTCAAAAAGTTTTTGTATATTTGTAATATTCTTTTTGAAAAGTTTTTG
>Ga0209737_10004157_pt1 | contig 10174 bp, 10 predicted proteins | sample TergutCu122P3_FD_187284 | JGI IMG/M metagenome (GOLD analysis project Ga0209737, IMG submission 187284) | Cubitermes ugandensis P3 segment gut microbial communities from Kakamega Forest, Kenya - Cu122 P3 (SPAdes) (version 2) | ecosystem: Host-associated > Arthropoda: Insects > Digestive system...
AACTTTACGATAAAATCCGATGACACAAATTTAAGGCAGTCGCACACACTGTTTCACGGTAAAAAAATTACGACAATTTTCAAAACAAACGTCTCCGCAGCAAATTCTTTTGAAGAAACGGAGTGGAAACAAAGTATTTTTACGGCGGGAATTGATAGTTTTTTGCCTAACAACCAGCAAATTTACGTCGGATTTGCCGAAAAACTGCGTAAGAACAGGACTCCGCAGGAAACAATTTATTTGAGTTATAAATCGTCGAGTTCCCGCAAAAACACAAAGAGTTTGGCGGTTGATTTGCCGCTTTACGAAACCGCGAAAGGATTAAGAATTTATGGTGAAATGCGTTTTGTTTTTCCTGTTTCCGATAATTATCGCCTGTAGCGGGAGTGACGGAAATTTTGACCGGTTGCTCACGAAATTTACGCAGACGGGCGAAATTTCAAAATTTGAACGCAACGGCGAGATACTGTTGCCCGACACGCTTTCGGACGAATTGTGGATTATTGAAATTAACGCTGTTTCGGTTTGGGGAATTGACGGCGATATTCCCGACGGACTGATGAAAATTCGCCAAAGTTCCATTGCCGTTTTGGGTGAAAATGCGGATTTGGCAAAGGTTTTCGCACTGCAATTTTCGCAGATAATTCTGAAACCGAATTTTCCCAAAGAAAAAATGCTGAAAATAATTCAACATTTTGACGGAATACTGATTTCTGCCGTTGAAAACCAAAATATAATACTGACGACCGACGGCGTTTCGTGGTATCGCTAAAAAAACTTAAAGCATTGATTTGGCAATTTCATAAATGTCGTCGTAAGCAAATTCGACGGTTTTTGTTTTCAGCAGGTCGATTTTTTCGTTGCCGGTTTTGTATTTGAATTGTTCTAATTCGCTCATTGCTTTTTGGATTTCGTTAAAATCGTAATTCTCGGCGGCGCAAAGTAGTTTTTGCAGGATTTTCTTGTCCGGCGAGGATTTGAAATTTTGCGTGCTGTTTTGGGCGACTTCATCGTCAATGGTTTGGGTAAGCGCTTGCAATCTGTCCGTAAAATCGGCAAGTTTTACCAAGAAATAATATCCGCATTCCTTAATGTAATCCAAATCACCCGATTTTCCGGCGTTTTCAAAAGTTTGTGCTTCGTCGCCTAACACTTTTGCCGAGATTCCGTAACAACTGCCTTTTATTCCGTGAATTGTTATCGTATAGTCCTTTATGTTTTCGGCAGTGATTTCTTCGGGGATTTTTTCAATGATGCCTGTAATACTTTTCACAAACGATTTCAATATCGTCGCAAAGAGTATCGGTTTTCCGTTAAATCGTCTGATTCCGTCGTCAAAATCAATTTCCTTTATCATTGAGATACGCATTAAAGCCGTAACCTTTTCGTCTAAAACACTTTCTTTTTGCCGGTTTGTTTCGCCTCTGCTTACTTCGCTTTCGCCGTATTTGGAATAAATATATTTCATAAGTATATCATTTAGTTTTGCGGCATCAATCGGCTTGCTCAAAAAGTCGTCGAAGCCGTTTTCCAAAAACATTTTATCCGTGCCGACAATTGCGTTTGCCGTTAGCGCAATAATCGGAACGTCGCGGACATAAGCAATTTTTGACGAAAGTTTTTTGCGGATTATTTGCACCGCCTCTATTCCGTCCATATTCGGCATCATGTGGTCCATAAAAATCGCATCGTAAACGGTTTTCTGCGACATGATTTTTTTTATCGCTTCTTCGCCGCTTTGAGCGGTTTCGATTTGCAAACCATAGGGCGACATAAGTCCTTTTGCGACATCAATATTTATTTCCACATCATCGACAATCAGCACTTTGCCGAGTCGCATTTTTTTCATCGGAATGTTTTGATGTTCGGGCTCTCGCTGCTTTTCTATAAAATTCAGAGAGTTTATGTTTTTAGCGACAGTGCTGCCGATTTTATTTTCGTCGGCGATTTTTTGTTTAATCTCGACGATAAATTCGCTTCCTCTGCCGTATTCGCTTTCGACCGAAATTTTTCCGCCCATAAGTATTGCAAGTTTTTGGGTAATGGAAAGTCCGAGTCCGGTTCCTTCGGTTTTTCGGTTTGCTTTTGTGTCGAGTCGTTGATATTTATTGAAAAGTTTTGCCCTGTCTTCTTTTTTTATGCCGATTCCCGTGTCTTTTATCTTGAAAGTTATTATCGCGTCGTCGCCGTTGCTTTTTTCCCACGAAACGTTGAAGCAAACTTCGCCTTTAGCCGTGTATTTTATGGCATTGCTCAAAATGTTGTTCAGAATTTGCTTTACGCGCAACTCGTCTCCGAAAAGTTTTTTAGGCAGTGTCTTGTCGATATTTGCCTTGAAAATTATCGGTTTATCGCCGATTCTGACGATGTTCAACTGAATTGCGTCGCTCAAAAGAGTTGCCATGTCGTATTTAATCGGCGTAATTTCCAATCGACCGCTTTCGATTTTCGAGAAATCCAGAATATCATTAACCAAATTCAAAAGCGAAATACCGGAATTACGGATTTTTTTGATGTCCGTTCTTATTTCCGACTGCAAGGATTTGTTTTGCAGCATAATGTCCGAAAAACCTATCACGGCATTCAGCGGTGTTCTGATTTCGTGGCTCATTGTCGCCAAAAACTCGCTTTTTGCCTTGTTTGCCTGCTCCGCCTCTATTTTTGCGTTTTGCAATTCCGTAATGTCGTTGAGAAGAATAACCACCCCGAACAATTCGCCGGTTATTTCGTTTCGCAGAGAAGTAACCGAAATCGAATAATCAACAATCGTAAAACCCATATCGACGGATTCTTCGCTGTCGATTCTTTTTTTTGCAACAATTGCTTCTTTAATAATCGAGGTAATTTTTTTAGCAAACGCGCCCGACACAAATTTTTGTAACGCCAGACCGATGTCCATATTGCCGATTTTTGAATAAACATCAACTCCCGTCATCGAAAGAAACGATTTTGACGCATTTACTATTTTCAAATCCTTGTCTAAAAGAATGATAATACCGGAAATATTTTCCATCATCATCGACATGTGCTTTTCTTGAATTTCGCTCTCGGCTTTTATCATTGCCGAAATCTTTTGTTTCGCCTCGGCGATACTTTCAAAACGAGCAATTTTATCGTCCTGCATGGCGAGTTTACGATTAAGTTTCTTTATCTGAAGTTTTAATTCCTCCGCCGTCAGATTATCTTCTACTTCTTCGATTCCCATTTTTCCTCAGCAATAACAAAAAAAACAATAGTATAAAATAATAAATTCCCGCGTTGTAAAAGGGTGAAAACAAGGATATTTTAACATATCGCCGTATTTTTACGGAAATAAAAAGTATTTTCCATAAAAAAACACACAAGATAACAAAACACAGGAAATTTATGCTTGAAGAAATAAACAGCCGATTTAACAGCGAATTGGAAGCGCTTACGCCTGAAAATGCAAATAGCAAAATTTTAATGCTTGGCAACCCATCCGAAATACTATTGGGTGTAGGTATTGAAAACAAGCCGCTTAAACTTTATGGCAATAAAATAATGAAGAAAATCAAAAAACACGGATATAAAACTTCTGATTTAAGAGATTTGCCCAAATTTGTCGCTGACCCGTTAGCAATTTTTACAGGAAATCACACTAAAAGTTTTGTTGTTTTGACTGAAATAGAAATTGGCGGCAATAATTTATTGACTGCTCTTGAAATAGGTAAAGGCGCAGATATTGAATTTAATATTATAACATCAGCATATATGAAAACGAAAGAGCAAATAAAAAATTGGGTAAATGTCGAAAAAGTATTATATGCAAGCAAAACAAAAGCCCCTGACTATTTACGCATTCCAACTGCACTTAGTGTTGGGGCACAAAACAATCAAGGGCTCACAGGTAACCAACGATAATATACAAAATACCACAGGAAAAAGTCAAGGAAAATTAATATTTTTCAATTTTATTCTAAAAAAATCTCTTCTGCCACCTGAAAAATAATATATTACAAGCACAATAATACAAAATAGCAGAGATTTGTTCTACCACGATTAAGGAGCGTTTTATGAAAAAGTTAAGTATTGCCGTTGTTTTGGCAGGTATGATGTCGCTTTTTGCTGTCGGGTGTAGTAATTACAATGAGCCGAACAATTTTGATAACGGTTCGATTGGAGTTGGCAATTTAACAGGTTCGGTGTCGCAAAATAATTTGAGGTTTATGGTTGGGCTTCGCGAAGAATCGGAGTTGCTTTATGTAGAAAGCGGACAACTTCAAAAAAAAGACGGAAGATGGATTATATCCGTTAAGTGGCTTCCGAAATATCAGAGGAAAGTTGAAAACATCATAATAAATCCAGTCGGCACTTTTCTTCCCGACGAAATGAAAAGAATGGTTCCTACCAATGTTACGCTTTTGGTTCAGGGCGAAAATATTTATGAAGAAACCAAAGAAAACACAGCAATATTCGACCCGATTCTCGGTGGTTGGGTGCAAGAAGAAACTAAATTTGCATTGATAAATCTAACGGACAGAAACAACCTTGTTTTTTTGTTTTCCAGCGCACTTAATGCTTTCGCAAGAAACAACGGCGCTATTCTTTTAGAGCCGATAAATCTTACCGCCGAATATCAAGAAGTTGTGTTTGGTGAATATCGAGAAAGCGGACACAGTTTAATCGGAACTTGGCATATGACCATACATGGTATTGACGTTGACGAAATGGTTGCTTTTTATTCTGATGGAACCGCAATTATATCGTCCTCCAATGTTATGGTATTAACTTACACAATAGATAATGACGGAAAAGTGGGGCTTTTTTTTCTTAATGGCAACCCTCTTCCCCACGGGTTTTGGGAATTTACATACAACAAAAGCACTGATAAAGTTGAAGACCGTAGTCATGGTTTTCCGTTACAGTTTGATAGAGTAAAAGAAGATGGTGTTGCCGGAATTTGGTATAGTGATGATTATGGTTATTACTATGCTTTTTATCCGGCCGGTAGAGGATTGTTTCAGACATCGGTTGCTTTTGGCGACCAAACCAAAATTACTTACACAATTAACGGTAACATTGTAGAAATTAGTAGTAATGGCGGAATTAGCACTGACCGTTTTACTTACAATGGTGGCGATACCTTTACCAACCAAGACGGAATTATTTTTGAAAGATTGGGTGCAGGCAAATAATAAGCGCGAAGTTTTTTCTTCGCGCTCTTTTTCTTTTGCATAATGTATTTTATGTAAAACAAGGAGCAAAAAATGATAGAAAAATTATCGAAACATCTGTTTTGGGATTATAACAGGGATAAACTCGACCAAGATATGAGTGCGGATTTAATAATAGAAAGAGTATTTACTCGCGGTTATGAAAGCGACGAAAGAGAAATATTCAACTATTACGGAAAAGATAAGATTCGCCAAATAACAATGAATGCGCGATATTTTGACGCAAGAACGCTTAATTATTTAAGCATAATATTAGATACCCCAAAAGAGGAGTTTAGATGTTACGCAAGGAGTCAGTTACCGACAGCCTTTGGAATTTAACAAGAGATTTGCAAAAATCCGAAGTTTTTAAGGATTATTTTTTGGTTGGCGGCACATCGCTTGCTTTGCAAATGGGACACCGGAAGTCGGTGGATATTGATTTGTTTACGCAAAAAAGCATAGATAAAGAGGCAGTGTTTAATTTTTTTGATAAAAATTATGCCGGATATAAAGTTATTCGTTCGCAAAACATAATACATCAATTTCTTGTTAATGACATTAAAGTTGATTTAGTCAGGCATAATAGTGTTTTGATTGAAGATGTAAAAGAAGAAGACGGAATTCGCTATCTCGGGAAAAAAGATATTTCGGCAATGAAATTGATGGCTGTTGCCAACAGAGGATATGAAGCAAAAGATTTTGTGGATATTTATTTTTTGCTGAAAGAAATCCCGCTTGAAGATATGTTTGAATATTACAAAATAAAATATAATCAAGATGATGTTACTGCGGTAAAAATTGCTTTGATATATTTCAACGATGTCTCACAAGACAAATGGGACGGAGTAGAATATTTGGGCGAACATTTGCCTGCAGAGGAAATAAAAAGAGGCATATTAAAAGAGTTTGACAGATACCGTAAAAAAACAGGATATTACTAAAAGAACAAGAAAATTCACGCTATTTTTTTCATTTTCCGTCTTCATTTTCGGCAAATAGTATTTTCCGTGCAAAAAAAGTAAAAAATTTTTCGGGGGAAGTTTTATGAAGAAGTTATTTGTGGTTTTGGCATTCGGATTTACGGCGGTGTTTTCGTCGGGGGAGAGTATTTTTACGGGTGTTTGGTGTGTTGAAAATGAGGACATGCAGATTGAATTTATCGGCAGGGATTCCGTTAAGTTTTCCGCGAGCGATGATGAAAGCATTAGCGGCAGCGGACGGTTTTCTTTTAATGATACGCTTTTGACTGCCGAGTTGGAAAATTCGGGAATGAGAATGCAAATCGTTTATCGTTATTCCAAAACCGACAAAGGCGTAAAGGTTATCACAAGAAGTTTTGCGGTAAACGGCGATAAATTAAACACAAACCCCGACCCGATTCTTTTGAAAAGGTGCGGAAAGAAAGGAAACAAATAATATGGGAAAAAACTATATAGTTACGGGCGGTTCGCGCGGAATCGGTAAAGCGATTGTCGAAAAATTGGCGGCGGACGGGAACAATGTTGTTTTTAATTACAACGCAAGCAGTGCGGCGGCGGACGAAATTGTGAAAAACCTGTCGAAAGACGGTGTTTTAGTGCGGGCTTTTCAGGCGGATATTTCGGATTTTGAACAGGCGAAAATTTTTATCGACAACGCACGCGAAGCACTCGGCGGACAAATTGACGGGCTTGTGAATAACGCGGGGATTACTCGCGATGCCCCGCTTGCAATGATGGAAACACGGAATTGGAACGAATTGATAAACATAAATTTGAACGGCTATTTTAATGCGACGCGCAATGTCGTTATGGATTTAATAAAAAGCGCGGGCGCGATAGTCAATATCACTTCTGTCAGCGGAGTTTCGGGAATGGCAGGGCAAACAAACTATTGCGCAAGCAAACACGGAATCGTCGGATTTACCCGTGCGTTGTGCAAGGAATTGCGTAAAGTTCGCGTAAATGCAGTTGCTCCGGGCTTTATAGAATCCGACATGACGGCGAAGTTAGACCCCGAGTACTTGAAGGAAATGAAAAAACAAATACCGCTCAAACGGCTCGGAAAGCCCGAAGAAGTTGCGGAATTGACCGCGTTTTTGCTTTCGGAAAAGGCGGCTTATATTACAGGACAGGTTTTCACCATTGACGGCGGAATGACGGCATGATGAAATTGTTGCTTCCTTCGATGATTTTCTTGGTTTTCGGCTGCTTTGATTCGCCGAAGCAGGAACTTACGCAAGATGAAATCAACGCGAGAATCGAAGCAAAACGTGAGGCGGCGCGAAAAGCAGATTCGCTTTTGAATTCGTCTCGACAAATTGAAGAAGCAAGAAATTTATCACAGGCATTTGCCGGAATTCACGTTCACGGTTTGGGCGGAAGCGGAAATTTGGCGTTTGACGCCCACCAAGACCCGGAACAGACCCGTCGAATGATAAGAAGTTACGCGATACTTGCCGAAAAATACAAGGAAAACGCACCGAGAATCGAAGAAGCCCGTAGAAAAATGATAAGAAATTTTCAGGAAGCCCAAGAAGAGGAAAATCGACGGCTTTACTAATTAAATAAGGAGTAAAAAAAATGAAACTTTTCGCAATTGCAGCAATTTTGACGACATTTTCCGCCGCATTTTCTCAAAGCCAGCAGGTGGCGCTTGAAATTTCCGCGGACAGAAGCGGGGCGATTCCTATCGGAATAGTTATGTTTCAGCCGGCGGACAGAAGTGAGCCGGCGGGCGATGCGCAACCTTGGAGAGTTATCGCCGCCAATTTGGATTTCACGGGCGATTTTTCGGTGAAACGTCTCAATACGCTCGACACGGCTGCGCTTCTTGAAGAGCAGATTCCGATTTATATTACGGGAATATACAATGTCAAAGGCGACTCAATGACGCTCGAAATTTTTTTGCGCGACGCGGGACGTCACGATTTGCTTTTGGGAAGAACTTACACGTTCCACAGAAGAGACGCGCGCACGATTGCCCACAGATACTCGTCGGAAGTCCACAGAACGCTTTTGGGTGAAGATAACGCGCCGTACGAAAGCAAAATCGTGTTTGTAGAGAAATCCGAAAACGGAAAAAACGTCGTGGTTTCCGATTATGACGGACACAATCGCCGACGCATAACAAACGACCCGAACGGAATAAATATTATGCCGTCGTTTATCGACAGAAGTCATCTGCTTTACGTTACATTTGAGCGCGGAAGACCCGATATTTTTGAGATAAATATTCTGACGGGCAAAAAAAGAGCAATCATATCGAGCCGGAGAGTGGAAAGTTCGCCCAATTATTCGGATATTACGGGAAGAATAGCGTTCGGCTCTTCCAAAGGCGGAAATATGGAGGTTTATACGACGGACAGAAACGGCGAAAATCTTCAGCGTCTCACGGTTAATCCGCCGTCAATCAGCACGGCGCCGAATTGGTCGCCCGACGGCTTCACAATCGCTTTTGTTTCGGACAGAACCGGTTCGCCTCAAATTTATACGATGACCAGAAACGGAACGGGCGTTCGACGGCTGACTTTCGGCGGGAATTGGCACGATTCTCCGAGTTTTTCGCCCGACGGTTCCAAAATCGCCTATACCGCCATGCGAAACGGCAGAAATGTGATTGCGGTAAGTTCGGTAACGGGCGGCGACGAGGAATTGATAACGGCGCAAGTTCCCGGAACGCAGGAATATCCGAGTTGGTCGATAGACGGCTCACATATAATTTTTACGCTTAAACAGGGCGGACAATCCGATATTTATGCGATTCGACTAAAAGACAAACGCCTTTTGAGAATAACCAACAGCGGAAACGCCGAACAATCAAAATGGTCGAAATTTTAAGGAAAATATTTGATTTTCTGTCGGCGACTGTCGGCAAATGATATATTTCCCCCGTAAAATTATCAAAAAAACTAAAAAAAGGGTTTTCTTATGCCTATTGATTTAACCAAAGTGCGTAACATCGGTATTTCGGCGCACATCGACTCGGGAAAAACGACGCTTTCCGAAAGAATTCTGTTCTACGGCGGACGGATTCACGCAATTCACGACGTAAAAGGTAAAGACGGCGTCGGCGCAACTATGGACTCTATGGACTTGGAAAGAGAGCGCGGCATTACGATTCAGTCGGCAGCGACAAGAGTTCAGTGGAAGGACTTTCCTATTAACCTTATCGACACCCCGGGACACGTAGATTTCACGGTTGAAGTTGAGCGTTCGCTCCGTGTTTTGGACGGCGCAATTTTGGTTCTTTGCTCGGTTGCCGGCGTTCAGTCGCAGTCGATTACCGTCGATAGACAAATGAAAAGATACGGCGTTCCGCGCTTGGCATTCATAAACAAATGCGACAGAAGCGGCGCGAATCCTATAAGAGTTTGCGGACAGTTGAAAGAAAAACTTGGTCTCAATTCGGTTTTGATTGAACTTCCTATCGGTCTTGAAGATAAACTCAGAGGCGTTGTCGATTTGATTACGATGAAGGGCTACATTAACGAAGGCGATAACGGCGAAATCGTTACCGAAATTGACATTCCCGCAGACATGAAAGCGCAGGCGGAAGAATATCGCGAAAAAATGCTCGAAGAGGTCAGCACGTTTGACGACGAACTTATGGAGTTGTATTTAGACGGCAAAGAACTTCCCGTCGAAAAAATTCGCTCGGCTATCCGCAAGGGTGTTTTAGCGCTTAAATTAGTTCCTGTTTTGTGCGGTTCGGCATATAAAAACAAAGGCGTTCAAAAACTTCTTGACGCTGTTTTATATTACCTCCCCACTCCGCTTGACATTGTAAATAAAGGCGTTAATGCGAATACCGGCGAAGAAATTGTTGTTCCGAGCGAGCCGGCAAAACCGCTTGTAATGTATGCTTTCAAACTCACGCAGGACAAATTCGGGCAATTAACATACGTCCGTGTTTATCAGGGCGAATTGCAAAAAGGCGTTGAAGTTGAAAATATGAGAACGGGCAAAAAACTGAAAATCGGAAGAATTGTAAGAATGCACGCCGACAAAATGGAAGAC
>Ga0209737_10004159_pt1 | contig 10174 bp, 8 predicted proteins | sample TergutCu122P3_FD_187284 | JGI IMG/M metagenome (GOLD analysis project Ga0209737, IMG submission 187284) | Cubitermes ugandensis P3 segment gut microbial communities from Kakamega Forest, Kenya - Cu122 P3 (SPAdes) (version 2) | ecosystem: Host-associated > Arthropoda: Insects > Digestive system >...
CAGAATGCCGGGGTGGGTTTGAACTCCGAAACCAGATACGCCACTGCAAGACAGTTTGTATTAAAAGTACCCTTTATTTAATAAATTACAACCGTATGAGAACACAGTGAACTACAAAAGGAAATCGAGATGCCGGCTCTTCTTGCTCATGCGATCAAGGAATCCACCGATATCTTCGGAATTTCGGGGGGGGGTTTGAACACCCCAAACCCCCCCCTCTCGGTACGCCACTGCTTGTCAGACTGAGCAAATACTTTCACTTAACATATATTACATAACTAACTCCATGCAGCAGGGTCCTTCTTCAGAAGCTAACAGTTCCTCCACTTGTCGTGAAATTCCCTGCATTTTATAAAACCTGAAAGTTCATTACCATGTGAACTAGAGCTTAAACTTCTATTACTTAAAATTCTCAATTTTAACCAACACATTTCTGAGGGGCACTGCAGTTTACTGCAACTTAACCTCACTGTATAAACAATGGAAATCTGCCCTCCTTCCAATCATCCATTCATCTTCTCGACACACAAATACACCAAGGCCTCATTTTACACCCTAGTTGTGTTCCAGAGAAAGTAACCATACATCAGAAATGATATTCCCATCACAAATAACGGGGCCTGGGGTAGCGTAGTGGTTAAGGCGCTGCGCTACTAGTCGGACAGTCCCGGGATCGATTCCCGGTAGTGTTACTGGATTTTTCAGTGACATATTCCTTCCAACCGTACCATGGGCCTGGGGTCGGCTCAGCCCCTAGTGAAAATGAGTACCAGGAACATTTCCTGGGGGTAATGGCGGCCGCTGCGTGAGGCTGACAACCTCACCACCTTCACGTGCCGAATGTCATGAAATCTGGGAGCCTAAACCTCCTGGAACCCCCTGGGCCACACCGGACCTGTTATGGGATTCCTTTACCATCACAAATAAGAGGTTAAAGTAACAAAACATAGCCAGCCAAAGGGCATTAAATCTAAATTGAGACAGCATAAATTAAGGAGTTGTGTAAATTGGTGAGGGGCAATAACACAGAAAGTAGTAAAACAAACTGGCATAAAATGCAGCCTACACATATTTTAGATAATAAACAGTTTTGACTTGCATTCAGGAGGTCATCAGTTTAGATCTAAACAGGTTCACAGACTATTCTGGCAAAGATGCTCCACACATCATCAGTTCTTCAAGGACAATACCAAATCAGTACCTCAATTTCAGCCACAAGCACACTTGTGCGCACTCTTTCCACTTCATCATTCGGTACTCATCTTAACATTCAACATTACACAGCCTCAGCTACTGACAGTGCTGTGGACTAAACCATAAATATCAAGATTATAATCTTCAAGTATTTGACAGCGCACATGTTGGTAGATGAATACCAACATTTTGAAGGAACCTACTGCCTACATATTAGGTTTAGGGAAGCAGGTTCACTTGAAATGTTGACACCGAACCACTAAAACATAAGAGCATCAGTTCCCATCCAACTGTAATCTTCACAATCACTGTCATTAGCACCTAAAACTACATACAAATACTGTACATATCAGAATATAAGATGGCCTTGCATATAAAATAAACATCCTGAAGGATTTAAATTTTCAGGACAATACCTAAACAGAACATGTATAACTTTGTCTGCAATTATACAGCAATCTGCCCATTTTCTTGATGATAAATTATAAACAAATTCTTGTATTATATCTGGGTAAATATGGTAAACAAAAACACAACATATGCAAATCACGTTACACAGTAAAACAGACAATTTTGTTGTTACACCATTCTACTGCAGCTGTACTGCTAGCAGTGTTTATATACTTATCACTTCCAATAAACGAGTATGCAGAATGTCTATACATGTTGCTGGTCACCCACAGCTCCGACCCATTGTACCTTGTGTCATGTTTTGTCCATGACTCTCTGGTGTCTCTAACATCACTGCGAGAGGCATCTCTTCTGTCCGATTCCCTCGGTGAGCTCTTGCCAGCAGTACGTTTATTGTCAAGGCTACCATCCCGTCCTCTTCCACCACCAGTGCTGCTCCGAGATTTTGTGGGCGACACTCTGCTTCAGCGCAAAAGTTCAGCCACATCACATCCAGAGAAACATTATTTTTCACACATTTCAAAAATCAGTTTAATTTTTTAAGTATTCTTCCAGCTTCTTACTGCTTTTATACATAGCCCAAGATCATTTTACTCCTGTCACTGGTAACTTAAGTTTATACATTTTACAGATCACTCATAAACCTTCAGATAATTCAACACATCTTAGCATACATATATACACCATTTCTTTTTTACTGATTCATACAGGATGGAAGGAGAGGAGATAAGAACTATAATTAGCACCACAAGGCAGATTTATTGTAGGAAGCTGACAGTTTCTCAGCTAGAGAAAGAAATCCCCATCTCCTTCTGTAACAAAATGATATCTTCTCATTTCCCACAAAAACTGAACAGTAGAGTGTGCATATCAAACAAAGAAAATAGTATTTTAACATTTTAACCTCGAAATATGGAAGTGTAGGCTACACACAAAAATTTCCACGCTGTGCACATTTGAAAACTATAGGAAATGAGATGTATATAACTTTCTTACCTGTAACCTTTGTCCTTGGAATTGCCAGAGTCTGGAGAATCTTTTTTTCTTGGGTCTTTGGGAGGCCTTGATTCTCTTCGTGGAGAACGAGATAAACGATCTTTCCCTTTAGTTTTTGGAGATCGACTTCTCCCACGATCACGCTCTTTTTCTCTTTCACGCTCCTTCTCACGTTCTCTTTCTTTCTCTTTTTCCTTTTCCCTTTCTCTCTCTTTTTCTCTTTCCCTTTCCTTCTCTCGCTCTTTCTCCTTCTCTCTCTCTCTTTCACGTTCCTTCTCTTTATCACGTTCTCTTTCTCGCTCACGCTCCCGGTCCTTTTCTTTGTCTCGTTCTCTCTCCCTCTCTCTCTCTCTGTCACGATCACGATCTCTAGCTGAAGGACGTGGGGACACGCTTCTATTGTGTTTGTCCTTCCGGTCAAGAGAAAGGGAACGATTTGGCCTTGGAGACTGATGCTTTATACCTACAAAAGAAATGAAAGTGAAACATCCAAGCAACTGACTGCAAATCACACATTTACCTCAACTTCAATAATGACACAGAACAGGCAATGAATATACTGAACCCAAGATATTAACTGCAAGATTTACATAGCAGGAGAGCACAAAACAGTTACAACCATCCACAGCCAGTTACTCCGTCTGCCATATTTGACCAGTTGAGCCAATAATCATTATTCAATGCATAAATTCACTAATGATCTTTTCACCAACAGGGCGAATTCATGCCCTTCCAAATTCACAGACATGTTAACCACTGGTCCACAATGTAGTGCTACCTGGTTGTTTTGTGCTGAGAGACGAACGGGCAGATGCAGCAGGCTTGTTCTTGCTTCCACTAGAATGCGATGGGGTCTGAGATCTTCGCCGATGCCCACTGCTGCTACGTCCTGTAGGAGTCAGTGACCGTCGCCTTGTCGACTGCTGTCCTGCTTTTGAGGCAGGAGGGGGTGCTTTTCTTGCTGGTGGGGATGAATCTCGCCTTTTTGCTGAAGATGAACGCTGGTCCTCTCCTCTTCGAACCAATGATGCCTTTTTACTAACAGGGGAGGAATTTGCACCCTTGCCTGTGGCCTTGCCACCCCTACAAATTCAGGAATGAAAAGAGTCCATGAGATTCTTAAATATTAAGAACTTATGCTCACTTCAATCCCTGAAGTGTAAGTGATACACTTTCTGTAAATTCAAAAGTGGCATCTTATCTCATCCTTGTGATTTGTTTTATAATGCTACAGGCATAAAAAACTACAGGGTTCAACAGTAAAAGACCGATGAGTGATAAATTGGAAAGCTTATAGAAGGAAGGGATCATGGTCAAATCAAAGTATCAATGTAGCATTTAATTGGTCATATCTTTCATCAGAACGGCCTCCTTAAACACAATATTTAAGGACAGACAGAGGGAATGATAGAAGTGATGGGAAGATGAGTAAGAAGATGTAGGCAGCTACTGATCACCTTATATAAATGACAGGATACTGGAAAATGAAAGAGGAAACACTACATGCACTCTGTGGAGAACTCACTTTGGGAGAAGCAATGGACCTGTCGTAAGACAGGCTACAGGATGTACAGTAGCATTTACTTGGTGGGACTGAGTAAAAACCATGAAAAACCTGTCAAAATAGCCAGCACCTTCACTGAGATTTCAGCAATAAGCCTGCCAAAAGGATGTCTAGTGTGCTACAACTATACCAAGCTGGTCAGTTGAATCACGCTTGAATGACATCACCTTCATTCATGATTGTGTTCTCATGCTACTTCTCAAGATATCAAACATACTGAACTTCAAATTCATGCACATATGATAAGAAATGGAAATCAGCTGTCACAAGGAAGGATTACCACTTCCTTTACATTTTCCCTAGAAATCTAGACATTTCCTACAAATGTTTGCCTCCAGAATACAGGAGTGGAACAAAAATATTTCTGTCACCACACTTTCTTACGAACAGAGGGTAGATTAAAGAATCCATTCTTCTGTGATGTGGCACTGTTTTATTGGGTCAGCTGGGCCCAACAACATGGCGATACACAACAGAAAATTGGAATCTTCAACAGCACTGCTGTGAGAACCTCTAATTTTGCAGAGTGCAAAGTGACAAAAATTTGTCTCCAAAAATAAAAAGTGCATCAGATGCTGTACTGCTGTCTGTAGTTAAACTTGGTAAACATGTAGGTAAAGTAATATAGAAGAACCAACTAGATGCAACAATAACAATTTACTGATCTACGTGCCATACCATACGGCAACGTGGCACATAGTGCCACGTTGCCGCTCTCCGAACCCCTGCCTACCACAACAACAGGACACTATACCATATGTTGTAAAAATCTCAGACTTACGCTCCTGAAGATGGGCAAAAGATTGCCTGAAACATGTTGAGCTGATCTTGTAGATCAATAAATTGTTATTGTTGCATCTAGTTGGTTCTTCTATATTACTTTACCTACAATGATGATGCACAGTCAAACACAAATCAAGTTGGTAAACATGCATTAAATATCTTTAAAATGTTTGTATATGTAAAGATAATGAATACAGATGATGCCCTTCAAGTACAGAGTGTTTATGTTGGAATACAATTTAAATTACCTGTCTACAGCAGGGTTTGTACATGTGATTCATTATACATAAGTCTGCATATGTAAATTATAACTGGCATACATGAAGAGACTTGACAGTGTCCATCATGATTAAACATCCAACAGACTCTCCACAACACTGTTCATCAGCAAGAAGTTCAGTTCATTACCTGTTAGATTTCTTCTTGGAGGTACGGTCTGTTTCCGAAGTAGAAGAACTTGAATCGCGTTTCTGTTTCTTGCTTTTTGACTTCCTCCTCCTAGAATCAGCAGATGTTGAGCTAGAAGTGGAACTTGAATCGTCACTGCTAGAGCTAGATTCAGTTGAGCTGCTCGAGCTGGCAGATGTGGACGATGAGCTGCTGATCCCCTGTGTACAGTAAACATCACAGGAGGCTTGAATCATGAACATCCAGGTACATCCATAATGCCCCCTGACACGGAGCGTATTTCAGTTCAAATTTTTCACTGTCTCTCCATCAAGATCACTACATTTGTAACAGATGTCACTAACAGTAAGCTTTAGATACACATTGGCACCTTATTTAGAATTCGAAGGGATTATGTATACATTTAACATTCAAATATGCTCACATAGTGTTAACAATGACAAGAGCACCAAGTCAATTTCATAAGAACTTCAAGTGTTCTGTAGTAGATCCATGGCAGGAAACACAACAGGTACATGTTGGTACACTGGTACCTTCTTAATCTTCTTGTCTTTCTTCTGTCTCTGCTGCTCCTCTTTTTCTCTCTTCATCTGCAGCTCCAGTTCTCTCTGTAATAACTGCCTTCTCTTCTCTAGCACCTTCTCATCTTCATATTCCAAGTCCGTCTGGTCCCAGTTTTCCCAGTTTAGGTCTGGACTGTGTGTCTTCTTCACTACTACTGTTGAATGCAGCCGTTTATTCAACTCATCTTTACTATTTAATTTAGAATTAGAACTATGACTCTGAAATTAAGAACATTACAGAAATAATTTCCAAAAGCATTTTTCAGTCTCTCTTTACAGCATTCCATTCACAGTGTCTTCAGATTAAACAATAAATAACATCTACACCAAGCCCTTGTTTTATGCCCTGCTTGTGTTCCTGAAAAAGTGGGCATAAATCAAAAAAAAGGTGCAAATCAAAAATGATATTCACATATTAAATAATGAAATAGGCAGCAGGTTAGCATAACAGAGCACAGCCACCCAAAGGGCATTAAAACGAAAATGACATGGCGTTAAATTAAGAAGTGGTGTACATTGGTACGGGGCGTTCAACAAGAAAGTGTACAACAAGTGAGGCATAAAATAAGGGCTACATGGTACACAGAAACTTAGAAATATGCCTGCCACCTAACCATGGGAAACTTAACACATCTTTACTGACAGCCTAAAAGAGTATAAAAACTTTGCACAGTTTATTAAATAATTAGATACAAGCAAATTAAAGTGCATTATGTCACCAGATCTTACTCTTCAACATTTGACATTGATCACAGAGAACTAAGACATGTATGAGGTGCACCAGTAACGCAAAATTATATGTTGGTGTGCTTTGTTCAGTTGCTATCAGATTTCTTGACCCCTGAGTCTACAATACAACAGAACATTTAAAAAAAACTCTGAAATCTCTGTGGCCTACCACTGATGTGAAGTACAGAATAAATATACTACAGATAATTCACATTACACACATACCCTCACAAATGTATATCATTCTGGAAAATAATTTTTTGAAACCACATTACAATATTTTGTCATATGATACATTCCTCTTTTAGAAATATAATGTAAAGAAAGAGACCTATTGGACAACACAGAAGATCATTCTGCTAAGCACTTAAAGACATAAGGAGAAGAAGAAAATATTGCGGAGGGGGGACTGAAAAATTCATATTGTGGAAATACAGAAGAGACTGAAGACTTCTTGTCCACCAACCCATAAAATTAAAATGAAACTATAAGAAAGAAAATATTCTGGCACATTCCACACATGTTAATATAATTTATGTTCCTATGTTCATTATATTCTTAAGCAAAGAGACCGGTATACAAAACCTGCAACACTTCACACTGATAAACCATTGCACACATTGAGGAAAAGTCACAGGTAACTATATATGCACTCCATTCCATCTTTACACAATAGTCCTGTAATTTTCACTCCACTAAAAAGTTTCTCACACCTGCTTTGGTTTATTGTCACCTTCCTTCTTTGCTGCTCGTTGTTTTGATGGACTAATCAATGTATGGGTATTGGCATACCTGCAACAACAAAAAAAATACTGCCATTCTAACTTGTCTTTGTCACAGATAAAATATCAACTACAGGCACTGGAAATTCACTACAACATACATCATGCTGAATAACCTGCATTCTGCAAACATAGCTACAAGTCAGTAGTCAGTAGTAATTTAAAAAAAACTGATTTAAACATCCGCGCACATTTCTCAGCCAGACAACAAGAAAATTACAAAACATATTACTTATAAAGGTAGTTGAGGTGTTAATATTTTATTAATAATTTTAACCATAATAATCTTGATTAAATGGTTTGCTGCCAATAATTTAGTTCTAAATATAGATAAAGCAAATATAATTAAATTCATAACAAAGAATTCATCACATTCTACATTACATATCAGTTATAAAGAAAAGTATACTGAAAAAATGATGAATACAAAATTTTTTGGTTTACAAACTGATAACCACATAAACTGGAAGAACCATATTGAGGAAATGATTCCTAAGTAAAGTGCAGCATGTCACACCATTAGGTCAATGGCCCATATCAGTAACATCAACACTCTCACATCAATTTACTATTCATACTTTCATTTTATTATATAAAATGGAATAATCTTTTGGGATAATTCTTCAAACAGTGACAAGATTTTCACTTTATCAACAAAAACAGTCAGAATTATGACTGGTGCACTGCCCAGGACTTCATACAGTAGTCTATTTAAATAAACAGAGATTCCATTTGCTGCATGCTAGCGCATACTTTCATTAAAAAGCATCATTATCAATAATCAGGAACTTTTTCAAACAAATTAATCTATATACAATACTAATATAAGAAATATGCAACATCAATATAGACCAAATACCAACCTAACTTAATTTATTTTTCTTCAATTAAACCAGCACTTAATACACTATCTTTCATACACCAAGTCATGCTGTTTAACTAATACTCCAACGTGTTTTGGCGCTCATTGTCATGAAATGCAGGGTTTAACTTCTTAACTGTAAACTATTCAACACATCAACTGGCTTCAAACATCTGCACTGAGAAGTTAACAGTTAAGAAGGTACTTCCTGAAGATGGTGAAAACAAGTGCCAAAATGCATTAAGTATTAGTTAAACAGCATGACTGGGTGTATGAAAGATGGTGTATTAAGTGTTGGTTTAATTGAAGACAAAATAAATTATGAACATAGTGCATGGTATGTACAACATTGTTATCCAACCTATCTTGTTTTCTACAAAGTACATTCTATGCTGGCATAACAATTTACATTGGTTTACCACCTAGTCTGATATCCTCAAGAATGACAAGGCATAATTTAAAACAGCCTTAAGAAAACACCTAATACACACTCCTTTTACTATGTAGATGAATTTTTTATGTGTAAAGATGATTTATAACACTGTTTCTGTAAAATATTAGTAGTATTTTACACTTTAAAAATTGTATATATTTGTATATTTACTATCTCTTCCACATCCTACTGTCTTTGTGACACACTTGCAGATTCATGGAATATGTGTGTGTGTACTAGACTAGCCTTTGATAAACTTACTTGCAGTTCTTTCCATATGGACAGTTCCCATTTTGGGCCCAATGTCTGCAGAAATTGTCATTATTACTCTGATTTGTGCTAGTGGAAGATGTTGCTTTTGTTCCCAAACGTTCAAACACACTTGGTCTCCTTTGTGAATCTTTATTTTTATTCAGAGTTGTTTCTACTGTGATCTTCCTTTTTGTTTGCTTTGACATATTTTCTGGAATGCTAATTCTGGAAAATGATATTTAACAGTCATCACAAACCTACGCTTATAAGCATATATATCTACAGCCCGATATTCAGTAGTTTTAAAAAACCCAGATGAAGTTGGCATGAACTCTTAAGTCATAGGTTAGGTTGCGAATAAGGCTGCATCCACGATGCAAAGAGTCGGGTATTTACAACACGCCATTTCTTAACCTGAAACGCAATTACACTGCAGATCATCACTGATTAATAATTTTTACAAGATGCCAAATATAAACTGTAAAAAACTGACACCATTCACTGCTACTACATGCAAACGGAAGCCATAGCGTTTAAGGCCGCACCACACGGCGGCAGACACTAATCCTCCTTTCTTCGGTATCTGTGCGGCATCTCTATGGAATAACAGCAAAACTAATGATCAGCATACACGGATATATATAATCTGCGATACACGGCAACTGCATTACAGTACTGTATAATAAACTGCATTTTGTACTAACCAAATGGGCAAAAATGCATCATATGACGGATATGAACATGAAATGGGACGATTTTGTGATAGTACTGTGATAACATCAGCCATCACGGGAGTTGTACATTTCACCCGTGATGGCAATTTGACAAAACTTGACTTAAATACATATCTGAAATGAAAGAAAAAAAAATCTGACACCGTGCAAACACGTAAGCTAGTGAGAACATTTTTAAAATTCTGCACTTTATAGTAAAGCAGGTTCTGTAGTAATATAATGAAAGATAAGTGGGAAGTTTTTGAGTAACGCACGAAGGTACAGGAACATAATAATTGAATTCCCCATGCTGCCAACTTCTTAAACATGACCACGTCCATATCCTTCGACACACAACAAAAAAATAAATAAACACTAACATTAATTTCATGTTTTCACCGTGCATTTTTTAAAGTCAGTCACTTTTATTGGCCGACTAATGCACTTAATTGTATAAAACTCAATAGGTTAAAATCTACATGTA
>Ga0209737_10004160_pt1 | contig 10170 bp, 7 predicted proteins | sample TergutCu122P3_FD_187284 | JGI IMG/M metagenome (GOLD analysis project Ga0209737, IMG submission 187284) | Cubitermes ugandensis P3 segment gut microbial communities from Kakamega Forest, Kenya - Cu122 P3 (SPAdes) (version 2) | ecosystem: Host-associated > Arthropoda: Insects > Digestive system >...
GTGTTTTGAAGTGTGTTTCTGCTAAGCTATTGTTTGAGGAGTTTTTGCAATTAAAGTTGCGGCTTTGGGGTGGTCATTTGTGGTCTGAGGGATACGCTGCTGTACTGCTGGCGATGTTACTAGCGCGAAAATTGAAGAGTACATCAACCGATATTAGAAGCAGTGAATGCCTGCCTCGGAAGAGGCAGGTAGTTTACTTTATCTGAAAAAAATAAAGTTTATAGAAATGTTGGTTTGGGGTTACCGCGTTTTTTGTCTATGCAGGCTTGGATGAATCCTTTATATGCTGGTGATGGTTTTCCGGGTCTGCTTTTGAATTCTCCGTGAAATTGTGTTGCAAAGAAGAAGTACTTGTCAGGTAACTCTATTATTTCTACTCTTTTATTATCTGTGCTTTTTCCTGAGAATACAAGACCATTTTTTGTTAGGGTTTCTATGTAGTTCTGGTTGACTTCAAAGCGGTGTCTGTGGCGTTCCATGGGGTCTTCTTGTTGGTATAGTTTGGCGGCTATGGTGTTTGGTTGTATGTTGATTTTGTGTGTGCCTATTCTCATTGTTGTGTTTATGGTGTCTGTTTCTTTTTGTTCTAATATTAGGTTGATTACGGGGTGTGGTGTGTCTGGGTTTATTTCTGTGCTGTTTGCATCTTTTAAGTTGCAAATGTTGCGTGCGAATTCTATTATTGCTAATTGGAAACCGTAGCATACGCCTAGGAAGGGGATGTTGTTTTCTCTTGCGTGTTGTATAGCGGCTATTTTGCCTTCGGTTCCTCTTGGGCCAAAGCCGTATGGGACAAATATGCCGTCGTATTTGTTTAGGTCTTTTATGTTTTGGGGGTTTTTTTCGAATTTTTCTGCTTCAAGATATGATATGGAGACTTTTGTTTTGTATGCTGCTCCGCCGTGTTTTAGGGCTTCGCTCATGCTTACGTAGCTGTCTGTTAGGTCTGTGTATTTGCCTACGAGTGCAATGTTTATTTCCTGTTCAGGGTTTATAATGGCGTTTACAAATGCTTGCCATTCTGTGTAGTCTTTTGTTGAACAGTTAAGACCTAGTCGTTGGCAGATAAAGTCTCCCATGCCTTGTTTGTCTAAGATTAATGGGACCTGATATACTGTTTCTGCATTGTATGGGCAAAATACTGCGTTTTCAGGTATTGTGCCAAATAGCGCAATTTTGTGTAGTGTATCTGAGTCTATCATTTGGTTGCTTCGTGCTGCTATAATGTCGGGTTGAATTCCTATACGTCTTAACTCGTTTACGCTGTGTTGTAGCGGTTTAGTTTTCATTTCTTGTGTTACATCAAGAATGGGTACGAGAGCTATGTGGACATAGAGTGTATTTTCATAGCCTTCTTCCATGCGCATTTGACGTATTGCCTCCAAAAAAGGAAGACCTTCTATGTCACCTACAGTTCCGCCTACTTCTACTAGAACTATATCTGCACCCACTTTTTTGCCTGCGTTTTTAATACGATTTTTTATTTCATCAGTTATGTGAGGAACTATCTGAACGCATCGACCAAGAAAATTACCTTGACGCTCTTTTTCAATTACTGATTTATAAATTAGCCCTGTAGTCAAATCGTTATTATGGTTAAGATTTACATCTAGGAAACGTTCATACCAACCTAGATCTAGATCTGTTTCACCGCCGTCTTCTGTGACAAATACTTCACCATGCATGTATGGATTCATTGTTCCAGCATCAACGTTGACATATGGATCAATTTTTATAACTGTAGGTTTTAAACCTCTAACTTGTAACATTTTACCTATAGAAGAAGTTAAAATACCCTTGCCAACAGAACTTAACACTCCGCCTGTAACGAAAATATATTTAACCATACAGACTATGTTCTATGATATTTAATATAACCTTTTTGTGTTCAAATAATACCATACATTACAGCATAATATTGCCCTTTTTACATACTATTTACCGCAAATTGTTAATTTCAATCTATCCCGTAAACGTTATGACAAAAATTTGCCTAGGACTCTCACCAAATATTTGCTCATCTGATACCTCTAAAAAGCTACCTGAAACACAAAGCTGCTCATAAACTCCTTGAGAATTTAACTCTGTTTCAAAATAATATTGATTCACATCCCCAAATTCAAAAAGCAAAACATACTGAACATTATTCTCTATACATAAACCAACTAACTCTGTAACATTAAAATCTGGCGTATAAACATCCACAGGCAAAAACGGGTACTGACAAACCGCAGTATCATGATCACCATGCACCCAAAGATAAAACTGAACCATATCATAATTAAAAAAGTTAACAGCACACAAAACCATAACAGCCCTACCCTGTTCAACATTAACAGTCACATACTTAACCGCTTCACTAATCTCTATATTTACCTGATGATCTGAAACAAAAGTGTAAGATTCATAAACACTATAAAACATAGCACCCACAACTAAAACAGTTAACATCACCGATGTAACTTTAGCTAAACACTTCTTATTTACTGAACCAAAAGAAGTCCAAACCTTACGCAAATAACCACCAAGTGACAAAATAACAACAGACGCAGAAATAGCCAAAGCAGGAAACAACGCAACCACATAACGCCACTCCCTATTAGAGATAAAAGTAAAAAAAACAAAAACAACCGCAAACCAAAGCAAAACAAACTTATCCTCACACCGATGCCGCCAAACCATAAACACTAACCCAGACAAACACAACACGTAAAGAAAAACAGAGATAGGATGAAAATAACTATAGGGCCAAACAACTTCTATAAAATAAAATATAGGTATAGGAAAACGCGTACTATAAACAGAACGCTCCGGATTACCAAGCGACATAGCATAAAACCATTGCCCAAACAACTGATAAATAAAAACCCTATACGCAACCAAAACCCACGGAACCACAACCAACACCGCAGCAACTATAGCTAAAAAAAACCGTTTAAAAACAACCTTTAACGGCCTCTGCGCAAACACTGCAATACTTATCAACATCAACAAACCCGCAACAAGCATCTGATACTTCGCCAAAAAACCCAAACCAAGCATCAAACCTGTTAACAACAGCATCTTATCTTGCCGAGTCTTTAACCACCTGTAAAAACAAAGCAAAGACACAGTAACAAAAAACATCAAAGCCGTTTCCAACATGGCATAACCCGAAAGCCAAAAAAACCCTGGAGTTATGCCCAAAATAACCGCTGAAAGCAAAGCAACCTTACAATCATACAAATAACGCGCCAACTCAAAAACAGCCCAAAGCGCAAGAACCGAAAAACACGCTGCAGGTAACCTAGCTGCAAAAAGACCAATACCTAACACTTTGTACAGACTAAAGACAAGCACATCATAAAGAGGCGGATAAAACGCGTTACTCAAAAACGTCTGATACTGCCCAAAATAAAGAAGCGAACCACTAGTAAGATGACTAATCTCATCCCACAAAATGGGTGCCTTTGTTAAATTAAACAAAAGAATAACTGCATAAATTACTGTAAACCCTAAAAACAAAAGACGCCACTTGTCAAAAAACACGCGTAACCGCGTTTCTCCTGTGTAGAACAACTTTACTTTGTTCTTAAGTGTTTCCAACAAGTCAAACGTCACTACCGCAGAATTTCTGTTTATTAATATATAAAGACATTGTCAAATAATTTTCTATATGATAATTTGGGAAAAAGCTTCTTTTCTTTTGCTGCTCGTTTTCTGTCTGTAAATATCTTGAAAATTATTTTAAACACAACGTTTTCTATATTATGGTAAATTATTAGTGCGGTAAACTAGAAATGTGAGAAACCAAATGCCGCGAATAGTTAACAAAACACGATTACTATTTACATTGACTTAGGGAAAATACTTAATGCATACAGTTTAATCAGTTATTAGTGGCAGAATCCATGATTGAACTGTCAAATATAGCTGACTTCAAAAGTGTTGATGTTCCCACAGATCCTGGGGTATATTTGTATCGTAATGCTGAAGGAGAAATTCTATATGTGGGCAAAGCTAAAAATCTTCGTAGCCGTGTAAAAAACTATTTTTCAAGTATTGACCAACCTCCAAAAACGCGACAACTACTTTTACATATTAGAAGTATCGATTGGATAATTGTCAACAATGAGGTAGAAGCGTTATTATTAGAAAACAAGTTAATCAAACAACACACTCCAAAATACAACATAAACCTCAAAGATGCTAAAACATATGCATACATTGCATTAACCCGCGAAAATTATCCTAAAATTTTAACCAGCCGCAAAGTTTCGCCCAAACTGGAAACGTTTGGTCCATACACTGAAGGTTACACACGACAAGATTTGCAACGTCTTGTAACCAAAGTTTTCAAGCTACGCACCTGTAAAAGCATGCATAAACGAGCTTGTTTAAATTATCATATAGGTAATTGTACTGCGCCATGCATTGAAAACGTTACTAAAGAACAGTATACTGAACAGGTTAAGAATGCTCGGATGTTTTTGGAGGGAAAATTTGACAAAACTTTACAATTTTTAGAATCTCAAATGCATAAAGCCTCAGTAGACCAAAAATTCGAACGTGCTTTAGAATTACGAGATCAGATAGCGTCTATAAAGCTTTTAACTCAGAGACAAATTGTTGACAACGAGAGACGTTTTGATCAGGATATTATGGTTTTTTGTCAGGAAGGCGACAAAATTCGTATTATTCAATTGAGTTTACGCAAAGGCGTGTTGCTGGGTAAAAAAGAGTTTACAGTTGATCGTCAACTGATGGTAGAGCAAGAATTTTTAAAAGCGTTTTATGCTGTTAATTCTATTCCCCGTGAAATTTTACTTAATAAACCCTGTTGGCAGGATGCTGACGAAAAAAGGGCGTTGGAAGAGTTTTTATATGAAAAACGCTTAGCATCTGTTACTTTAATGGTTCCTAAACGAGGTAATAATTTTAGTCTTGTGCAGTTAGCTGAGAAGAATTTGCAGTCCAGTTTAACTGGCAATAACGTTTTAGTTGACCTACAAACAGTTTTAAATTTGTCTGTATTACCTCGTGTGATTGAATGTTTTGATATATCTAATCTTGGACAGGACCATATAGTTTCAGGTATGGTACGTTTTACTGATGCTAAACCTGATAAGAAGAACTATCGAAAATTTAAAATTAAAACAGTCATAGGGCAAGATGATTTTGCTTCCATAAACGAGGTTGTCACTAGACGTTACAAACGTCTAAAAGAAGAGGGCGTTCAACTGCCTAACCTGATAATTATTGACGGTGGACCAGGACAAGTAAGTGCTGCTCAAACAGCACTAAATTTTCTACATCTCAAAATTCAAATTATTGGCATAGCTAAAGAGAACGAAGAAATATACAAACCAAATGAGCAGGTGCCTCTTCAGTTAGATAAGAACAGTCGCATAATGCTACTTATACGACAAATTCGTGATGCTACACATGACTTCTCCTTAGGATATAACCGCAAACGCAGAGAAATGCAAATCCGCGATGAATTCAAAAAGAAAAAACATCAGCAAAATAAAAAAACTGAAAGTAGCTAAATACCATACTAACACTCAGTTATTATATATGGGTGTTGATGTTTTTACAGTATAGGTGTGTAGTGGGCATTGCATTATGCTGATTTTAAAACCATACTCTCCCCTCAAAATGGTATGAATCTTTATCGTGGCTGTACACATGGTTGTATCTATTGTGATAGTCGAAGTGTCTGCTATCAAATGAGTCATGATTTTGAGGATATAGAGGTCAAACGCGATGCCCCTAAAATTTTAGAATCTCAGTTACGTCGTAAAAGAAAACCTTGTATGATTAGCACTGGATCTATGAGTGATTCTTATATCCCACTTGAAAACGAGTTACAAGTCACTCGTCAATGTCTCTTGCTGATTGAAAAATACAGTTTTGGATTAGCAATACAAACTAAATCTAACCGTATTTTACGTGACTTAGATATACTGAAGAGGATTAACGCAAAAACCAAATGTGTGGTACAAGTTACTTTAACCACTTTTGATGAGGATTTGTGTCGAAAAATCGAACCAAATGTATCCACAACTTTGGAACGTTTTCGTGTACTGGAAACATTGCAAGAAGCAAAAATTCCCACAGTTGTATGGCTTAGTCCTATACTGCCATTTATCAATGATACAGAAGAAAACCTGCACGGATTACTTAATTACTGTATAAAAGCAAAGGTTCGCGGTATCCTTTGTTTTGGATTTGGTGTGACCCTGCGCGAAGGAAACCGCGAATATTTTTATGCTAAACTAGATGAGCAAATTCCCGGATTAAAACAAAAATATGTTCAACAATTTGGTAATGCATATATATGTGCTAGTCCAAACAGTGAGCAATTAATGAATATTTTTCAATCAAAATGTCAGCAACAAGGCATTTTATATAAAGTAGATGATGTATTTGCATATCTGCGAAAGTTTGAACAAAAAGATCTACAAACTGTATTACTTTAATTAAAAAACAAACAAGCAGGCAGAAAACGCTGATAAGAGACATGTTTGAAAAAACAATGGTGTTTGTAGACGTTTTCAATTGTCAGGTTTGTAAGCAAACACTTTGTAGTTGCTATTTGTATTCATGAGTTTTTTGTAATTGTTTTTTACTAAAAAAGTTAATCGAAGTTACAAACTTTTAGTTGTCTTGCTTTTGGGGACGATATTATTTTTGCTAAATTATCCGTTGAATACTAAAGCGGGTTTATTGCGAGAGCTGTAAAAAGTTTAGAGTGCCAACATTTACTGTGTCAGTGAATAAATGGAGGTGAAGAGTTGATTCACTTTTAGTAACAGTACGTTGTTGGCACATACTTGCTTACCACATTATCATTTTTATATGGTGTTCTGTTTTTAATAATATGTTGCTTAAAAATTACGTGATTATCTTGTTTTTTAACAGTAGCTTTATTTGTCTGGCGGCTTTTTACGTTTTATATCTTCATGTAAATAACGGAAATGATGAATTTTGGCTACAGATGCTGAAAAAGTAAAAAAACCAAAACTACCCAAGAAGAAAATCTTAAAAAAAGCTTTAAAGAAACGATAAAGTACACGCGTTCTAGTTTTGGATTGGAAAAATATAGCGATAGTTATACAAACTTTTTTAAAAATGTGTAATCAAATTTTTTAACATGAAGTTTCAAGTTAAAGTTATGTCTGTGGAGGATTATGGTTTTGCGGTTGATTTAGCTAACACTATGGATTGGCATGTAGACATGACAGATTTTGGGCTTAATCAGTTTCTTGAGCCTAATGGGTGTTTAGTGTTGTTTGATGGTTCTATTCCTGTGGGTATAGCGACTTGTGTAAGTTTTGGTAGTGTTGGTTGGTTTGGAAATTTTGTTGTTACGCCTGAGTATCGTAGGCAGGGTGCTGGGCGTTTATTGTTAGAGTATGCTATTAACTATTTGAAAAGTAAAGGTGTAGAAACTATTGGGTTATATGGGTATCCTTATCTTGAAAAATATTATAGCAAATTTGGATTTAAAACAGATAATACTGTCTTAACAGTTATGCATAATAGTAATGTGCAACTTGACAGTTTAGACACGTTTGAATTTGCTTCTCAGCCTGATTTTTCAGTTTTAGCTCGTTTTGACTGTGACTTTTTTGGTGCTGATAGGTCGTATTTATTGAGAAGTATATTGCGCGATAGGTCTAGTTTGTGTTATGCTTCATTTGTTAATGGAGAAATGACGGGTTATGTTTTATCTAAAAATTGTGGAAGCATCTCTGAGGTTGGACCGTTAGTTTGTCGTTCTGATTTGCCTGATGTTGCTCTTGAACTTTTGAAAGCGATGCTTCAACGGTTGGTAAATAGGCAGGTGTTTCTTTATTTGCCACAAAATCAACGGGCTTTTGAAACGTTTTTGTTAAGTGTGGGTTTTAAGAAAAATTTTTCTTTGTCAAGAATGTTTTTAGGTGAGTCCAAGATTCAAAATGGTATATATCTTATTGAATCATTGGAACGAGGATAGACTATGCTTGATTATTGTTTCCGTTTAGTTGAGAGTTTTATAACTAAGTCTATGCCGGCCGTTAACGCTTTAGTTGAAAATGTACAGGGACATAAAGACGAAAAAAAGTGTCGAAAAGTGACTTTTTTTCAGTTTGTTAATGAGAAAAAAATTAGTATAACTATTAATGTGCCTCATTTTTATTTACGTGGATCTGTTGAGTATACAAATCCTCAAGTAACTGCTGAGGAGCTTCAAGGAATTATAGGTCTACGTTTACTTCAAACATGTGCAAATTATTGCCTTGAAACCGGAACACATAAAATAACAAAAACAGGTTACCAAAAAATTTGTGAGACACTTAAAAAACCTCCTCAAGGATACATTTTACCATTTCTGCTAAACACTGACGATGTAGAAGCTGATAGATACTCAATTAACCCTTTAAGGCAATCCTTAGTTGATAGCGGCCAAAGCGCGTTTCCTGTAGCTAACATTAAAACAGGACAACTTAAAGTTGATAAAGTGTTTATAGAAAAATATGAGAACACCTTAATCTCTAAAAAAGATGTTGAATTAATCTCTGAAGAACTATTAAATTATGATAGTTATATGGATTTTGTGGATGCTGTTAAATTTAGACAACTTGAAGATTTATCTAACATTTTAGGTATGAATCTTTCTCTTTACGCTTTACGAATGCCCTTATCTACGCTTCAAACAGAAAAAAAAGGCGATTTACTTCATTATATTATAAGTAGTGTGCATAGGAACTATCAGTCAATTGAGCAGGCATACAACTGCATGGGGCGAAGTATTACTAAACGCTCTACATTGCTTACGGTACCTCACTCGAAAAAAGGGTATGGTTCAAAGCGTGCTGCACATGGTAAACTTTATTTTAATGATAATAAACTTGAAAATGTTGCTGTAAAATACAAACCTACTTTGCTTTATCCAAATGGAATTGATCCAAAAAACGTGTCTATATCACAAAGTTATGACGTTTTTACTGTGAATGGTGAACAGTTCGAAGACTATAGTTATGCTGAAACACCTTCTTCACCACAATTTTTTCTATATGCACTAGCTTCCCCTGAAGACTTAGCATTATGGCATGGAGTAGGTGTTTTTGCGGCTTCCAAACTTTTACAAACTTATATATCAACACACAAAGCCTGCAGTAAAGGACTAATAATTCCCGATATAAATGAAAAATTTGATTTACGTTGCCACGTGCCATTACAATTCAATTTAGTGCCTGAAAACATGTGGCGAAATCCAATTCGACAAAACATTGATGCCAGCATTGGTACAATTAAAGACCTTAACGATTTAATAAACAAAGGAATGTGGATTGAACACCTCTCAGAGTACAAATGGGAGCAACTAACGTGATATCTACAGACTCATTAACACTTAAAATTTTACGTCTACTCCGTAAACTTCCAGCCGAATTATCAAACACAGAACACACCTCCGTACGATTTCTAGAGTTCTTTAAAGAATTCGATAAAGTACAAACTGTTCAAAAAATTTTTGGAGAAAAAACAACTGAAATTTTAAGCCACTTAAAAGTTGAATTCAACGGAATAAATAGTTACATGCACGTTGACCGTACAGATGGACACATAGTGATAAGTAAAAAATATTTTCAAGACGGTAACAAAATAGACATTTACCTAGACCTAATTCATGAACTCTACCATGTAAAACAATTCATGGACGGCAAAGAACTCTTCGACAAAAACTACAAATACGTAGACCGACCAACAGAAATTGAAGCATATCAATACACTGTACAAGAAGCAAAACGCATAGGACTAACCGAGAAACGTATTTGTCAATATTTAAAAACCGAATGGATAAACGATACAGATTTCAAACGACTAAAAAACGCAGTCAAATAAATATTTGCCTTAAAGCAGATTACTAATTGAAAATTCCTAAATTCCCGGGTTTTTAGGCACTATGTTGTGTACAATTTTTCTGTACTCCAAAATTTAGGCTCTAATTACAAAACTGTGTGTAAATAGTGGTTTTTTGTAGTGTGGTTGTGGTGTAAACATGGTGCCTAATTAGGCAATGTCATCAGGCTAAAACGTTATATTTTTGCTGAACTAATTTACAGGTAAAATGAACATATTTATTGTGAATACCCTATTTTAAATGAATAGTCAATGGAAAATTTACAAGCATTCATCCGCCAA
>Ga0209737_10004161_pt1 | contig 10170 bp, 2 predicted proteins | sample TergutCu122P3_FD_187284 | JGI IMG/M metagenome (GOLD analysis project Ga0209737, IMG submission 187284) | Cubitermes ugandensis P3 segment gut microbial communities from Kakamega Forest, Kenya - Cu122 P3 (SPAdes) (version 2) | ecosystem: Host-associated > Arthropoda: Insects > Digestive system >...
CCCCAAAACCCCAAAACCCCAAAACCCCAAAACCCCAAAACCCCATACTCTATGTATGTTAATTCAAGAGTATTAGGTTAACATTATACTAATCCCATGTAATCTGCGCCTTCCTTTATTGCCTTCAATAATCTTTCGTGTAATACCTCTTTACTTGGATACTCCGGCAAATCCAACTGATTGAAGCTATTTAATTAGAATGGAGAAATACCAAGTGTGAGCAGTAGGTAGTCTTTCAGCATTTCCATAGACTTTGTGTATTTGGAATTTTTGAACACCAGAAGAGCCAGGTAAGTTCTTGAATCCATCTAAAGGAACCTTAGAAGTTCCAGTAACAAACTGAAGGAACTCAGCTCTTTCTTTAGCACTGAATGCCTCCATAACTTCCCATAACCACTTAATTACATTGCTGTTTTCAGTGTATCCTTGGTACTCTGTATTTCTTCTTAAATCTAATAGATCAACATCAGGTAATCCAGAAATCATTAGCTCTATTTCTCTCGAGTCGAATATTGAAAGTAACGTTCTAGGTATTATCTCATGTATTCCTTCCAACAAAGCTTTTAATTGACTCTTTATTCCATCATACAACAATGCCTTACACATCTTTACTATGAACTGTTGTTTGTTCTCGTTGGTTACTTTTATGTTAGTTCCATTTTCAATTAGTTCTTTAACCTCCAATCTCCCAAAATAATCGCTTGTATAAGAGAAGGACATCTCATCGCCTGTTAAATCATGATCTCTTGCCCACACCAAACTATTATATATCTCTGAATCATAATCTTGCATATCCTGTATAGTCAAAGGCTGTTCTACAAGTATCTTATACAATGCTCGTGTAAAGTAACATTCAAGATACTGTTCATCTAATAAAGCTTTACCAATTATTCTTCCTATAAACTTGAAATAGCGTAAATGGTTTGATTGTATAATTGATTTAGGATCGGGCTGATAGGTATTTCCATGTGCAGATTTTTTGAAGAGACCAATGTTAGGATTAAACATCGCTTTAGAGAGTGCTATATACCATTCACGTGTTACACCTCCAATATCGGCTGCTTCTTCATTCTTAAAGGAAACTCTTAATCTACCTTTTAGTTCCTCTATTGGTATACTTGCCAACTGTGTATAAGAATCTTGAAATATTGTATTCCTTGCTACATGCACTCTTACTGAAGCTATAGCATTTCTCTTTATTTGTCTCTGCTCTTGACGGAAGTAAGTTCTTTTATTTTCGAAGTCGAGGAGATTAGGGAAACGATCAATGAAAGGTTTAACCATAATCAGAAAGCTATGATAAGGTAATTGCCTAATCAAACTATTAAATGCGCTATGATTTTTCTCTGTAAACTTATAAAACACAAATGCCATCCTATACTTGTTACTTAGCTCTTTCATATCTTCTTCCTTTGCCACTTTTATCTCTTTCATTTGCATATTCAAATTACTTGCTTCATTCATATCTCTTAAACAATAATCATAAGCTATTATTAAACTTTCTATAGATGGTATAAGCTTTACTAGCATCTGTCCCTTTCGAGAATTGTTTTCTTTCGATTTCTTATATATAATACTTAATAACTCAGTCAATGCATTAAAAGCCTCTATTAATATATCTTTCTTTAATATAGTTCTAAGATAAGAATGTACTCTATCTTCCTTCTCTTCAGAAATAGTCTTTTGTAATTTCTTAGGTGAAGGTGTATCTATAGCATCACCTTCCATTGCATAAAGACCAATGAATTTATTAGGAGCATTATCATTTGCTTTATATCCATCATACATTCTTTTAATCAATTTAAAGACTCTGCCCATTTTAATCTCTGTTCGTGTACTATAATATGTACTTTCTGTTATTGTTCCTGGTTCCGCATTTAATAATTCTATCTCTCTATTCCATTCCTTGATGGCAGTGGTGCTGACTAGAGTAATGAGTTTGTCAATCTCTTCTATAATGATATATAGGTTCTCTTCACTCTTTGATAGTTTCAATAAAATCTCTGTCACCTTACTAAAGGTCTCAGCATTCATGCCCTCTAAATACAATATCTGACAGGCTTGCTTAACATTCTCAACAGACATCATATTTACCACAATCTTTTTACTATCCTCTCTTTTGCTTGCTAAGTGCTCTACTCTGTTAAGCAGATCATTCACGAAGTTTATTAAGGCCTCTAAATGCCTCTCACTTTTTGTATACTCTGCATCCTTTGTCAACATCAACAACTCTTCAAAAGGTGTCATAGACAACTTTACATCCAACTTCTCTTGCAACGCAGTCACTGAACTCAAATTAAAACCTTTAGTTTCTGTACAAGATATAAAGAAATAATACGCTGCTTGTGGCCTATTAATCAAAGAAGATAGGAGCGATAATATTCTTAAAGGAATTATACGATTTACTAAATGATTGTATTGTATTCCTCTATAAAGACAGATAGGAGGGAAATGATAATCTGTAAGCTTTGTTTCTGTTACTCCTTCAATAACTTTTATTGGTGATTTAAAGTATCTCTCATAAGAATTATGTCTTGATAATAAAAACAATAAGGTATTTAATACTTTATACATATTCTTCTTAGAACAACAAATATTTGAGAATAGATTATTCAAAGGTATCTTGATATTTCCTATATTAACAAATAAAAGTCTTATTAAAGTTTCAATACAACTCTCTGTAATTTTACTTGTTTGCCTAAATATAATCTGTGCTAATCCTTTCTTTTCTTCTTTATCTGTTACCATTAATATCTCTTTCATCGGGTTTATTATAGGTTCTCTATTTTCACGTCTTGGATTAGCATAGCTCCTTTCTTGTAAATAACGTGCTCTAGTTATCATATCAGGAGGAAGTGCAGCTAAGAAGTCAGGTGTTGCTGTTAATAATACTTCATCTCTTAGATTGTCGTCCATAATAGAAGCTATAAAAGTAGCTGGGTCTATATCAGCAGGACCATTAGAAGATTCTTGTGCTGGTCTATGTTGTGCTATTAACTGTTGAACTGATTGTCGTCTAAGTTCTGGATCTAGTGCTCGTAAGAAATCTAAATCAATTTGAAGTAAAAGAGTGTTGTCTGGTATTTGAACATTTGGGAGTAATTGTGCTAATTCTGCTTGTCTCTGCTGGACCAATGCTTCTTGTTTTGCTTCTTCTCTATTTTGATCCTTATTCTCCTCACTTGGATTCACTTCTGGTTGCGGAGGATTAGGTATCGAAAATCCGACTGGAGCTTCAAAAGGTTTAATAGGTTCTTCTTTTTTGACTTCGGGTTTCTTTTCTTCGATGACTTCGGTTTCAAGAAGACCAAGTATTTGATTTTTCAATACCTCCTCAGCTTTCTTCTTATCAACAGAATCTCCAAACAAACAAATGGCAGGTAACTTATTCTGTCTTCCTGCTTCCTCTTCTAATCTTTCCATCCGATAAGAATAATAATCAATTTCTCCATATCCCATACGTCTTATCCTTTGTTCTACAGTCTCTGGTACTCTATGCACCTCCTCACCTAGTACCTCCCCTTTCATTATATTAACTATTTTATCATTTGTACTTTTATCATCATCTATACTGTATATATCTTTCAGGTCACTTTCTTTTATTTCATTTTTGTCAATTGGATCTTGACTTATTTGTATTTGTATTTCTTCTATTTCATTATTTACTCTTTTAACTTCTTCTCTTATAGGTTCTTCTTGATAAATGTACTCCTCTGAGCTTTCATCACTGTCTTCGTATTCTTCTTCTCTAGCAGGAGGCTCCTGAATGATTTCTTTAGGCAGCTGTATTTCTTCTTCTCCTAAAAATTCGTCATCTTCAATATTGGATTGTTCTACATTGATTTCCATATGTTCAATATCATTATATTCTTCCATATAGATATCGGCCTTAAATAGTTTTGAAGGTTCTTCTGCTTTAGTATCTGGTTGCTTTGTTTTATCTTCCTGTTTATTGAATCTTGTTATCCACTCCAATACATTCACTATAGGGCTTAGAAGTATTTCAATTTCAGCTGAATGGAAATTACACTTCTTTATTATTTCTGTTATGACATTGATTACATCCTTGTTTTGTTTCATTAGCTCATTTAATATCGTGTATTGATTAACTTTAGGATTTACAATTGAATTCTCAGAAGAAACGAAAAGTCCTTCAAATATTGTGAACGAACTATATACTTGTGCCTGCATTTCCACACTCAAAACTTTCTCCAGTGATACTTTCTTAAGTACATGAAATGCTTGTGATACTATTCTCTTCATCATCTCAGTCAACATTACCCTTTCTTTTAAAGTATTCAAATGAGGATTACAGCTGGTCATAGCTTTTACTAAATAAATAATAACTCTCTTCCATTCTAAATCTACAATTAGTTTTTTATCTTTAGAGATGTATCCTTGTGGGAGCAGCATAGAAATAAGGAAAGAGATAAGTTTATTACCATTAATTGTAGATTGCATAGTTAATAAGAGTGCTAAGCTTTCAGGATATATTCTTATTATGTGTCCTAGTACTTCTAATATAAAGGATTTGGGAATAACATATTCTTCTTTTGAGTTGTATTGTATATTTATTAAGTTGTTTACTAACTGCAATATCAATATCTCATCTGTCTTCTTCATCACCTTCATGCTTTCCTTGAGTTGTTTGTGTAATAAAACAGCATATTCATATTCTTCATTTGTAAGCAAGGACTCTTTATGTCGTAAAAGCTTCACCTGAGGAATATTAGTATTTGCTTCTTCTACCATCTGCATCAACCAATTCTTATTCAATACCAAATTATGCTTAGCTGTCATCTTTCCACTTGAATCCTTCTTTAACTCTTTCTGTACTATTAGTACTTTCTCACAACTCTCAGTAAAGCAATGCATGTCTCTTAACATTAAGAAATCCAAACTCTGCATAAACCTATTCAACTCTATCTCACTCTCTTTCTGCAATTCTTTTAACTCTTCTTCATCTTTTGGTACACTCATTCCCTTCTCCCTATATTTTGTCTTAGCAAATAACATTCCTGCTATTACTCGCTTCATGTATTCTTGTAACAAAGCAGGAGATTCAAGTAAATTGAATATGAATTTCTTAACCAGTCCTAAAGGAACACTACTCCGTACATCCTTAATTTGCTTCATACTAAATATTGACTCTAGTATACCGCTTTTTAATACAATTTCTACAGTTGAGTAAGTTTTTGTCATATGAGTCAATAATAGCAATATTGCTGTAAGTACCTTTGTTGTTATAATAGTATTCTCAGTCTTTGATTTTTTTATTACATTCATTCGCTCACTAACACTTTCATTCAAACTTATTATCACACATAACGTATCTACCAATTTTTTAGTCTCTTCTTTATTTGGTAATAAGCTAAAAGCACTAAATGGAGATGTTATAGTGTCTTCCATTAGTATAGCTTTGTATCTAGCTCCTTGTAATATATTATGTACTTCTTTGTAGATCATAGCAAGGAGTATTAGTACTTTGGGTAATAGTTTTCTTCCAGGTATAATCAAGTTCTTATTAGCTAGCTTTGAGAGTATTATTATCAAACACTGTGATATCTTGTTATTACACATCATCTTCAATAACTCATTCGTATTGGAGAGTCGTAAGAAAGTGGTGATGATGTCGATGAGAGCAGACATTTTATAGACGGCTGTAAGTTCTTGTTCTGTTGCATTACACTCTGCTGTATACTTCTTTATTTTCTTCATAAACTTCTCGGTAATAGATATTTCTGCTATTTCATCTAAAGAGAAATTCTCATTAGGAATCAAAGTAAAGTCATAACTAAACTCTATACTGAACAACAATGTCCTCAGCTCATTAAGAAGAAGAGCAAAAGCTTCAGTAACCTTAGTTTGTCCTTGGAACTCACTTAAGAAATAAAGTAAATATTTGCATGGGTAACTGCTTATAGAATAAATACTCTCATACAACGCAATCATTAAGTAATCTAGCCACTTTCCTACAATCTTTTTCATGTCCTTTGGATCTATTTTCTTCAACTCTATCTTACTCGACTCTTCAATCTTCTTTACGCTAGTCAACCTTTCTTTACTAGACAAATCATTCATTGCTCCAATCACATTCATACCGTTACGCCTGAGAGCTTCTTCAGATTCTTCACTAGAGTATCCCAGATTTATAAGTTGTTCAAGGAAACTTGAAGGAATTTCTTGTTCTCCATACAAAGATTCTGTACCACTACGAGGATTATTAAAGATCTCCATCAAAGCATTCTTTCTCGGGTAATTCTCAAGAGCAGATACCAAAAGAACAAAACCATTTGGCACACACTCGGCAAGAAAGCGTACGATTGTATTATATTCCCCATACTTTATGTTAAATAACACGCTTTCTACAACGTAAGTAATCAATGAAGCAGCTAAAGACTCATGAGAAGTAAACCCTTCCTTTATCAATATTGCTTTATTAGCACTTATCCTTAGTGCTTGTGCTATATTTGTTGGTTCTATCATATTGCAATATATCTTTATTATTTGAGTTAATAACAACTTTAAAGCCTCAAGCAATATATTATTAACTTGTGGCTTTAATCTAATAATAAGCATAACAACATGCTGATACAATCCTTGTAATCTCTCAAATCCTCCTACTTTAAAGAACTCTAATAATAATCCTAATATTGGATTATTTGTTAATAGGATTGATAAATCTTCAACAATCATTATTGAATACATCACCTTTAATTCTGAAGCTAATAAATCTTCTTCGGCTAATGATAGATTCTTTAGACTGTATTCAGAGTCTTCTTCAAGTAATAGTGTAGCGCATTTAGCTACTGACTTGTATATTGAAATATTGATAGTTCGCTGTTCACTGTATCTTTGCCTTTTTGATGGTTGCTTGATGAGTGTAGACATAGTTTGTCGTACTTCTTCATGGAGTGATTCTATTGCTCTATAATGCTCTTTACAGTTCTTTGCTAGAAGTGTCCTTATTAAAGTTAACCCTCTTGTGTTATCTGGCTTCATTAAATGCTCACTTTTCACCCCCAAGTATACCTGTATCTCTTCTTGGACAAATGTTTCTGAAGAAACACTTTCATGAAAAAAGATGATACACTCTTTAATAAACAGAGCGCCCATCTTGGTAATAAACAATAGAATCTGCTCGCAAATGTGCTCTGGGAACTGCACAAACATCTTAGCTGATTTGCATATCCATTCCAATATACCAAACACTACATTTAATTTTTTATCACCAGAAAATACATCAATGAATTCATTATCTGCCTTACCAAATTCTTTTCTCCCAACCATAAAATCACCTAAAGTCGTTCTCTTATTTGTCATATCCAATGTTAATTCTAAAGCTTTAACTAATTCATCAAACTTAGTATAAATAACTTTTACTGGTGGTTCAGTATTATGCTCTTTAAACACTTTTTCATCTAAGTAGATTTCAATGACTGAGATATTGAAATAGCTGCTTATTGTATTAACACATTCTTGGTTAAATGCACAGATTATTGCTCTTATAAGATCTATATTCAACAAATTCTTTATAAACTCATTATTCCTGTTTAAGGCTTTTAAGAGGATTCTTAGGTGTCTAGAATCAGAAGATAAAGCGTAGAGAATAGTTCCAGCTCTTCTTAGCAAATTCACATACTGCTTACACTCTTCCTTATCACCAGCTGCCAACTTTTTTATCAGTTCTATTCCTCTCTTATTCAAATTCTCAAACAATGCAAAAATAGCTGCATGCATTTCATCCTTAGTAACATGGGCTACTTGAGTATACAAAGCTTTGATATCATTGGCGCAAGCTCGTAAACCACCTGCGACATCTTTACTATAAATAGGATTCTCATACTTAGGATCTATTAGGATGTTTAATACATTGCCTAATATTTGCTTACTTGCTAGTTTAGCTACACCAGCTTCATGCATAGTGAAAGCGGCTAGAATGGAGATTATGACATAGAAACAGTTTTGTTCAGGGATAAGATTGTTTGAGAAGATGTTTAATATGTTATCCATTATTCCGCGTTCTATCATTAGTCTTACATTTGCTGGACTACCCTTCAACATAGTAGAGATAAGGTAGATGGAAGAGTAGAGTAGAGGTCCATATATAATGTTAATCTTTGGAGATTTACCTGTACTCAATTTCCCTAGCATCTCATTCAACACCTCAATAACCTTATTCTCCAGAACTCTTCTCAAAAGTGCTACTCCTTCGTTATTAGGCAATCTCTCTATCTCCTCCTGATCTTCTATAATGTCATCTGATATTTGCATACTCCTACGTCCTCTCATTCTCATAAGATTTCTTATATTTGCCATTCTCCTCCTAAATTGTCTTATAGGATTTCCTTCATCTTCATATTCTCCAAGTTCTAATATCTCTTCTCTTCCAAGATCTATTTCGTCTTCGAAATCCAATAACCCTGCAAATCCCTCTTGTGCTCTGTCTTCTATTGAATTTGGTTTTACACTTCTTGTTATTACAAACATTAACAATTTGCACAATTCCTGTCTTTTATCCAATGTTGGCATAATATTACTATTGGGATATACAAGTTTCCCTTCTCCTTCACTCAAATAAGCTATCTCAAACGATAATCTAAGCAGGATAGCATCTACATTGGAGACATCATTCTCAACATTTCGATTAATTGACAAGAGAACTAACAATTGTGCCGCTAATATAGAAGAAGGAAGAGGGTAGACATAGCAGCGATCATCAATAGGGACTTGTAGGATGCTTATTAGGATCGTTTGAATGCCTAGCCAAAACCTTGAAGCTTCTGGAGTATTTAAATCTCTCTTATCAAAACTCTTATATGCCGTATACAAAAAATATAAGACCTCAATTAAGAACTCTTGGCTTAATGCAGTTTCAGCTGCAAGTACTTCCAAGTTAGTTAAAGGAATAACCAATTTATATGTATCAGCCTCCTTAGCTACTTGACGTAGAGTGCATTCTCGAAGAAGAGTATAAATAAAGCCAGATTGTGAAGTATTAATACCAAGGTAACATAGAAGATCGTCAATGATTGGTTTAGTAATTTGACGTATACCAGTATAGAAATTTCCCTTAGAATTTACAATAGCAGTAAATATTTCGATAGCGAGTATGTGTAGTTCAGTATTACCTTTAGTGGATCTTATTAGTTGTGTTAAGTCACGTCCAATACGCGCTCTTAATTCAGTTTCAGTGATGAAGGCTTTGATTTTGGTAGGATTGCTCACGAGATTTACTAAGGTTTATAATAAAAGGATACAGTAAATCTTATAAGCTAAAAGTGATGCAAGAACCATCTTATACTTATCTGAACTATGATCCTCAATCTTGGCTATTCGAACTTTACACCAAAGTGCGGGAAAGAGCGATTGGGAGATATCAGAACTTTTGGCAATTTCTTGAACTAATTTAAAGGAGTCTTCTTTATTTCCCTTTAAATGCGAAAGTCTCACATTCCTTATCGAAGGCACATCACTATCCGCATAATACTCAAATCCTATCTCCTGAACTTCTCTCAACATCTCCAATGTAGAGACCTTAATACTTGCCTTTAAATTCACTCCTAAAGCAATATTCATCAACCACTGCATAATCTCCTCTGTAAACAATGCATCAGCCCCTTTATTTCGTGTAGAGTACTCCGCCATTATTTTTAATGCTTTTACTACAATGTCCCAATCATCTAGCTTGATTAGCTGTCCAACGGAGCTAATGAATGCATTGTGTGTACGTCTTCTTGTAGAGTAAAAGAATTTGAGAGAAAAATTTAGAATGTCTTGTATTTGGAGCATTGAGTGTTCCTTGATGTGTTGTGTTAGTTTACAGTTAAGAATTTTAATCACTTTAGTCCATTTATTTGGTGCTATTGTGCTTCTGTAACCTTGTCTCTTTAAGCTTATTTCGCTATCATCTATTTGCTCTCCTACCAATCTCAAGTTCTCATAAAACCTATCGTTGTCTTCGGTAGATGATTCGAGTGCTTGTCGTAACTTTTCTAGGTTCTTGGGAGAGTGAATGAAGGGATTAGTGACTTCTTTACTTTTCATAATTATAAAACAATTCCTCCAATCCTTATATCCATTTTTCGATTATATTCTCACCTTCATTCACATCCCCTCACTCCAATTTTTCTAGGGGTTTTGGGGTTTTGGGGTTTTGGGGTTTTGGGG
>Ga0209737_10004162_pt1 | contig 10169 bp, 11 predicted proteins | sample TergutCu122P3_FD_187284 | JGI IMG/M metagenome (GOLD analysis project Ga0209737, IMG submission 187284) | Cubitermes ugandensis P3 segment gut microbial communities from Kakamega Forest, Kenya - Cu122 P3 (SPAdes) (version 2) | ecosystem: Host-associated > Arthropoda: Insects > Digestive system...
AAAAAAAACTGGGGGGGGGGGCTGTGGCTAAATGACACCAAATGTCCATCTAGGCTAATGATATTAATTTACCAGGTGAAAACATAAATATCACAGCGGACAACATAGAAAAATGAGCTGCTAGAAAACATACTGGTCTAGAAGTCAATTAAGAGCAAACTAAATACATGTTCATGTCTCATTAACCAAATGCAAGATAGTATCATAATACACAGATACCTCGCAAATGCGTTGAAAATTTTAAGTTCAAATATCTGGAGACAACAGTGAATCAAAACTTCATGTATGCAGACATTAGAAGCTGATGAAATATGCAAAACATTTGTTACCATTTAGATAAACATCACTTGATATCTAAAACTGTAAAGATTACAACAGGCATATAGAGAACTATAATTTTACCTCATTTCATATGTGTGAAACTTTGTTTTTTACTGTACGGGGATAACATATTTTGGATGTGACAGCACATGCTTCATAGGAAAAATATATAGACTTAAGCAGAAGGATGGAAAGTGAAATGGAAGGAAGTAGCATGGTATAAGTTCCCTAATTTTTACTTCTCACCATATATTTAGATGATCAAATCAATGAAGAGGAGGAGATCAGAGGAACATGTGGCGTGTATGGGAAACTTAAAAAATGCACTCAACTTTAGGTCACAAAAGTTACACAAAAGACATGACTTGGAAAAATTAGGCACAGACAGAAGAATATTATAATGTGTCCTAAAACAGGGTGGAAACAGGTGTGCAAAATGGATTAATTTGGCTCAGGATATGCACAAATGGCAACCTCACATAAAGACAGCAATAAACCTTCAGCCTCAACACAAGGCACACAAGTCCCTTCATAGATGAGATTAGCTCCCCCTCCAAAAACCAACCTCTGGAATCTGTCACAGAGTGGGGTAATGTCTATAAATGGCTAACAGGGGCAATGGTCCACCCAAGCCTAGTTTAAGCATCATACCAAGGGTAGCATGGCACATTGGGTGGTGACAGCAGTACCACTGAAGATTCTGTCCAGGCACCAGGAAGCACTCTGTTCTATTTATGTCTTCCACTTGTAAATGGCAGTGTGGGTGGTGACTGTTATTTCCCTATTACTTGTGGCACTCTTACGGAGAAAACACGAAATAAAAACCTATAAAAAGCAGAGACACTGTGGTACAGAAGTTCCTGCCTAGATTTGCTCAACAGGTGGTCAGCCAGTCTGGCAAACCACTCCAGAGAGTTGGTACTGCCAGCAACCCTAGGGACACTGTGCATTTTCATGATCAGGGACGAATGGGCACAATATGTCCCAATGATGTAAATTTATTCAAATTAACCTGCACCATACCACGGCTGTGACAGCACTCCTTTGCCAAAAACTCGCTACAGGGGAGATAGATATAGCACTTATTCACGAATTCTGGGTTTATGGGGACCCAATAAGGGGATTATGCAATATAAGGGTGACACTCTTCTGCTGGACCTGGTATTGCTTTGAGATCCAGAATTTTTGTCAGGAACACAGTCCATGCCTTTCCACTCTCAGAGCACTGCTCTAGAGATGTGGTGATGGTGATAATGACCTATGCTAGAGGAGGGAACAGAAGAGAAATTACTGTTACTTCATCATACCTCCACTATGATTCAGATGAACCACCTCCATTGAAAAAGTTCAGGAAAGTCATTGACTACTGCAATACAAATAAATGCACCTCATCGTTGGATGTGATGCCAATGCACACCACATTATATGAGGAAGCATGGACAGGAACTCATGAGGAGAATACCTAATGGAATATTTAGTTCACACAAATCTTAATATTCGTAATAAAGGTAATCAACCTACTTTTGTAATTAGCAATAGGAAGAAGGTTAGAGACTTGACACTAGGGACTGACACTATAGCAGACCTAGTGACAAACTGGCATGTAACTGATGAGACCTCATCATCAGATCACGTATTTCAAGTGACCTGATGTTACCACAACCCCAAGACAACCAATTGGGGAATCCTAGTGGGAAGATTTTAGGCAAATCTAGGGGCTGTACCAAGAGTTATACATTCAGTGTAGGATGTTGGGCTGGCTGTTTACATGATGCAACAGGCCATCCACTTGTCCTATCACTAAAACTATTCAGCCAGGGTGGCTGACTTGCCAAAGACAGCTCCTTGATGGAACGAAGAGTTGAGCCGCTTTAAAGGTGCAACAAGATGGCTGCTAATCACACTAAAAGAAGAGGTGACAGGGAATCATACAAGACAGCCCTCACCAGTTACAATAATGAGATAAGAAAAGCAAACTGGTCCTCTTGGAAAGAATACTGTCAGGGGATTGAGAATGTACCTTACAGGGCCAGACACACTAGGACCATGGGGAGAGCTGGGTGTGATCTATTAAACTACCTAGTTGCTCATATACACAATCTAGAAAACAAACCCTGATTGGAACTATAAAAAGTTTACTTTTCTGGGTCTGCTGGAATACAAGTGGCCTTGGAAGGACATGGGCAGCCAAACCTGAGAACATTTGCTGCTCACAGGGAGAAATGGGAACTGTATAAAAGGGCAATTGCTCAATCTATAATAAGATAGGTGAGAAGCACATTCAAACCACATAAATCAGCAGGGACTGATGGAATTGTACCTGCAATGTTGTAACAAGGAGTCTATCCCTTAGCAACTCATCTATACCTTACCTTTACAGCCTGCCTAGCAAGAGGGTATATACCCAAAGTTTGGAGGCAGGTTAAGATGATGTTTACCCCCAAATCAGGGAAGGCCAACTACACCAAGACTAAGGCATATCATTCTATTAGTCTATCTTCCTTCATGCTGAAAACAATGTAAAAAAGGGTGGACACGCACATCAAGGATGAGATTTTGCGATTATGTCCCCTGTACCAATACCAATTTACCTACAAAGCAGGGAAGTCCACTGAAACTGTACTGCATCATGCTATCACACACACAGAGGAAGCAGTATAAAACATGGAAGGTACACTTGGAGCTTTCCTAGATACTGGGGGTACTTTTGTTAGCACCTGATCTGACATCATAACACAGACTGCCAAACAGCATGGGCTTGCAGACACAATTTGTTGATGGATCAGATCCATGCTGGGGGACAGAAAAATCATAGCCATGCTCACTGGAGATACTTTGGAAGGGTCTGTGGTCAGGGACTGTCCACATGGGGGTGTTATATCGACTTTGATGTGGAGCCTGGTTGTGGATGAACCCAAAGGAGGACTCAATGAGAATGAATGTTGGACACTGTGGTATGCAGATGACATTGCTATCCTCATCCACCGAAAATTCCTGCCATGGTCCCAGAGTTTCTACAGGAGGCTCTGAGTATGTATATAAGAGTGGTGTTATAGGACTCAGCTGTCTACCAATCCACAAAAGATGGTGATAGTACCATTCACCAGAAAGAGAGATTTAAGGGACCTAAATGAACCAGCCTTCTCTGGACACACCTTGCAGCTGACTACCAAGGTCAAGTACCTTGGATTTATTCTGGACAGGGGATTGATACTGAAGCAACAGCTGAAAAATGTGATGAATAAAGTCTATAGGGCTTTTTGGACCTGTAAGAGCACATATGGGAAAACCTGAGGTCTGAAACCCAGAGTGTTGAATTGGATCTACACAGTAATCAGACCTGTATTGACCTATGGCTCCACAGTTTGGTGGCCAAAGGTCAGATACAATGTCAGCAGGACTAAGCTCAGTCAGTTACACAGATTAGCCTGTCTGGCTATATTAGGGGCAATGAAGATGAACCCAACATTTGTCACGGAGGTCCTTCTTGGACTTCCTCCTCTGCATGTGATGACTGAGGCAAAGGCCCAGGCAGGGATCTACACACTAATGTAAACCCAATAACAGAGACCTAAATCCACCAACTTTGGTCACACCAAACAATCTTGGGACCCCCACATCCCACTTCCTGAAGATCCATTTTAACATTACCCTCCCACAAGAATTTCACTAAGAAACAAATTATAAACTGAATGATGGCCATGAGGAAATTGAGTCACAACACAGTAGTTTTCAAGCTTGCCCACAGCTTATATCTTAATGTAGCTCAAATGCTCTGCAGTACGAACAATCAGTAACTAAACACTATAGAAAATACAGCTTTTTAAAATGGTGCTACAGGTTTTACTTCAGACAATTATAAAATGGAGCACCATAAATACTTTACAACTTGTAACACAACCTGTCCAAGTTTGGTCTATTATGTCTATTTAAACCCTTAACTAAACAGGTTCCATGTTCAGGCCTCTTTTAAATATTGCCAGTAACAAATGTCAAATACAGATAGACCTGAAAGATAGAATACTTTCTGACAATAATTTTTTTTCCAGATGTCAGAAATGTGACATTATTATGAGTCTACTCTTCAAAGCAGCAAGATTAGTTCAGTAAGGACACATGATAAAAACCACCCTTCTGTTCTCCTACAAAGGAGTTGGTTGTCTGGATCTGCACATGTATGTACAATCCGCAATTTCCATTACTAAAAATATGTTTTCCTTAATTTTTTAATGTGGTACATCAGTACTTCTGAAGCAGAACCCAAATCACCCCTGGTCCCAAATAATGTTACAAAAGATAAAATTAAAAAAAATCTAAAAGATAAAAGTTTCCCACATGAAATACAATGCCAGTGTGAACTGAGAACTCTGCATGCAGCTACACAGTCAGGGAGATATGTGATTCGTAACTAGCAAAATAAAGGCTGTTACAAAATGTACAGGGTGCATCCTGGCTCTTACCTTATTGTAAGCATTTGAACTTGCATTTCTTATCCCATTGCTGTTATCCATGTAGGTTTTTACCTGGTTTTCATTGGTAATGGTTGAAATTGCAGACGGTGACAAAGGGTACCGTTTTGGCTTTCCCACGTACTTACTCGCCTTCAACAAACTGAAAAAACAGAGCATCAGGCTATTTAAATTATGTGCCAATAATTACCTTAATATCAAAGTACAAATCTTCATAAGTCTTTATTAAAAGGAAGGAAACCTAATTTTGCTTTCCTTGATTACAAAAGAAACATGACAATGCTAATAAAAATGAAATGAAGCCTGTGCAGGAAACCCTTGCTATTTGGAGGCATTACATTACTAAAAGATCCTACAAACTGTAAAACTGTGATGTGCAAAGTTAAGAAGTTGTGGGAAAAATGGGATTAGGGGAAGCAAAGACAATTAAATCATGGTAAAAAACACACACACACACAAACACACAAAACACCTCTGTTGTTATTTACTGGAGAGATGTCAGTGTTCCTGGCTGAAAGTTGTCAGGAAGATGACATGACACAAAGCACATGGAGAAAGGGGAGACTGAGACTTTGTGAAGAACAAGGTGATTTTTAATTTTTCTGTCTTCTTCCACACTTCCTTACACACCTCTCTGTATGGCACCATGACAACCTTCACCCCTGCTTAAATTTAAACCAGTCTCACCAAGGTTAAAGTCTTGATGTGGTAAGCATTCCTCCTTATCTTCCAAATACTCTGGGTCCTTAGCACCAGGCACATCATCAGCAGGTGCTGACTCCTTTCTCCTCACGTTATGTAGGTCTGTGTGTGTCTTAGAATCATCAAACCAACCTTTACTGGCATAGAAACATCCCTTCTCACCCCTAATCTCTGTTAGGCTGTTATAAAACCACATGGCCCTCTGCATCACACAACAGAAAAATGATCCTCTCTGTGCCTCACCTTCCAGCCCCACACACACAAATGGCCTTCCCATCTTTTCAATGAGGGTTCACAACATCTTACACAAGAAATTTTCTGTTATAACATTTGCCCTCATAATCTTCACACAAGTCCAGCAATTATATCCTGCTTGAAACATCTGCCAGGGTCCTGTATCTTGAACTTGGCAAGTGAAAGGCGCCAATGTTCTTCAAATATGTCATAAAATCACAGCCTTTACAGTACCAACTTCAGATACAAAAAAGAAAGGAGTCACACCATAATCTGCCTCTAAAGTATTCCCTTAAGGTCCCAACATACATTTGCATGTTCTGCTTATATTTGTCAGCAGGTGAGGCATAAATATGTTGCCATTCCATCAAATGTTCAGGTTTCTATGTCAGAATTCTTTGTGATGACTCTACACTATTATCATGAGACTTAAAAATCATGGCGCAAGCTGCATAGGGCGATGTGTTTTGTGAACAAGCCATATTTTCACAAATGTATAATCAGTCTTCGTGTAGTTTCATCTGTGTAAGAATTCACAAACCAGTTGTCCTCTATAAATTTGGTGGATGAGATACATCTTGTGTTGGATACACTCAATTCTTAAGATTTTATGCTTAACTCAGCAACTTGGTGGAATACATTGCTTGAAGACAAGAAGCCTTTCCACAGAATCAAAGACTTGTCTACATCTAAGTCTGGGAGGTAAAGATTCTTGAATCCTTTGTTCGAGTGTCATTTTAAAAGTCTGTACAGACAACCATATTCGAATAGTGTAGAAATGTAAATGAAATATAGAAACTGGATTTAAGCTTCATTGTCACACAGCATTTAGAATCCTTATGTCAGAGATCTGAACAAAAACAATCCCCTTGTCAGGAAGCATTCTCCACATATATCCAAAATCCACCTTACGAGGTTTGAAAGGTGTTCTTCAGAGACTCTAACACATCTACCAAAATTATCTGTGTGGATGACTTTAAAATGAAAACCATGATGTTACACCACACACACATCAAGACATTTCACTATTTTGGAGAAAATGCAAGAAAGGAAGCCACAAACATGAAAAAAACGTTTCCAGGATTGTTCTGGGAATGTTGCGCCAGTCGCTTGGCAACTAGAAGAAATAAAGGGCATAGAGTTATGAACTAATTTTATTCATAAACATAATTTAATATATATATATATATATATATATATATACAATACTTCCATAGTTACAAAACTATTCTGACATATTTTATTCTGTAATATTAAAAGTGTTCAGTGTATTTAAGTGTTAACTCAATAAATGTTAACAGCATATAAACACACACACACACACATATATACACTTGAACTTGGTTATAAGGACCTTGGTGTATGCAATATATCATCTATAGCATTATACATTCAGCCATAACTAATTCCCCATAAGGCACTTTTTCTGTCTTGCTTAGTACAACGTATATAACAGCACCTACATCAGATATAATGGCATTGTCAGTCACTGTTTCTAACATAATTTTTCAAGAAGTACACAATTTTGAGATTCTATCATTTCCTTGTACATGACAGAGCAAGCCCTCTATGCTTTTAGGTCTGGAAAATGACAAGAGTAACAGTAATTCACTTTGTGCACAAAGTTGCCCTCTACGTTTCTACTCTTCCAGTTAACAGGACACTGGTATTATGATAACATGGCTACAGTCAAGTGTAAAAGGAAGGTTCTGAGTGTCAAAGGAAACAAAGTGATAAGATGAATAGAAAACATAAAAATAAAACTGATGTGTGTCAGAAATTTGGTCTCGTGAATTCTACAAGCCAAATGATTTGGAAAAACATAACCAAAATTTTCAGTGCATATGAACAAAGCAGATTGAGAATACAAGTGGCTTCTAAAGCCTGAATGAAGCGATGCCGGTAATGTGCTGCTTACGTGGTTTAAGCCAGAGACAAGTGACACAATGTCGCAGTAAGCAGACCTCCTCTCAATGTAACTTGTTCTTCATAACTTTAAATGCACATTAATGTATTTTTTAGTGTAAACCTGTATGGAGATATACAATTATAGGGGAGTAATTTTTATTATTTATACATTTTAATTGTAATTTAAATGTGAAATATATCACAGCATTAACATTCCGTAATACACCTAATGGCCTGGGTTTTGTCTTGAAATAGTCTTCCTTTACCTTTACCATACACCTCACTTACAGCAACACTCTTTTTATAATGACACAATTTATTCTGTCCCTTTGAATGCGTGTCCGTGTTATGTGTATGTAAATACATCATCTTTACATAACATTACTGTATATACACGTGTGGACAAATGCGTGTTCTTCACTCAAGAACAATGACTTCAAAAATAAAAATGTAATACTTAATAACACTAAAACAACAAGGACTCTGATAAAACTTAGGTTCCCTGTTGGTGCAACTGTTACTGAGCATGGTGCTACAGCATTTTAGGATGACTTACAGGCAGACTTTTAAGAAGGTAAAAAGGCACTGTACAAAATACCCCTCCAGCACTTCAGATGTGTGGTGCACAAATGACAAGACTAGAATGCAGGACATACCTCATGCTGTTAATGCCAGTGCAGAACAGACTGGGCATGACATGTGTTTGTCAAAGAAGTTCAAGCCCTCACCTGTTGAAAAAATTAAAAATTTAACTTTTATGACAAAATTGAAAGTTGACATTTTAATTTCAGCTCAGTCCACTTCAGGAAATGACAGGGTCTCTGTGATGTCAAAAAATATGGTCCATTAATTTGATTAGCAGGTACTTCACAGTCAGCTTTTATTCAGGTGCTATACCAATCTGAGGATCCTATTTATTTAATTTTGGACACACTCAGTGAAGCCCAGAGAAAGGCAGACAAACTAGAGTTGCAGAAATTTCATCACAAAGATTGTGTTTATTCATTTCTTCACCTTCTTTGTCTGACACTATAACCCTACATGGGTTTTGGTCATCTGCACCAGATGATTCCAGGCTTTCTATCTTTGACAATTTGGCTCCAATTCTCAGTTTTAGCTTCTCTAAATCATTTATTACTTCATCTATCCATCTATTCTTGGACCATCCTTTGGTTCTTACTCCTATAGGGTTCCAATCAGTAATCTTCTTAAATAGTTTTGTATCTGCCATTCTGTTAAGACATCCCCACCATTTTATTCTTCGTGCCTTTATATATTTCACAGTATCTTCTCCTTTTATCAGCTTCCGCAATTCATTATTACTCCTTATTCTCCATCCTTCCTTGGACTGAAGTAGTCCAAATATCTCCTTTAATATTTGTCCTTCAAAAACCAATAAATTATTTATGTCCCATACAGACAATGTCCAGGTGTCACATGTAAAAGTCACTACAGGCCTTATACCACATAAATCTTCCTTTTCGTATATGTTAGTTAATTTAAGGGTCATTAATCCTTTATATATGCATAACAGGCTCTATTTACTTTCTTAATGCTGTGTGTTACTTCTTCTGCTATGCTATTATCATTTATTATTGAACCTTAATAAGGAAAACTAGAGACTCTTTCACACCTATACCCTCCTACCCCTACCTGCTTATGTTAATTGTGCATCTTCTTACTTACTCTCACATAATTTGTTTTTTGTTAATTATCATTCTCATTTCTTGTGCTGTATTAACTAATTCCTGTAATGCTTTTTCCATGGCTTTTAGATTCCTAGATATTATGACACCTGCATACACATTAATTTGTACCACTTAGTTGATACATTTCCCCTGGCAACTTAATTTCCTTAGAATATAATCCAGTACTAAATTAAAACAAACCGACTGACAATGCATCACCTTCTCTTACTCCTACATTAACATTAAAACTTTCTGTCATGTTGTTCTTTGTAATTACTCTTGCTTGAAAGTCTTCCAATGTCATCCTTATGAATCTTATAAGTTTACTGGGTATTCTTTGTAGTTGTCATATTTTTACCATTTTAGGTCTATAAATACTAGTGAATGCTTGCTTAAAATCTAAAAACAGTGTCTATCTGTATATTATACTCATATGCTTTGTCTATTATTTGTCTCAATGTCTGTATATTATCAATTGTTCCCCTGTGCATTCTGAATCTATTTTGGTAATCAGCAATTACTTTCGCTGCACATTCTGTCCATCTGTTACTTATTATACTTGATGGTACTTTGTACATACAACTTCAAAGTGTTATTCCTCTGTAATTGTCACGTTTATTCTGATCACCTTTTTTATACATTGGGCACATAATTCCCATCTTCCAATCTATGGGTATTTCTTCCTTTTTCCATAGATTTTAAATTAAACTATGAATCGTCCTCCATACAGCTGGACCCACTTTCTGTAAAATCTCTGCTGTTATCCTATCTATCCCTGGTGCTCTTTGCTTTTATTCATTTACTTCCTCCAAAAATTCAGTGTTTGAAATCTGAAAAAAAAAAAAAA
>Ga0209737_10004163_pt1 | contig 10169 bp, 9 predicted proteins | sample TergutCu122P3_FD_187284 | JGI IMG/M metagenome (GOLD analysis project Ga0209737, IMG submission 187284) | Cubitermes ugandensis P3 segment gut microbial communities from Kakamega Forest, Kenya - Cu122 P3 (SPAdes) (version 2) | ecosystem: Host-associated > Arthropoda: Insects > Digestive system >...
AAGCAAAAAAAGTTCTTGATGCGGCGTGCGCGAAACACGGAGTAAAATTAAATTACCAATCGTTTGACTTCGGCGGCGAGCGCTATATGAGAACGGGCGAAACGCTTCCAGATAGCGCGGTGGAGGAATTTAAGAAATTCGACTCGATTTTCTTGGGTGCAATCGGACACCCTGACGTTAAACCCGGTATTTTGGAACTCGGAATCCTGCTCAAAGCGCGCTTCAAACTTGACCAATATATAAATCTCCGTCCCGTAAAACTTTATCAGGGCGTTGAAACACCGCTTCGCGACAAAGGTCCTGAGGACATTGACTTTACGGTCGTTCGCGAAAACACAGGCGGAATTTATACCGGAATGGGCGGAACAGTCCGCGAAGGAACTCCCGACGAGGCGGCGACGCAGGTTATGCTTTACGACCGCAAAACCGTTGACAGATGTCTGAAATACGCCTTTGAATACAAACAGCGCCGCAACAAAAAGAGCGCGAAATACGCAGAAAAACCGCTTACCCTCATTCATAAAAGAAACGTTTTGACAAGCACCGGCGATTTGTGGTGGCGCGCGTTCAACGAAATGGGCGACGCGCAATTTGCCGACGTTAAGCGCGATTACAATCACATCGACGCGGCGAATATGTGGTTTGTGAAAAACCCCGAATGGTTTGACGTTTGCGTAACGGAAAACCTTTTCGGTGACATCATCACCGACTTGGGCGCAATGATTCAAGGCGGCTTGGGAATTGCGGCAGGCGGAAACATTAACCCCGACGGCGTGTCGATGTTCGAGCCGATGGGCGGTTCTGCTCCTAAATACACGGGCAAAAACGTAATCAACCCTCTTGCGGCAATTTGCGCGGCTGGGCTTATGATGGACACGCTCGGCGAAACAGCGATTGCCGAAAATATGGAAAAAGCGGTAGCCGACGTTCTCGCAAGCGGGCAGGTGAAATCTCTCGCAGCAGGAAAAATGGGAATGGGCACAAAAGAACTCGGCGATTTGGTGGCAAGCAAACTGTAAAATGCTGTCGGCATAAAAATACTTTCATTAAAAGCAAAAAAGCAGACAAATTTTATTTTGTCTGCTTTTTTTATTTGCCATATATTATATTCATTACATTAATTGAGCAAAGGACTGCAAATGCAAACTCTTCCCGCAGACCTGCGGCATACTTGTTGCTCGACTTGGGTGGAAAAGAAGTCAAGTAAAAGATTAATTAACAATTATTCAAACAAAGGAAAATTGCGAACGAACGGCTCATTTATCGAAGACCACATAGCAAAAACTCTGTCAGGAACTATGCAAATTTCAGGAAAATATGATGTAGAATTAATAATTAACTTTACGCGGTCGAACAATACTTGGACAGGAACAGCAACAGCGAATGGAGTTGATGTGTCGGAAGTGTTCAAAAGAGGTTTTTTAGATTAGCGGAAAGTCGTCGAGGTTGAGAGTTAAACGGTAATTTTGTGTTATGCGGGCGGATAATATCTGCCCTTACGCAGATTTGCGTATGATTTGTAAGGGAAGTAATTTGCTTCCCGTTTTTGTTTTTGCGCAAATAGTATTTTTCGGCAAGAAAGTTAAATGGGTGTTTTTAATATGAAAATATATCACGGAAGTTATATGGCGGTTGAAACGCCTGAAATTTTAGAGAGCAGGTTTTCGAAAGATTTTGGGGCGGGGTTTTATTGCACGGAATTGGAACAGCAAGCCGTTCGTTGGGCAAGCCGCTATGATAATGCTGTTGTTTCCGTTTATGAATACACGCCCGATGAAAAACTGAATGTGCTTGAATTCAAAGAAATGACCGAGGAGTGGCTTGATTTTATTGTTGCTTGCCGCTCTAAAGAAAAACATAATTATGATATTGTAATCGGCGCAATGGCTAATGACCAGATTTACAATTATATATCAGATTTTGTTGACGGCGTGATTACTCGCGAGCAATTTTGGGTTTTGGCAAAATTTAAGTATCCGACACACCAAATTTGTTTTTGTAATGAAAAGGCACTGAAAACATTAAAGTTTATTAATCAAACAGAGGTAAAATTATGACAGGTAGAGAAGATAAAAATGCAAATAATTTGTTTTTCCTTTGCTCTTTGATTGAATACATAGGCAGAAAAACAAAAAATCACAGAAATGTGGTCGTGAATGCCATCGGAAAAGCCGGCTTGCAACGTATTTTTGATTTGGCAGATGTTTATCATAGCGAAAATATTGATAAACTGATGTTTGAATTAGTAGAAAAATACAGGATAGAAAACGGAATCTTTGACAATGTTGCAAATGCAAAATATTCAATCCCGACTCATTGGGATATTGGAAAAGTTTACAAGCGTTTGATTGTTGAAGTTAGTAAAAATGAATGCAAACCGTTAGTGGACACTTTAACAGAAGTTTACAATTCTTGGCTGTCGCGAGAAATAGAAAATTTTAACGGCAGCATTTACTATGAAAGTCCGGAATATCTTTTCCAGTCGTATTTGAAAGGCGAAATTTTATAGCAAAAGGTTTTATGATAATAACGAAAAGCAGGCAAATGTTATTTTGTCTGCTTTTTTTTGTGTTTTTTAATAAAAGCAAATATTATTTTACCAGTGACTTTTAGTAAAAACTAATATTTATCAAAGGAGTGTTTTATGAAAAAAGTGCTGTTGGTGCTTTTGCTTGTTTCAACAATGGCGTTTTCGGATGGTGTGATGTTTAGGCAGGGAACCAATGCCATTAACGCGGGTATTAACCTTAACTTTAACACATACGACGGTGTGCGCCCGGGTATTCTTGCCGTTTATGACCGCGGAGCGTTCTGGAATTGGTATTCTTTGGGTGCGGAAGTAGGATTTTACAACGATTCGAGAACGATTTTTGGTTTGAAATATAGTTACAATTATGTTTCTCCGCTTGTTCGTTTCGGTTTTCACCCTTTTGGACTTTCGTCTCTTGACGGCAAGGTAAAAGCAGCGGCTGTTATCGACCCGTATGTGGTTATTGCCGTAGGTCCCACTTTTAGTTCTTGGAGTTGGGAGGAGATAGACGGAAAAGAAAAGAAAGATTCCAGCACCAACTTTACTTGGGCATTCAAACCAGGTATTCGTTGGTATTTCAACTCAAAGGTTAATTTTTGGGCGGAAGGTTGGTGGAATTCTCTCACACTTGGTGCGGGCATCAGTTTCTAATTTCGGACATTCTTAAAACAAAAAAAGCCGACTGTTCTTTGAGCAATCGGCTTTTTTTTATTGTTTTTCTTCTTCAAATTTTTGATAACCCATTGCACTCAAAGCGTGGTCGATAGTTTCAAATTTTCCGGTTTTCGCATAAACGAGCGATTGTTCCGTGTCTATTTTGGCAAGAATTGCGGCATCGTCGGGGGAATTGTATGTTTTGTTGGTATTCACTAATAAAAACTGCTCGCCGCCGATTTTTGCGCGAAGAATACTCCGCGCAAATCCGCCGTTGTAGTTAAAACTTCCCGCCTGATATTTTACGCTCATTGAAGAAGTCCCATTCTGTGCAAATTCTCCAAAAAGCCCTGTATTCGCAACGCCTCGGAGTAATTCGGATTGATGTTTAACGCTATCGAAATGTGTCTTGCCGCCAAATTGTATCTTTGGAATTCAAACATTAAACCCGCAAGCATTGTGTGAGCAATGAAGTCGTTCGGCGAAATATCAAGCGCCGTCAAAAGATTGTCGAGCGCAAGTTCTCTTTCGTCGAGTTTTATTAAAACAAGCGCAAACTGGCGGTGTAAATAGGAATTTTGCGGGTCTAACATCAATGCTCTTTGAAATAGTTCCGCCGATTTTTCAAATTCCTTTTTTTCATAATAAATGTGCGCCAATTCTTTAATCGACGGAAAATTCAACGGATTGTATTCCAGCGCTTTTTCCAAAAGTCCCGGAACAACCAACTGGTGTTGTGTGAATGCAAAATACAACTCGCTCGCAACGATGTCGCCTAAATTTCTTGTGCGGATTCCCTCAATTCCCTCAATGTCTTCGACTGTGATAATTTCGGGAATTATGTGTTCGACGGGCGTTAAATAATTTTTCACACTGTCGATAAACGGCAAATTGCGGCGGTTTGCGGCGGAGTAATATTCAAGTTTCGGCAAATCGTCTCTGAAAATTTCGCCGTCGAGTGCCAAAGATGCCAAATGGTGTCTTCCGAGAAGATAATTTGCCGCAAGAACACGTTTGTCCGAGAGCATATAAAGCGAACCGCCCCAGTAACTCCAGCGTAAATCGTTAATAACTTTTTGGTTTTGCGAAAGAATCGTATTAACGCGCTCGCTGCTTAAATTTCCGAAGTTTCCTTTTGTGCCGAGAAGCAAAAATTCGCTTCCGTTATACCATAACTGCGCATTTTCAAAAACCGACAAAAACGTTTTTACAATTGATTGAAATGTTGCGAAATCAAATGCCGCAATCGGCACAAATTGCGTGAGTATTCCGTTTCCCGTAAGAATTTCCGCCGCGTTTTCGTAAAATTCTTTGGTGTAAAATCCAGCAAGATACGGGCGGAAAACCTGTCCGATTTCTACGGAAATCAAATCGTATTTATGCCCTGTCCGCCTGACGGAATTTCGTCCGTCTTCTACGAGAATTGTAACTCTTTCGTCGTTCAAAAAGTCGGCGGAAAATTCTGTTTTTGCAAAGTCGAATACCGCTTTTTCAATATCGACGCAAAGCAATTTTTCAATGTCGTAATCCAAAAATCTGCTTGCCGTAAGTCCGGTTCCGAAGCCGATGAGAAGAATGTTTTTAGGGTCGTCTTTTGATATGAGCATCGGAATGTGCGCCGCCATAATTTGCCGTGTTTTGCGGTTTTCTCCTTGCCAAAGCCGGTCGATTTCCATTGTTTTTATACCGTTGCCGGACAAAACGCTCACAACCGCTTCCCGTCCTTCCATGAAAGCAATTATCGTTTGCTTTTTGCCGAATTGAAGGTAATTTCTGATGAAATTTTTGTAATTTTTATGCCCTGCAAACAAAACCACGAACGGAACGACGATAATCGCCGCTATTATTATGATATTTTTCTTCTCGGAATATCTGATAATTGCGATAATTCCGACAATTATTGAAATTAAAACGGCTATGAGAACGGTGTTTGCAAGTCCCAAAACCGGTAAAAATAAAAATCCGCACAAAAGCGAGCCGAAAATTCCGCCTATCGTGTTAGCCGACGACAAAATTCCCGCCGATTTTTCGGCAGAGGAATTGTAAATTTTTACTGCCGCAGGAAACGCCGCGCCCGACAAAAATGCCGGTAAAAATGAAAGGAAAAACGAAATTGCAAAAAGCGATTTGATTGATTGCGTTTCCGTCATATTAAACCAGAATTTTACCGGAGTTAAAAACAAAATCGCCGCGAATGTCGTTCCCCAAAGAAGTGAAATTGCGCCGAAAGCGTTGATTTTTTTCGGGAGTTTGTGTGAAATAAGCCCGAAAACTCCCGCACCGACGGCAAGTCCCAAAATTGTCGTCGAAATCGTGAGCGTATAAACGTAAATCGTGTTTGTTACTATCAACGCCAAAAATCTGCTTGCGGCAAGTTCCGCGAGCATTCCGTTGAAGCCGACGAAAGTGAATAAGATGACAGGCAAAATGTTGATTGCCGTGTGCCGAATTTTCGGTATTCTGACCGATTTCTTAAACAAAAACAGAGCCGCAATTGCTATAAAAGCGTCGATTGCCGCTGCGATAAATATTGAATTTTTGATTCCCACGTATTGAAGCAAAAAGAATCCGCAAATAATTGCTCCGAAAGCCGCACCCAGCGAATTGACAAAATAAACGCCGGCAATTTGTTTTTCGGGCGAATTTTCTTTCGTGAGCCCGACCATTACCGGAAATGTTGCACCCATAGCGATAGCGGGGAATCCGATAGCGATGACGGTTATTAAAGTTTGTATGACTCCGGAAGAAAGCCCGATTTTTGCGGCAAAATTAAAATGAAGTATGCTCAAAATTCCGAAAATGACGAGCAAAAATTCTAATTTTGCATATAGTTTTGACGAAAATTCTCTCTCTCTTCGCACTATTAAATAATTTCCGAGAGCCATTCCACCGAAGAAAATCGCGGTACTTATCGACAATGCCGCGATAGTAGAGCCGAAAATCAGCGACGATTGTCTAATCCAGCAAATTTGGTAAATGAGCGTCGATGCGCCCGACAGAAAAAATAAAAAATTAGCCATTTTAACCTCCTATATTTTTGTTTTAACAGTCATTTTAGTCCCCCATGTGTCCTGTGGCGGAAAATAACACAATAGTTCCTACAAGCATTGTTGCAATCACACTTAAAAGTCCTTCGCGAAGTCCTACTTCTTTTGAAGAGGTATATTTTTCACGGGAAAGTGTTCGCGTAAATGTTTTGGAATTTTCGTTTTCGTAAATAACGTCAATAATTACGGGATAAATTCTGTATTCTCTGACGTTGATTACTTTTTCAAATTCTCCGCCTTCTTTAATTTCGACTATTTCGTTGTTTATGCGGATTTGTGTCGCTGTCGGGGCAACACCGCGCCATTTGTATATGCGGCTGGTGGTGAATGCCGGTTTGTTCAGGAGCGAGTCGTTCATTGTTATGCGTTCGTCGTAGCCCGTATAAAATATCGTCGGAAAAATCGTGTCGCCGCTAAAATCTTTGTATTTCACAATAATTTCGGGATAATTCATCGAGTCCTTTAACATTACCTTATGCGAAAATCTGCCGTCTGAAGCAATTTCGACCATTTCGTTGTCAATAAAAAGTTTTATGGAAGTATTCGCAACTCCGCGGTAGATAAACGGGCGGTCGTCGGTAACAAAATACAGCGTGTCGTCGAAAATTTCAAGCGATTTAAGTCCGTCCAGTCTGCGGACGGAAATGTTTTTTTGCGTCCAGGGAGAAACAATTCCGGCAGTGTCAATGTTCTGCGCGAAATATTGCAACGCTCCGAATTGAAGCAGTAAATTAAAACAATCCGTGTATGCAATCTTGTCGATAATTTTTTTATTTTCCGCATTTGCAACGATAATTCTTTGCTTGAAATCGCCGGTGTTTTTGAAATTTATAGAGTCGCCGGGAAGTGCGGCAAATCTGTATTCTTCAAATAATACGGGAGCACAGGGGAGCGGTTTGAAAACTTTTGTTTCATCGGAAAGCGAAACGGCGTTTCCGGCAATGGTCGTATCTACAGCCGTTTCGGTTCTTGAAATTACCTGTCCGCCGAAAATTTGTGCGACCGAAAATTCGCCGACCGATACGAGCGCGTTTCCGTTCAAGTCAAATATGCCTTTATCACTTACTATTCTCAGCGGCAGCATAAAATGATTTGTAAAAAGTTGTCCGGACTGCGAAACCGAAATATTTCCTGCCAAAAGCCGAACCTGCGAATGCGAAAGCACTATTTTTGTGTTTTCGTGAAGCGTTATTCTGTGGTTATTATTGAATCGGATTAACGCAAAACCGTCATTGTCCGTCGAAATTGTGTCACCTCTGACTTGAGCATTTGCGGAATCAACGAGCATTATCAATGATGTCTGGAAAAAATTCGTAACGGGAATAACTTCGATTATTGACGGACGGACATCGTTCAACGGCATTTGCAGGGACGGTGTCCAAGGGAAAAACTTTTCTAAAATCACGTCGGGATTCAAACTTAAGCTGTCCGTTATGTATGATTTTATCAAATCGACGATTCCTGCTGTCGTTTCGTTTTTCAAATCGCTAATGATACCGAATTTCACGCGATTTTCGTCAATTTCGTTTTTGTGCCGAAGTGCCAGATTTGAAATTTCGGCTTTTATTTCGTTTGTGAGTTCATTCAGCTCTTCGCCTCTTAACGTAAGCCCCGCAAACAAATTAAAACTCACAAATACAAGAAGTAAAATTATTTTCATCATTTTTTAATGCCATTTCTCAAATGTTTTCATTGAAAATATACTATTATTTTTTATATAGTGCAATAAAAAATTACAAATCCGCAATCTTTGTGAAATTTAATTCGCTAAATTCAAGAGGATTGCGTTTTTCCGCCGGGTGTCCGACCGCAATAATAGAGCAAATACGTATATTTTTAGGGATAATCCCCGTTTGCGCTATATTAAGTATATTTTTCACAAAATCCTCCGACGAAGATTTTTGCGAATTACGGTTTCGGATTTGCACCCAACACGAGCCGAGTCCGAGCGTTTGAGCGGCAAGTTGCAAAAATATCGAAGCGATAGAGCAATCTTCCACCCAGACGTCGCTTATGTTTTCGTCTGCGCCGACGATTATTGCCAATTTTGCGCCGTCGATTAAGGTCGAGCCGCTTGTTTTTGCCTTTGCCAATTCTTTGAGCAGGGCAGGGGATTGCACAAACCAGAATTTCCACGGGTCAAGATTTCGCGACGACGGTGAACGAAGCGCGATTTCTTTCAGCAGATTTATTGCCTCGTCCGATATTTTTTCGTCCGTAAATTTTCTGATGCTTCGACGGGTTCTTATGGTTTCGATAGTGTTCATTTTTATTCCCTGTTTTATATTTTTAATCACTGATTGTGTCGCCGATTGTGCCGTGAGTCCAGTTAATAATTCCGCCGAAATCATAGACCTTTTTATAGCCCATTTTCGCAAGTTCTTCGGCGGCAATTCCGCTTCTTCGCCCACTTCGGCAATAAATCAAAATTGTCGCTTTTTTATTGGGAAGTTTTTCGGGTGCAAGTTCTCTGATTTCATCGTGCGGAATTAAAATCGCTCCGTCAATACGCTGCGCATTAAACTGCTCTTGAACTCTCACATCAAGAAGAATATAAGGTTTTCCGCTTTCCATAATCTCTTTTGCTTCTTCCCCGGTTATTTTTTTGTAAGTTGTCGAGTTTCCGCAACCCAATAAAAACGCAAGCAATAAACCAACGCAAAAAATAATTGCGCCGCCGATAATAATAAATTTGTTTTTCTTTGTTTTACTCATCTGCCGAAGTGTCTCCATATTCTTTTAATTTGTTGCGCAAAGTCCGCACCGAAATGTCCATCATTTCAGCCGCTTGCGTTTTGTTGTTTTTGCAATGTTCCAAAGTTGCGTAAATCAATTCTTTTTCAACCTGCGCAACGGTTTTTCCTGCCGTCAGCCCCTTGGAAATTTCAACGGGAAGCTCTTTCGCTTTGCCCAATCTAAGCGACTGCTCGCTCAAATCGCCGTTTCTCGTTAAAACCACCGCACGCTCAATAATGTTTTCCAATTCACGGATATTTCCGGGAAAATTATAGTTTTTCAGAGCGTTCAGCGCCTCGGACGAAATCCCCGAAACCGAAAAGCCGTTATCTTCGTTATATTTGCCTATAAAATGGGTTATCAAATCGGGAATGTCGTCTTTTCTCGCACGAAGCGGCGGCAATTCAAAATGAAAAACGTGCAAGCGATAATACAAATCCTCACGGAAATTGCCGTTTTCTACCTCTTTTTGCAAGTCTCGGTTTGTTGTGGCGATAAGGCGAATATCAACCGAAACGGGTGCGTCGCCGCCTATTTTATCAACTTCCCGCTCCTGCAAAACACGCAAAAGTTTCGCCTGAACTCCAAGCGGCATTTCGCCGATTTCGTCCAAAAGCAGAGTTCCGCCGTTTGCAAGTTCAAATTTGCCCAAACGAGTTTTCAGCGCACCCGTGAATGCGCCTTTTTCGTGTCCGAACAATTCGCTTTCAATCAAACTTTCGGGAAGCGCTGCGCAATTCACTTTCACAAAAGGTCCTCCCGCACGATTGCTCATTGCGTGAATGGATTTGGCAATCATTTCCTTACCCGTTCCGGACTCTCCCGTTACCAAAATAGTGGATTTGCTGGACGCAATTGTTTCTATCGTCTTTTGAATTTCCTTGATTTGCGCCGATTTTCCGATGTATTGCCATTTGTCTTTCAGGGCGGTTTTAAGCACGGCGTTTTCGGTGCTCAGACGGGTGTTTTCACGCAGCAAACCATCTTTTTCGACAGCACGGGCAAGTGTAATTTCAAGTCTGTCGGTGAAGGAATCACTGCCTTTTTCAATAAAATAATACGCCCCTCGGCTCATCGCTTCCACGGCGGTTTTCACATCGCCGAATGCGGTCATAATAATAAACGGAATTGTTGATTTTTGCTTGACAAGATTGTCCAAAAGTTGCAGTCCGTCCATAACGGGCATTTTAATATCGCTGACA